>MDTE01075925.1_pt1 | contig 10242 bp, 8 predicted proteins | sample 811231 | NCBI WGS metagenome assembly MDTE01 (sample SAMN05326651, study PRJNA326480) | marine metagenome | isolation source: seawater | place: Indian Ocean: Red Sea | collected 2010 | reverse complement strand
TAGAGCGTCACTATGAGAATTGTGTTCAGTTTGACGATATGATTGGCAAAAGCCCTGCATTTCGTGAGGTTATGAAGCTGGGCGAACATGCCTCAGGCAGTTCGATCAATGTGCTATTATATGGTGCAGCAGGCGTCGGAAAGGAATTTCTCGCCCGTGCAATTCATGGCTCGAGCGCTCGAAATTCGGCGCCCTTTATCGTGCTCAATTGTGCGGCCGTCAGTGAGCGTGGCTTTGAGAAAGTGCTGTGTGGCCATTATAACGATGCGTCAGAAAGCCGCTACGCGCCGCGCCCCGGAAAAATTATGCAGGCCAAAAAGGGCACGCTTTATTTAGATGGTGTAGAGGCATTGAGCATGGGGCAGCAAGCGTTGCTACAGCAGAACATGCCTGTGCTTGAGGAGCATGACGTGCGGGTGATTGCCTCGACCAGTAAGCATTTGGACAGTTGGGTTGAAGAGGGACTGTTCCGCGCAGACCTCTATTTTAAAATTAACGGGATGCGTATTACCTTGCCTTGTTTGTCCGAGCGCAAAGAGGATATTGCATTGCTGGCTGAAGACAGGATGCGCGGTTTTGCAAGTCGTGAGAAAAAGCCGGTGCAGCATATTTCTCCGGCGGCGCTGGAGTGGATGGAGTCTGCCCCCTGGCCGGGTAATATAGATCAGCTGGAAAATACATTGCATCGTGCGGTGATATTATGTGAGGGCGATACGTTAGAAAAACGACATTTCCAGACATCTGAGCGCGATATGGAAATACGGCTTGAGCGATGCAAAGACAAAGTGAATGGCTATGCGAAGGTTGCGAATGATGTAGGTGTCGAGGATATTAATTTAACCTTGGTACGGAGCGATGGCGATGTGCGCCCTATGCAGGATGTGGAAACCGAGGCGATTATCTATGCGCTGCGTCATTATCAAGGGCATATTTCGCGCACGGCACGCAAGCTTGGCATTGGCCGTTCCACGCTGTATCGTAAGATTCGTGATCTGGGGTTAGAGCACGAAGTGCAAAAGCAGGGCTAATATAGCCCAGCACGCAGAAGGCGCTGCGCAGTCTGCCTGTTAGTGCAGGTTGCGCCCTACCCAGACAATACGGCCGATAATATCCAATTCAGACGCGGCTTTTTCGTAACTGGTGTAATGCGGGTTGTCGGAACGTATTTGCACTAAGCGATCCTGCCGACCATTTATATCTTCAATAGTATACTCCAGCCGTTTGATGATGATGCCATGGCCATCAAATAGCGCAAAAATGCCAGGAGGAGAGGGTGTGTTGCGGCTCACATCAACGATCACATGATCATTCGGGTGCAATGTCGGATGCATGCTGTCTTCTTCTATATGCAGAATGCGGAGATATTGCGCTTCGGTTGTCATCACACCTTGCAGCCAGGTGGCGTTAAATGCAAAAGGCGGTGTATAGGTGAATTTGGTGGCGACATGACGTTGAGCGCCTTTGCCAGCCACAGTCAAATAAGGTAGGTGTATTGCGTTGTGGTTTGCAGCACCGCCGCCATCGGCGCCATTTGCTTCCGACGGTTGCACCAGATCGGCAAGGTTAACGCGCAATGCTTGCGCAACCCGCGCCAGTTTAATGCTGGAAGGGTTGGCAGATTTTCCGCTTAAAATATCATATATAAAAGACGGTTTAACATCTGCCCGCTTAGCCAGTTCACGTGCATTTAATTCATGCCGCGCCATATGCGCTTTAAGATTGTTTATTAGCGTGCTCATTGCTACCTGCGATATTTTTTTTGAGCACTATACCATAAGTTGCGTCAATGCAACCAATATTCTAGCCATTGTGTATGTGCGGTTATGGGCGGTTGAATCTGTTTGCACTCGCTCTTGCCTGCCGCTAGACTGCATAAGAAATAAAAAATAAGACAAGCGCAAAAGACTCATACATGATAACTGAACTTAAACTCACTGAAATGCTGTGTACTCGCCTGTGTCATGACCTGACAGGGCCTATTGGTGCTGTGAATAATGGCATTGAATTTATGCAAGACGATGCCTTTGATATGCAGGATCAGGCGTTAGAGCTGATTGTCGGGAGTGCGCAGGAAGCTTCCAATCGTCTGCAATTTTACCGTCAAGCCTATGGGCGCATTAACGAAAGTGGCGAGGCAGACTTACAGCAATTGCGTAGCGTAGCCGAAGCATTTTTCTCTACCAGCAAGATCTCTCTGGACTGGGCAGACCAATATACGGATCCGTCTGTGATGTCGGTGAGTATGAAAATGGGGCGCTTGCTGCTTAATTTGATGATTATAAGTGCAGGCTCACTGCTCAAAGGCGGCTCTATTGTGGTGAAGCTGGAAAGCGACCAGCATGTGCGTCATGTTGAGGTGATAGCACAGGGAGATGTGGTGAAGTTGGATGAAGAATGCCATCAACTCCTGCGTGCTGATACGCCGGTGGAGCGTCTGACGCCCAAGACCTCACAACCCTACCTCACCAAGCAAATTGTCAAGGATTTGGTCGCAGAGCTTACTGTTGAGCTAAGCGATGGCGCATTGCGACTGGTGGTTGAGCAAAAGGATTCGCTTCATAACGAACAAGCCTAATTATTGGTTTGCCGTTTAGCCTCTTTGCTGTAAACTGCTAAAGCAGAAAACTGCAAGCAGGTAAGCTTGATGGGGAGGCGATTAGTTACGTGATATGGATGATCTAATCAGCGAATTTATTGAAGAAACGGCAGAAAGCCTTTCTGTGCTCGATGTGGAGCTGGTTAAACTCGAGCAAAACCCAAATGATAAAGAAATTTTGGGTAATATTTTCCGGCTTGTTCATACGATTAAAGGAACATGTGGCTTTTTGGGATTGCCGCGTCTGGAGCATGTAGCGCACGCAGGAGAAAACGTGCTCGGGAAGGTGCGTGACGGCGAGATTGAGGCGACGGCCGGAGTGATTTCCATTGTGCTGGAGGCGCTGGATACCATTAAGGATATCATGGACCATCTGGCTGAAAATGGAGAAGAGCCTGAAGGTGACGACACGGATATCATTAACCGTCTGAATGCCTATACTGAAGAAGCGGCTGCGCCAGAAGCCCCTGCCGTACCACCGACGGAAGATGCGCAACAAGAAGTCGTAGAAGCGCCTGTAGCGGAAGAAGCAGCAGAAGAAGCGGCAGAGGCAAAGCCATCTGATGGAGGCATGAAATTGCCGGATAATGAGGGTGGGCTTTCGCAGGAGGCGTTGGATGCCCTTGAGCGCGCGTTTCAGGAGGCCGAGCCGACTATTGAAGGTGGCGATGCAGATGCAGGTGCGGATATAGATATTGATGCTGACGCAGACGCTGAGGCCAATGCGGCTATGGCTGCCATGGAGGAAGAGGATCCGCTGCCAGAAGATGAGCCGCCAGCAGCGCCGCAGGTGCCTGTAGCCGCTGAGGAAGAGGCGAAGCCCGCAGCTAAACCAAAGCCAACTGCGAAGGAAAAAGCCATCAAGGAAGGATTGGCAGCGGGTGCTGGCAATAAAGAGCCGTCATCCGGTGGCGGGATGGCAAATCAGAGTATCCGTGTGAATCTGGAAGTGCTCGAAAGCCTGATGCAGATGGTAGGTGAGCTGGTGCTTACCCGTAACCAACTGCTTCAAATCGTGCGTAATCGCGACGATAACGAATTCAATGCGCCGTTGCAGCATTTGTCGCACATTACGACGGAGCTGCAAGAGGGTGTAATGAAAACGCGCATGCAGCCTATTGGCAATGCATGGGCAAAATTCCCGCGCTTGATTCGCGATTTGTCTATTGAACTAGGCAAGAAAATCGAGCTGCGCATGGTGGGAGCGGAAACCGAGCTGGATCGCCAATTGCTCGAGCTGATTAAAGACCCGCTTACACATATGGTGCGCAATTCGTGTGATCACGGCCTGGAGACGCCAGAGCAGCGCCAAGAGACCGGCAAGCAGGAAACTGGTACGGTGACACTCAGCGCGTATCATGAAGGTGGTCACATCATTATTGAAATTGCAGATGACGGGAAAGGTATTAACCCGGAGATCATCAAAAATAAAGCCATCAGCAATGGGCTGACCACCGAGGAAGAGGCGTCCGCAATGGCGGAGCAGCAAATTCTGCAGTTTATCTTTAAGCCTGGATTCTCGACGGCGGAAAAAGTGACCAGCGTGTCTGGCCGTGGTGTTGGCATGGATGTGGTGCGTACGAATATTGAGAAAATTGGCGGCACGGTCGAATTAACCTCAGAAGTGGGCAAGGGATCAACCTTCCATATCAAAATCCCGCTAACGCTAGCGATTGTGTCAGTGTTGATTGTTGAGTCTGGTACGCAGCGCTTTGCTATTCCGCAGATTAACGTGCTTGAGTTGGTACGTTCAGCTGAAGATTCCGAGTTTCAGCTGGAGCATATCAACAATGCCGCGGTGCTGCGTTTGCGTGATAAATTGCTGCCGCTCGTGTCACTAAAGCAAATACTTGATTTGCCGGATCAGCCAGATTCTATTGAAGAAGAGCTGCAGGAGAAAAACGACGAACGCTACATTGTCGTATGCAAAGTAGGTGGCAATGATTTTGGCCTTATTGTGGACCGTATTTTCGATACGGAAGAGATTGTGGTCAAGCCTGTATCTACGTTATTGCAGCATATATCAGTGTATTCGGGTAACACCATTTTGGGTGACGGCAGCGTTATCATGATTCTTGACCCGAATGGTATGGCGCGCGCCGCGGGCGAGCTGGAAGCGTCAGCGAAACAGGATGGCATGCAAGAAGATAAAATGGACAAAGGCATGCGCCGCGTTAATTTCCTACTCTTCAAATCAGGAGAAGCGGCACCAAAAGCGGTGCCATTAGAGCTGGTCTCGCGATTGGAAGAAATCGATACAGCGCAAATAGAATTTTCAGGTGAACTGCCTGTCATCCAGTACCGTGATGAGTTGATGCGGTTGACGCGATTGGATAATAAACCAATCGAAAAAGACGGTATGTGTGATGTTATTGTATTCACCTATGATAACAAAACGATAGGCCTGATGGTCGATGAGATCATGGATATTATTGAAGCTCCCCTCTCGGTGAAATTGTCGTCAACAGATGAATCGTTGCTTGGAAGTATGGTGATTGCCGACAAAACCACCGATATTGTCGATGTAGGGTTTTTGCTAAAAGATATGGCAGGCGATATTAGTAATCTGAATATTCTGCAGGACAGACGGGCTGAGAGCTTCCATTTGTTGCTAGTGGAAGACAGTGTCTTCTTCCGTAACTTGACGGTGCCTTTCTTGGAAGCGGTGGGTTACAAAGTCACGGCGGCGCCAGATGCGCATGAAGCGCTCGGCATGTTGAACAACCCTAAATATGGCTTTGATGCAATTGTGACAGACATTGAAATGCCGGAAATGGACGGGTTTGAATTCTCGGAACGCTTGCGGGGCGATAAGCGCTTTGACGATGTACCAATCATCGCTTTCACCTCTACTATCAATCAGCATTTTCTGGAGCGTAGCCAAGAGATTGGTATCAACGAATTCATTCTGAAAACAGACCGTGAAACATTGGTGGAAACGATTGCTCGCCATTTGTTAGGCGAATCGGAGGGAGATGCAGATGTCGCATGATGTGGTGGCTCAGGCTGAGACCGGGCAGAATGTAACATTTACTGGTAGCCTACAGGAATTTGTAACCATGCGCGTTGGTGGCCAGTTGTTTGGTATTTCTGTGCTGTCCGTGCAGGATGTTTTGCGCAAACAGCGTATAGCCAAAATACCGCTGGCACCTGCAGTAATTGCAGGCTCCCTTAATCTGCGCGGACGTATCGTAACAGTTATCAATATGCGCCGCCGGTTAAGTCTGCCTCCAGCTGAAGACGATTCTTCTATGATGAATGTGGTGGTGGATTATAACAATGAACTGTTTAGCCTGAATGTGGATTCGGTGGGCGAGGTGCTAAGCCTGCCGCTGGAAAAATTTGAGAAAAGCCCAGTAAATCTTTCGGAAAATTGGAAGGAAGTTGCTGCTGGTGTCTTCAAACTCGACAAAGAGCTTTTAGTGATACTGGATGTCGATAATTTAATTAAGATTAACAGCTAAAAACAAAGATTTGATATGAAACAGGCGCTTGTTGTTGATGATTCAAAAATCGTTCGGAAAGTAACGCGTAGAATACTCGAATCTTTTTCATATTCTATTGAGGAAGCAGCGGATGGTCAGCAGGCTTTAGATGCTTGCAAAAATTCAATGCCTGATCTGGTGATGCTCGATTGGAATATGCCTGTAATGGATGGGCTTGAGTTTCTGATAGCTTTACGGGCTATGCCCAATGGCACAGACCCTAAAGTGATTTTCTGTACGACAGAGAATGAATTCTCTCGCATTCAGACCGCTATTCAGTCAGGTGCTGATGAATATGTCATGAAGCCCTTCGATGAAGAAATCGTAAAGAGTAAACTGGAACAGCTTGGGCTGTTATAAGGTTAACCGAGGATGAATCAGGCAATGCAAGCAGCGAGGGCTCAAGCCCCTATTAATATTATGCTCATTGATGATTCCGCTGTTGTGCGCGGGCTCATTTCGCGTGCTTTGCAGAAAGACCGCCAGTTGCATATTGTAGCAACAGCCAGTAACGGGCAGATGGCGTTGGATGTGTTGCCGCGTCATAAAGTCGACATTATTATTCTGGATATTGAAATGCCAGTGATGGATGGCCTGACCGCGCTGCCCAAATTGCTGGAATTATCGCCACATAGTTCTGTGATTATGGCATCAACCCTTACGCTTCGTAATGCTGATATTAGCCTGAAAGCAATGGCTATGGGGGCATCGGACTATCTGGCCAAGCCTAGTGCGCAAGACCATGAGAGCCTTGCGACTTTTTATCAGGAGCTAACGGATAAAGTGCGTGCACTGGGCGGCGCTGCGCAAATTCAGCGTGAGCAGGGGCGAAAATCTGTATCGGTTGAAACGGTTGAAGAACGTGACAGTAAGGCCGCACCATCATATCCTACTGTACCTGTGCCTTCGCGTAAGCTTCAGGCTTTAGCCATTGCAGCCTCTACAGGCGGGCCACAAGCATTGCTAAAAATGTTTAGCAGTCTTAAAGGCAAAACATTAAATGTCCCAATTTTTGTTACACAGCATATTCCTGCCACATTTACCACCATTTTAGCGGAACATATCAAAGCGGACAGCGGTTTTTTATGTAAAGAAGGGGAAGACGGCGAAGTAGTAAAAGCGGGGGTAATATATATTGCGCCGGGTGATTACCATATGTTGGTGAAATCTGAAAAGGGGACGGCTACCATTTCGTTGAACCAGGAGCCACCGGTTAATTTTTGTCGCCCCGCCGCCGATCCTATGATGCAAAGCCTTGCCAAAACATATGGCGCTGCTCTGGTTGGGGTTGTACTTACGGGGATGGGCCAGGATGGTCTGGTTGGTGCGCAACATATTAAAGAAGCAGGTGGCATTATCGTCGCTCAGGATAAAGAGTCGAGTGTGGTATGGGGAATGCCAGGGGCAATCAGCCGCGCTAATGTAGCAGACGGAATCCTGCCATTATCTGAAATTGCACCCTATGTGACCAGAGCAGGGGGTGCTTCATGACATTAAGCACTCAGGAATTCGAATTTATTGCAGGTGAGTTGAAGCGCCGTTCGGGACTGGCGCTGGTGCCTGATAAAATGTATTTACTGGAATCACGTTTGCAGCCAGTGGCGAGAACGCGTGGTTACGAAAATGTAGCAAGTATGGTGCGAGCGCTCAAACTACAGCCAAACGAAGCATTAATGCGTGAAATCACGGAATCGATGACGACCAATGAGTCGATGTTCTTCCGTGATAGTAAGCCTTTCGAAATCTTGCGTGATGTTATTATGCCTGAACTTGATAAAGCGGGTGGACGCAAGCATGCCCGTATTTGGAGCGCTGCGTGTTCCACAGGGCAAGAAGCCTATTCGGTTGCCATTACTCTGGAAGAGATGAAAGCCAAGTTGCCCGGCTGGACGTTTGATATTATTGGGACAGACATTGCCGATAAAGTGGTAGAGAAGGCGAAAAAAGGCGTGTTCTCTCAATTTGAAGTGCAGCGTGGGCTGCCTATTCAGGTGCTCCTGAAGTATTTCGACCAGAAAGAAGAAAATAGCTGGCAGGTGAAGGATGAAATCCGCAACAAGGTGCAATTCAAAACCCATAATCTCTTGGCGGATTACACGAGTCTGGGTAAATTTGATGTGGTGCTATGCCGTAATGTGCTGATTTATTTTGATGAAGCGACCAAGAAAGATGTGCTGACACGCATTGGTAGGAATATGCAAAAGTCAGGATATCTGCTTTTAGGTAGTGCTGAAACCACAATGGGGTTAAATGATATTTACGAGCCGATGCTCGAATATCGCGGCGTACATATCACCAAATAAAAAAACGCCCCGCACATTGGCGAGGCGTTCTTCATTCATATCAGTGCAGCAGATTAAGCGGGCTCGTCTACTTTCTTTTTCGACTTTTTCGCTTCTTTCGGCGCATCTGCTTCCGGGTCTTTCAGCACATAGCCACGTCCCCAGACGGTTTCGATGTAATTATCACCGCCTGATGCATCCTGCAGTTTCTTACGCAATTTACATACGAACACGTCAATAATTTTCAGCTCTGGCTCGTCAATGCCACCATATAGATGGTTGAGGAACATTTCTTTGGTAAGCGTCGAGCCTTTGCGCAATGAAAGCAGTTCAAGAATGCCATATTCTTTGCTGGTCAGGTGCAGTGGTTTGCTGTCAACTTCAACCGAACGTGTGTCCAGATTGACGGTCAGCTTGCCCGTGCGAATAACCGATTCGGAGTGGCCTTTGGAGCGGCGTACTACCGCTTGAATACGTGCAATCAACTCGCCTTTGTTAAATGGCTTGGTCAGGTAATCATCGGCGCCATAGCCCAGGCCTTTAATTTTCTGATCGGGGCCAGACAGGCCAGAAAGAATCAGAATCGGAGTGTTGATTTTGGCAGCGCGGAAACGGCGCAGCACTTCATATCCATCGATGTCGGGCAGCATCAAGTCAAGAATGATGATGTCATAATCGTAAATTTTACCAATTTCTAAGCCTTCTTCGCCCAGTTCGGTGGTATCACAAATAATACCCTCAGATGCGAGAGAAAGTTCAATAGCCTTTGCCGTAGAGGGATCGTCCTCAACCAGTAACACACGCATAAAATGCTCCCTAAAATTAAGAGATTTTTAACTTATTTAATGGTTAATATATCCTTAATTTGTTAACTTCTCAATCGAAAATGTTAAATTTTGCCATTTTAGTGCAGCCCTATGGCCTAATAAGCACAGTGGTTTGATTGGCTTATCCACAGATATTGCTAGGATTTACGGGCTATTTACCGTAAAATGCCTTAAAATGTTAAGCGTATGAGTGGTGCATCTTCACATATATTGCAGGCAATCGATAGTCTGCCCGAGGTCGAAGTCAGCGGTAAGGTGACGTCGGTTAAAGGCTTGTTGGTCGAATGTAGCGGCATAGAACAGGTGTTGAGTGTGGGCTCGCGCTGCAAAATTGTTGGCCAGCATGGCCACGAAGTGGTGTGCGAAGTAGTAGGATTCCGCGACGATAGGGCGCTATTGATGCCATTCCGCACGACTGAAGGCGTGGGGCTTGGCGCAAAAGTGATTGCACAGCAAACCGTGTCGTCGGCTTATCCGAGTGAAGCATGGCTGGGGCGTGTGGTGAACGCCATGGGCGAGCCGCTGGACGGCAAAGGCCCGTTACCTATAGGGCCTGTGGCCTATCCTATCAATAATGATCCCCCACCGCCGCATGAACGTACCCGTGTGGGTGGCAAGATGGATCTGGGCGTGCGCGTGCTCAATACTTTCACCACGTGCTGTGATGGCCAGCGTATGGGGATTTTTGCAGGCTCGGGCGTGGGTAAATCGATCACCATGTCGATGCTCGCACGTTATTCGCAGGCGGATGTCAATGTTATCGGGCTGATCGGCGAACGTAGTCGCGAGGTGCAGGAATTTATTGAAGATGATTTGGGCGAAGAGGGGCTGGCACGTTCGGTGCTGGTGGTGGCCACCTCGAGCGAATCGGCACTGATGCGCCGGCAGGCCGCTTTTATGACGATGAGCGTGGCCGAGTTTTTCCGCGATCAGAAAAAACATGTGCTTTGCCTTATGGATAGTGTGACGCGTTTTGCAATGGCGCAGCGCGAAATAGGCTTGTCGGCGGGTGAGCCGCCAACCAGTAAAGGCTACACGCCAAGTGTTTTTGC
>MDTE01069753.1_pt1 | contig 10242 bp, 4 predicted proteins | sample 811231 | NCBI WGS metagenome assembly MDTE01 (sample SAMN05326651, study PRJNA326480) | marine metagenome | isolation source: seawater | place: Indian Ocean: Red Sea | collected 2010 | reverse complement strand
TGTTGAACGTTCTTCCTCGATCAAGCCTTTTAGAATTGCGTCAAGTACGGGGTATTCGGGCAACGTGTCCTGGTCGACCTGGTTTGGAGCCAGTTCCGCGCTCGGTGGCTTGGTCATTGTTCCTTCAGGAATCGGAGGCGAATGGATTGCCGTGGAATTGATGTGTTCGGCCAGGGCATACACATCCTGTTTGAACACATCGCAAAGTACGGCGAATCCTCCCGCCATGTCCCCGTACAACGTGCAATAACCAATTGCCAATTCACTTTTGTTCCCGGTCGCCAACGCCAACCAACCGTTGTGGTTGCTGCGAGCCATAACCAGGGCTCCGCGAATTCTTGCCTGAAGATTCTGGTCGGCCAAACCGGCTGGAGAACCAAGGAGCTCCTCGCCGACGATACCTGCTTTTGTATACGCGGAGTGGATTGGTTCGATTGGTACAATCTCTTGATCAATTCCCAGTGCTTCGGCAAGTTTCACTGCGTCGTCGACACTATGGGCGCTGCTAAAACGGCTCGGCATCAACAGGGCGTGGACATGTGCGGAGCCCAGCGCGCGGGCGGCAATGCACGCGGCAACGGCACTGTCGATTCCACCAGAGAGACCAAGGATGCAGTCGCTGAAACCGCATTTGTTCATGTAATCCCGGAGCCCCAACGTGAGCGCTTCCAGCAACGCGGCTTCCCGGCCGAGCGGGACGCTGACTGTGTTTGCGGCGAGGTCGTTAGTATCGACAACCGTGACGGACTGTTCGAAGGCCGGTAAACAGACGGGGCGTGAAACGTCCATTCCAAGAGCGAAGCTGGCTCCATCAAAAACAAGATCGTCGTTGCCCCCCACCTGGTTGACAAAGAGCAAGGGCGTGCCGTGTGAGGTGACGTGGCGGCTGGCGATCTCGAGCCGACGGCCCGGCTTGTTGAGTTCGAATGGGCTTGCCGAAAGGTTGATGAACAACTCGGCACCCTTTGCGGCCAATTGCGCCACGGGGTCTGGTTGGGCCGTGGCCGGATCGTCATAAAACGTGCTGGTTTCTCCCCACCAGGCATCCTCACAAATGTGAACTCCCAGGCACAGGTCCTGAAACCGGATTGGAGTCGTGCTTTCCGAGGGGCGGAAATAACGCTGTTCGTCAAAGACGTCGTAATTGGGAAGGAGTGTTTTGTGAATCGTTTGTTGCACCTTCCCGTCGAATAGCAGACTGGCTGCATTCGCGATTCGTTTTTCGGGAACCACATTTTGAGTGGGGTGGCCCAACAGGAGACCTATCTCCGGAGGGAGTCGACGGGCCAGTTCGTCAACGATCCGGTCACACTCCCCAACGAACGACTCGCGAAGCAGTAGGTCCTTGGGCGGGTAGCCACTGATGAACAATTCGGGTGTAACGACGAGTTGTGCCCCGTCGTCAAGAGCTTTCTCGACCGCAGAGACAGCCAAATCCGCATTTGAACGGAGGGCACCGACCGTCGGATTCAATTGGGCGAGTGCAATTTTCACAGTGAATTGTCTATTGGGAGGACGTAGCCTTTTCCACCCTAGTCCGACCATTCAGAAGGTGGAAGCCCGTCGAATAGATCAGCGTGTGCCGTCGGTCACGAGAATGGTAGAATCGGTGTGGTGTCCCAACCGGATTCGCAATCAAAACAATTATGGTCAGCCAACATCGCGTATCGCTGAGTGTCGCGTTCCTCCTGGCGTGTGTCGCCAATGCAATTCAAGCACAAACACCTCAGCGACATGATCACTGGGCATTCCAGCCCATCTCGCGACCGCCGGTTCCTCGGACGCGGTTCGAGGATATGGTGAAGACGCCGGTCGACTCGTTCGTTTTTTCCAGGCTCGAAAAATCTGGTTTGGCGCCCAGTCCCCAAGCGAATCGCCTGGTCCTGCACCGGCGGTTGAGTCTTGACCTTCTGGGAGTCCCGCCGACTCCTGCCGAGCAACGGACGTTTGCCGGTGATACAAGGCCCGGCTCGTGGGGGCGGCTGATCGGCCGACTGCTTGTAAGACCGGAATTTGGCGAGCGATGGGGGCGACATTGGCTGGACGTCGCACGGTATGGAGAATCAAACGGCTACGAACGAGATGGCACGAAACCGAACGCCTGGCGTTTTCGTGACTATGTCATCGATGCATTCAATAGGGATCTGAGTTTCGACAGATTCCTCACCGAACAACTTGCTGGTGACGAAATCCCTGGAAGTAACGCGCGGACCCAAATCGCAACAACGTTTTTGCGGCTTGGGACATGGGACGACGAACCTGCGGATCCCTTTGCCGATCGTTTCGACCAACTCGATGACATACTTGGGACGACGACGTCAGCCTTTCTCGGGCTGACGTTGCGATGTGCGCGGTGCCACGACCACAAGTTTGAGCCGTTGTCCCAGGAGGACTATTACGGCATTCTCGCCGTCTTTTCACCATTGAAACGGCCCGAGAAAATTAAGTCGGCCACACATCGGGAGGAATTCGATCGGGAAGTCGGTTCTCCGGCTGAATTGAAACAATTCCGAATGCAGTCCAAAAAGGCGGATGACACGCTGGCTCGATTGAACAATGAGAAAAAACAACTGTTGGATAGGGTCCGTTCCCGGATTCTGGATAAGGCTGCTTCCGGTGACGACGCGGAATTCCCCAAAGAGTGGGCCGTAGCATTTCGAAAAGACCCAAAGAAAAGAACGAAGGAAGAAACGAAACTGATCGAGGCGTTCGCCAAAAAGGTGCAACGGCGGATCGCCCTGTCGATGACCGAAGCAGAGAAGGGAATGGAATCGCGACTGAGCCAGGAGATCGTTCGCACCCAATCGTCGCGTCCTCCAAAACCACCTCGAGCGTACATCTGGTACGAGGACACTCCAAAAGCACCCGAAACCCGCCTCTTTGACCGTGGTGATCCCTATCAACCACGACGTCCGATCGCGCCTGGTGTTCCGACCGTTCTGAGAGGCGAACGGTTGGCGGAACCAATCCCGCTGAAAAAAAGTACCGGGCGCCGAATCTGGCTGTCTCGTTGGATGACGTCTCGGTCGAATCCGTTGGTCGCACGAGTTTACGTCAATCGGGTGTGGCAACACCTGTTGGGGGATGGACTGGTGGCGAGCGAAAGTGATTTCGGCGAGATGGGCGATGTCCCTGTCCACCAGGAACTTCTCGACTGGTTGGCGGCCGATTTTATGGAGTCGGGTTGGCAGACAAAACGACTTGTGAAACTGATAGTTACGTCGGCGATTTACCAGATGGATTCTCGACCGCGAGCTACGGCGTCGAAATTGGATCCGGAAAACCGTTTGCTTTGGCAATTCCGGCAGCGGCGAGTCGATGCCGAGGCATTTCGCGACTCGGTCCTCAGCGTCAGCGGCCGGTTGAATCGTTCGATGGGCGGGCCAAGTGTTTATCCCGTTCTGCCTGACGCAGTTCTGGCGGGGCAGTCGCGTCCCGGTAGCGGTTGGGGAAAGCCGACGGCACAAACCGAAGGGCGACGAAGCATCTACATTTTTTCCAAAAGGAGCCTCGCCGTTCCAGAATTGGCCTTGTTGGACGCTCCCAATTCGACAGACAGTTGTTCCCAACGATCCGTGTCGACAACGGGGCCGCAAGCGCTGACGTTTCTCAACGGGGCTTTTATCAACAGTGCCGCTGCCGCTTTTGCCGACCGTCTTGTTAGGGAGAGCGGCCCCGAGGCCTCCGACCAGGTGATTCTCGCCTTCCGACTGGCGTTGTGTCGCGACCCGAGTCCAGATGAACTCGAATCGTCCGAACACTTTTTGCGGTCACAAGCGGCGTTGCCTCCCGGTGACGATAAAAAGATCTCCAATTCGAAGATGCGGGCTCTTTCAGCCCTGTGCCTGGTGCTCTTGAACACGAATGAATTTGCCTACACGCGGTAAAACCGCGTGTCGCGAAAGACGGATGCGATGACACCTCATGGAACTGATGCCGTGCCGACACCCCACGTTTCAAACCGACGGGAATGGCTCTGGGAAGCTGCCGGTGGCTTTCCCGCTCTGGCCTTGAGTTCGTTGTTGACCGCGGACGGCTTTTTCGGGTCCAAAGCCACAGCGGAATCACCCGCGGCTCCACGACCACCCCATCGTAATCATCCGACGAAGGCCTGTATCTGCCTGTTCATGTATGGCGGTCCGAGCCAGGTCGATCTATTTGACCCCAAGCCGATGCTCACGAAGTTTCACGGCAAAACGATGCCGGGAATCGAGAAAGACCGTCTGTTCAAGGTGCGTAATCCGGGCAAGCTGCTCGGCTCCTCACGACGCTTCAACCAACATGGCGAATCCGGCCTGCCAATTTCCGATTTGTTCCCGAACCTGGCCAAACACGCCGACGACTTGGCCATCCTCCGCAGTTGTTACGCGGACAGTTTTGCCCACGGCTCGGGAATGCTCCAGATGAACACCGGAATGGTCCGTCAAGGTTATCCCAGCCTGGGATCGTGGGCAGTTTACGGGCTGGGGAGCGAAAACCAAAACCTTCCCGGTTACGTGGTGATGCTTGACCAACGCGGGGGGCCGATCAACGGTCCGCCCAACTGGAGTTCCGGTTTCATGCCGGCAAGTTTTCAGGGCACACAGTTTCGGACGTCGGGAACTCCCATCCTGAATCTCCAGCCACCCGGCCAGGTGACGGCCGCCCAACAACGGCAACAGTTGAATCTTTTGAAACAATTCAACCAAAAGTATTCGGCAACCAATCCGGATAACACGGAACTGCAGGCGCGAATCGCAAGTTATGAACTTGCTTTCCGTATGCAGTCGCATGCACCGGAAGCCGTTGATCTGTCGCAGGAAAGCCAGTCGACCAGGCGTCTGTATGGCCTCGACAATCCTCGGACGAAGAATTTTGGTAGACGCTGCCTTTTGGCAAGGAGACTTGTCGAACGGGGTGTCAGGTTCGTGCAGGTGTATTCTGGCGGTGGTCACGGTGACGACACGTGGGATGCTCATGGTGATGTCAACAAAAACCACGAAAAACACTGCGGCGCCACTGATCTACCAATGGCGGGCCTGTTGACGGACCTGAAACAGCGAGGCTTGCTCGACGAAACACTTGTGTTCTGGACCGGTGAATTTGGAAGAACTCCGACAGGCCAAAATGGCAAGGGGCGGGATCACAGTCCTCGAGGGTTCTCCACATGGATGGCCGGAGCCGGGGCCCAGGGCGGGCAGGCAATTGGAGCGACCGATGATTTCGGTTTCGCCGCAGTCGAAAACAAGCTGCACGTCCACGATGTGCACGCGAACATGCTGCACCTCATGGGACTGGATCACGAAAAACTGACGTATTTCCATTCCGGTCGAGAACATCGTCTGACGGACGTGTCGGGTCGCATTGTCCCGGAACTCGTCGGCAAACAGGGATGACCGTCCGGTCGTCTAACGCGGTGCAGGAACCACTTCGATGCAGCTGATGGTGTCGTCGTTTCGGACATACACGCATCCCCACGCATACGCCGGGTGAGCCCATGTTGGGCCGATGACGCGGGTGCGTGAGATCTCCTGGTATCCATCGGGCTGCAGTCGCACCAACAAAAGCTCTCCATCGGAATTGAGTACAACCGCTCGGTCGCTCTCTCCCAGCCAGACCATCGTCGCCTGTGGGTTTCGGCCCTTCGGAGTCATCCGGTTGCCGTCGTCCCAGATCTTCTTTCCCGTGGCAAGTTCAAAGCACGTCAAACCGTGGCGTTTGTCGATCAAGTATCCATGTTCGCCGCGGTACAGCGGTTGGGACATCAAGCTGCGGAGGTTGCGACGGTCTTCCCAGGCGAGGGTGGCCTTTGTCAGATTGTCTGTCAGCCTGATCGCCTGCACTCCCTCCCAGTAATTGCTGACCAGGACGATCCCACGGTGAAAAATGGGCATCGAAATCGAAACCCCATTGTGGACCTTGTACTCGTGTGACCATGCAACCTTTCCGGTCGCTGGGTCGAGTCCCCGCACGTGCGATGGTGTCCAGCAAACCAATTGCTTGCGATTGCCATTCTGGATGATGAGTGGCGTCGCATACCCAAGCGGGTCGCCCAGTGCCCGCCACACTTCTTTACCCGTTCGCCGGTCGAGTCCGAGAAAAGAACCACCCGGGGTCGCACCGGCGTGAACGATCACCAGGTCGCCGATGACGACAGGGGAGGCCGAGAATCCCCAGAGCGGTGTCGTTGACTTGGTCTCTTTGACCAGGTCGCGGCTCCACACCAGTTTTCCTGTTCGTGACTCGAGACAGTAGAGGTGGCCGACTGCTCCAAGCGTGTAGAGAAGGTCGCCAACAACGGTTGGCGTTGTACGGGGGCCATTCCCGTAGGAGAGTCCCTTGTAGGCCGCCGTGTATCGATGAGACCACAACGGAACGCCCGACGCCGCGTCCAGGCAAACGACCTGCTCGGTGTTCTCGGGGGTTTTGAGCTTCTCAAGGGTAAAGATTCGGCCGTCCGCAGCCGCGATCCCGGAGTACCCACCTCCAATGGGGCGTTTCCAGAGTGATTTGAGGCCGTCGACAGGCCATCTGGCTGGGAAGCGTGGTCCCTTCCAGGTCCCGTTCCCTCGGACACCCCGCCAACGGGGCCATGATTCGCCGCCGACCGCGACCAATTGTTCGCGGGTGGGGCGAGGCTTGGTGGATGCAGTAGCTCCGGCACCGGACGGACCGGAAGAGGTGTCGATGGCGTCCCAGCGTTTTCGAAGTTCCGTCGAGACTTTTGACTGCTGGGTCATCACAACGCGAAATCCCATCACGTAGTACGTCCCCAGGGGATGTTCCGCATACCGGAAACTGCTTCGGCAGTCACGTGCGTCGCTGTACCAACCACCACCACGGATGACGCGAGAGGTCCCATTCACGGGGCCGAGTGGGTCTGTTTCGGCAGCCGCTCTGTAAGCGTCGACCGTGTACCAATCAAGACACCATTCCCAAACATTGCCGTGCATGTCATACAACCCGAAGGCGTTCGGTTTGAAACTGCCTACACGACTCGTTCTTGCGCGAAATTCACCGGTGCGGCTTCGATACGGGTACTTGCCATTGAAATTGGCCTGGGTGGAGGCCAGTGAATCGCCAAAGTGAAAGGCCGTTGTTGTTCCGGCACGGCAGGCGTATTCCCATTCTGCTTCTGTCGGAAGTCGGTAGAAACGGCCCGCTTTCTTTTCCGGCTCCAATTCGCTCAGTTTCCGGCAGAATTCAACGGCATCAACAAATCGGACCTGTTCGGCCGGGAACCGTTTCGTGTCGAGTCCTTCCACGAGTGCCTTGCCGGCTCCATCAGGAGCGTAAAACGAATGCGAGAATTTCATCACTTCTCGGAATTCTTGCTGAGTGACCTCGTGGATTCCGATGTGAAAGTCGCGGGTGAGGCGTACAGTGTGCGCCGGTTGTTCATCGGCTCCAGCATCGCGAAGCCTCGGCCCAGCTCCCATCTGAAATTCGCCAGCTGAAAGTCGGGCGAGTTTCATTCCCAGCGAATTGGTTACGACACGAGGCGACTGGGCGTTGGCCGCCGACAGTAGGAATCCGAACACGACCACCGACAGCGAGATCACGTGGTTCATCACTTGAAGTCCGGTCGAAAAGGATTGAGGAAGCGAATCAGGCGAGCAGTTCGCCGACAACCTTGCCATGAACGTCGGTGAGGCGAAAATCTCGCCCCTGGTGTCGAAACACGAGGCGTTCGTGGTTGATCCCCAGGCATTTCAGGATGGTTGCATTGAGGTCGTGAATGTGGACCGGATCTTCCAGGACGTTGTAGCTGAAATCGTCGGTCTTTCCGTGAACGATCCCGGGCTTGATTCCACCACCAGCCATCCACTTGGTGTAGCAGCGTGGATGGTGGTCGCGACCGTAGTTGCTCTTTGTCAGCCCGCCCTGGCAATAAATGGTCCGGCCGAATTCGCCGCCCCAGATCACGAGCGTGTCGTCGAGCATTCCTCTCTGCTTGAGATCGTTGATAAGTGCCGCACACGGCTGGTCGACGATGCCACACTGGCGACGAATGTCCCGCGGTAGATTTCCGTGCTGGTCCCACTGACGGATAAACACCTGCGTGAACCGAACGCCGCGTTCGGCCAAACGGCGAGCCAGCAAACAGTTTGCAGCAAATGTGCCCGGTTTCTTGACCTCGGGGCCATACATGTCGAGCGTGTGTTTGGACTCACCCGAAATGTCGGTCAATTCCGGGACCGAGGTTTGCATCCGGTAGGCCATTTCGTATTGGGCAATCCGCGATTGAATTTCCGGATCACCAACCTCTGAAAAACGTTCGCGATTCAACTTCGCCAATTCATCCAACATGCGGCGCCGCATCTTGCCGCTGATGCCATCCGGATTCGACAGGTAAAGGACGGGGTCGCCACTGGACCTCAGGCTGACACCCTGGTGCCGCGTGGAAAGAAAACCGGAACCCCACAACCTCGCGTAAAGTGCCTGGCCTCCGAAGCCGCCGTTGACAGTTGAATGAAGGACGACGAAGGCGGGAAGATTCTGGTTCATGCTTCCCAGGCCATAAGACAACCAGGCCCCCGCACTGGGACGACCCGGCAATTGACTGCCGGTCTGGATGTAGGTGATAGCAGGATCATGATTGATTGCCTCGGTGTTGACTGTCTTGATGACGGCAAGGTCGTCGACGATCCGAGCCGTGTGCGGAAGCACTTCGCTGACCCAGGTGCCATTCACTCCGTGTTGGCGAAATTTGAAAGTCGAGGGAGCGATGGGGAATCGCTTTTGTCCCGACGTCATGGTGGTGATTCGCTGACCGTTTCGAACCGAATCGGGAAGGTCCTTGTCAAACCAGTCATTCATCTTGGGCTTGTAGTCCCACATGTCCAATTGGGACGGTGCCCCCGACATAAACAAGTAAATCACCCGCTTGGCTTTTGGGGCGAAATGAGGCAGGCCCGGCAATCCTCCGGCAGTCGTCTGCGGGGCCGGCTGAGCCGAAAACAAGTCGGGGTTCAGCAAAGACGAAAGTGCCGCGGTGCCGATTCCGGCCGCGGTTCGGCCGAAAAAATGGCGCCGTGTTTCGATCAACTTGGCTTCGCGTAATGGATTCATCGCGCGCGGTTCCTATCCCTTGGTCACAGTCTCGCTGAGATTCAGCAGAAGGTGAACGATCATTGTCCAAGCCGCGTGTTCGTCTGCGTTGAGCCGTTTGTTCTGCGACGACTCGCCCGCTGCAAGCAGTTTGCTGGCCGTACCGGGCGTGGACTTGAATTCGGACTGATAGTGAGCAAACAGTTTGGTCAAGGTGTCTATTTCACTGGTGGTTGGTTTCCGGGCCAATACGGTTCGAAATGCGAAGGTTGCTCGTTGTACGACACCTTGCCCTCCGTCACTCATGACCCGCTCGGCGAATTTGCGTGCCGCTTCGACGAATTGAACGTCGTTCATGAGTACAAGGGCCTGCAACGGAGTGTTGGTCCGTCCACGCCGGACCTGGCAAGTTTCCCGGTCGGGCGCATCAAAAGTTGTCATGGTTGGCGGTGGCGATGTTCGTTTCCAGAACGTGTACATGCTGCGTCGGTAGAGCTTGGCCCCCTTGTCCTGTTTGAAAACGGAAGTGTTACTTCCGCCGAAACCGACTGGCTTCCAAAGCCCGGCCGGTTGATAGGGCCTGACGCTTTTCCCGCCGATTTCCTCCACCAGCAATCCACTGATCGCCAGGGCTTGATCACGAATCAATTCGGCATCCAGCCGATATCGGGGCCCCCTGGAAAGCAGCCGGTTTTCTGGGTCGAGCGCCAGTGATTTCGGCGAGACTCGTGACGACTGGCGGTAGGCAGCCGACATCACGAACATTCGTTGCAGGCGTTTCATGTCCCAGCCCGACTCGATGAAATCAACCGCCAGCCAGTCGAGAAGGCCTGGGTGGGATGGGTGTTCGCCCTGGATGCCGAAATTTTCGGAGGTCTTCACCAACCCGGTGCCAAAATAATGCTGCCAGAAGCGATTCACGGTCACCCGAGCTGTAAGTGGGTGCGTCGGACTCACAAGCCATTGCGCCAGGCCAAGTCGATTCGGTGGAGCGTCCTTCACCGGTGGTCCCAGCCAGGACGGTGACCTCGATGCGACCTTTTCACGTTTCTCGGTGTATTGACCACGCTCGAGGATGTGCGCCTGTCGCGGCTTCTTGCGTTCCTGCATGACCAGCGTCGCTGGAATGGCCTTGTCAATGCTCGCCAGTTCCTGTTTCCAGGTCTTGATGTTGTCGAGAGGTTGCGAAAACCGTTTTTGGGAGTCGGGATT
>MDTE01001991.1_pt1 | contig 10242 bp, 7 predicted proteins | sample 811231 | NCBI WGS metagenome assembly MDTE01 (sample SAMN05326651, study PRJNA326480) | marine metagenome | isolation source: seawater | place: Indian Ocean: Red Sea | collected 2010 | reverse complement strand
TTTCTAAGGTCCGGGTAAAGATGGTTTTCTCTCCTAACGTCTCATAGCCAGGAAGCTCATGTACTTCTGTGTTACCGATGGTGTATTTGATGATGGCTCTTCCACCATGAAGGTAAGTGCCCTTATAATGAGTCCATTCACGCGGAAGAGGCCCGTAGGGTTTCCCGTCCCTTCCGAGGAACCTAGGATCCTTAAAGGTCCCGTCAGATGGTTTGCCTACGCCGGGTCCGACCGGATTTTCAAAGACCTTTTTCCCGACCAAGGATGCGTGGCTACCGTGCGATTGATCAAATGCAATGCCTCGCCAATCAATGTATCCTTTACCTTCCCAGGCAGATGCGACACGCATTGTGTCATGATCATAAAGGATCCATTTATTTCCTTGAGCAATGCCGCCAGGTCCTTCGTCAAGTCGAACAGCTATGCCCTTGTATGCTATGTTTCCCGATCCAACCTGTATGGTCCAGAACTGCACAGGGCCATAATCCATTTTTTTCCACTTAGGTTCTCCTGAGCCAAAAAGTTTTGGGCTCTGCGGACCCAGATCAAGGCCACGCGGCAATGAATTCAGGTATGCCTCGTCAACATCTACGAACTGTGATGGATTCTTTGTTTTGATGAAGGTTTCGCGTATGTAGTGAATCACGTCCCATTTTTGTTGAGGAGTCATCCATGGCTGAGCTACCATTTGGTTGAATCCTTTGGTGAGCGTTGTATACATTGACAGCGGATCCTTCCCGTTCTTGAATTCGCCTTTATGAAACCTGAGAGCCGTTGGTAGTGTTCCTTCTACCTTATCAGTGCCGTGGCATGTGATGCATAATCCATTGTAGATTCTTGCGCCTCTGTCCAGACTGTTATGATCCCATGCGTTTACAATTTGTGAGTGATCGGCATCCCCCAGTTCTGAAACATTGACTTCAGATATTTTGATCTGATCGTTATCCGCGGTGATGGATGTTTGCCACGCTACGAATCCGTCAATGACTGAAGGTTTTCCTTCCTGTATTTTTTTTCCGGGTCTCTCAGAATTTGTAGGAAGCCAGTTAAAATCAGGAGTATTTGTTTCAGCGACCCTATTGGAAACCGCGAGTAATGATTCTTTTTCATCGAGTCCTCTTTTCCAGTATCGTAAGTTACTGATCGTGCCTTCAAAGTCACCTCCGAAATCGGCTGTGCAGGCGCCTATCTGGAACAATGCTTTTGCGGGATCATTTGCGGAGAATGAGTTGTTTTCAGAAATTCTTTTCCCGTCAAGGTAAAGGCTAGCCTTTCCAGACCTTGTGACTAGTGCCGCTTCATGCCATTTCCCATCATCGATTTTTTTTGCGCCGGTGATCATCCCTTTCCAACCGATGTCATAAATTAGGCGACCCTCTCTTATATAAAGGGCCTTGCCATTCTTTAACCACTTCTCTCCAGGCACTGCTTTAGAGAATAGTGTACCATCGCCCTTGGTTTTGAATCTGACATAGGCAGTGAAATCTTTGCCCAAATCAAAAGGATCCTTTGACTGTTGCGGACTTGAAACAAATAAGCTCTTGCCCTCAATGTTTGTTTTCGTTGCTTTGCCTGCTTCTCCATATTCTTTGAACTCGGATAAAGGTTTGCCATTCATCCATCCTTTGATTCTTCCGCGTTCTCCTTCTTTCTGACTGGCTCCGATTTCAATGATTCCCTCAGATCCTTGTTTGACTGAAAAAGAGACCGTGGCTCCTGGCGCGGCACTGATGGAAATGGTCCCGTCCCTATTTGACTGATACTTTGCTTTAAGGTGGAAATTTGCTATGGGCTTTTCACTTTTCCATAATTCGGCTGACTGAGCACATGGGCTAATGAAAAATATTAAGGCTAGGGAAATGAAAATACGCATCCGACTATCATACCATTTTAAACTCCATCGGTGGAGTAAAAAATACCCAGTATTTATTCGAGACACATGAGGTAACTAGCATCATCTAATGCTCACCTGGTGCTAACGCAAAGAACTGGCAGATCCCTTAATTTTCAGGAATTTCGTTGAGGGTGTAATATCCGACCTGATGCAAAAGTGCCTTACCTTCAATGTTCTTGATCCCGGGAAGGTTAAGTTCATGCACGTTTCCCTTAACTAGCCCATCTATTTTCAAGTAAACACTTTTTTTGTCCTGTGAAACTGATGCTGATTTTATTACAGGAGTGCTCTTGTCCACGACGGGGCTCCCGTATCCGCTCTGATATATGTAAGTGTATGAATCCATTTTGTAACTTGCCAGATCGGATCCGGATTTTTCGTCAATTGGTTCAGTGAAAATAACTTCAAATCCATCCGGTTTGGCTCTCATTTCAAGGACCTCGAACGGATTCTTACCATTAAAATAGCACCTTTCCAGAGCAAAGCGTTTTCCCCCTCTGGCTCCCCAGCCTCGGTCAGTTCCTCCAACGAACATGTTACCGTCGGGCCCAAGACGCACTGCGACATTGCCCGACTTGAACCTGCCTCTGAAAGGAAACGCGGCTCCCTGATAGACTCCGTTCACTTTCTCGAGTGCTACCCTGAGTACTGTGGACATGGTCTGTTCCCCAACAAATAACTGATTAGTGAATGGTCCGAATTTTCCTGTCGTATCACATGCGATGCCGGTCGGTGAGTTGCTCAGTTTTCCGTGAGGAAACATTGCTGCTGGTGGAACAAGTTCCGGGATCTTATCTCTTTCCGTTGATATTCTGCTTCCGCTCTTCGGATCCTGAGGCCTTTTACCAATCGCATCCGTCAATTCATAATATTTGTTGCCGGTGGGGTTCCCAACAAATCCTCCTACAGGTAATGGTTTAATGGAGCTTGTGCCATTCCAAAGGCCTTGGTTGTCGCAGTAAAACATGTCTCCAACATGGTTCTGACCAATTCCTCCCGGTGAACGTATTCCGCTCGTTGTGGGGAGCATTTTCCCGTCAGGAGTCACTCTTACGCACCATCCTCTGAAATCTGAGCTCGCGCCGCCTGATCCGGTCAGGCACAGAACGACCCATATATTTCCTTCCGGGTCATGCCTGGATCCGAAAGCGTATTCATGGTAATCCCCGTTAATTCCCCATGCCGAGGAAACACTTTCAAAAATATCCGCTCTGAAATCACCGTCCTCATCTCTCATTCTGGTGACTTCGGGTCTTTGTGTGGCGTAAAGCCAACCATCTTTCCAGGCCAATCCCAATACTTCATGCAGTCCCGTTGCCCAAGGGATCCATTTATCATCTCCCGGATCATCTGTGTATGCTCCCTCGACAACATAAATGTCACCTCGGCGCGAACTCACAGCGATGCGTTTTCCGGGCAGAACTTCAATCCCACCCACTTCCAGAACGATGCTTTCTGGAATAGGTATTTCAACGATTGGATAATGTTCTGTTTCCTCTTTGGGATTTTGGGAAATTGATAAAGAGCTCAGTGAAATAGTAATTAATAATGAAAAGATTATTTTTTTCATAAGAATGGTATGATTTTTATTGCCAACTGATGGTTTGCTCGATCAGGGCCGAGTCATTATTAAATTTCAGAGGAATGAGGAGCTCTTTCTTTTCTCCAATTTCTCGTATGAGGGGATCTCCTTCAGATTTGAAATTGAGTGCAGTGCTATCATCAATCAGATAAGTGCCATCATCTGTTCTCTCTATTGATTGTCCCGAAGCGGCCCTGAAATATAAATTCTTTACCGGATCTCCTTTGATTTTTATGATCCGTTTAAAAGAAAATTCTGATGATTCAAAGGATCCCTGAGGCGAAGGCATGTCTTCTATAGACAGGGTTCCGAAAGTGTATTGGAATGCGGGGATCCTTTCCTCTCCCGTTAACCTGTATCCATTAAACACGTAACCTCCCTTTACCATTGGCAACTGTGCATTTTCTTTCCTAAATAAAGAATCGGGCCAAGGTTCTTTGGAGTCATCGAGGATTGCGAAAGGAACACCAGGAGGGCCATTGATGACAGATTCGCCTGCCGGTGGCTGGTATCCTTGACCTCTCCCGTTCCAGTGCCTTTTTGCATCAATGAAGTCTCCGAGCCAGAGCATGGCAATGCGCATGTTGTTGGCATCATAGGCCAAATTGAGCCCGCCGGGATAGCCGACTCCAATGGCTCTTGAGCCCGCTCCCTGGATGAAATTTCGGTAAATGCGAGCCTCATTCTCTGCCACGAGTAATTGTCCGCTAGGTGAATTTCCGCCAGAAGACCTTCTGTTCACGGAGAGGGGTATTTCTTTTTTGGATCCCGGAATTCTCCATCCAACATAAAGTGATTCTTGGCCTCCCCCTTCAAAGTATTGCACTTCTATGTGGTGCGATCCTTTTTCCAGTTTCACTTTTCCTGATTTGGGAGTGTCCCCATGAATACCGTCATGATCAATGACAATTTTTCTATCGATGAGAAGCCTGGACCCATCATCAGAACTGACAGTGAATACATAGTCTCCTGATTTAGGGGCTTCAATGTTTCCTCTGAAGACTATGCCAAAAGAGTCTTTCTCCTTCGTGCAGGAAAGATCAAACTTTCCACTAGGCACGTGGTCCGTTGCGGAAGGCTCTATTTTATTCCAATCAGGTATTTTTTTCCATGAACCCTTGAACAGAGTGAAAGTCAGTTCACTGAGAGGATTTATTTCTTTCGAAACAATCATTGTTCCTCTCATTACCTGGGCATGGCCAGGTAAAGTGCAAACATACGGATATTTTCCTGTTCTTTTTGGCGCGGTGAAATAGAGAGTCGCGGACGAATGGGGGTCGGCCATCTTGCTGGCGAAGAGAAGGTCAGGGTGCTTTGGTACCCAGTGCTTGGCAAATCCGTCGGCCCCTAACTTCCATGCCTCCTGAGCAACTTTCATGTCTTTCCCTTTCCCTGGCTTTGTGATCACCAAGTTGTGATGCATGTCATCCTGATTTCGAATTATCAGTTTGATTTTTTTTCCGGGATACACAGTAATGACCGGCCTATTGTATTTCATTTCCCCTCTGAGAGTTGTGATCTCAATTATTGTGTCTGGTTCACCAAATCCTTCGGGAGCCGCATTGTTTTGAATCCACTTGGCAATATATTCCTGATCCTCTTTGCTTAGTTTTGCCAATGGCACGGGGCCGCTCTTCCCGTTCGGGGCACGGAGAATCACATTCTTATCAACAACATCAACGATTCCTGCTTTGATTTTTCTGCCGTCCATGTGAGACCAAGTTCTGGCTCCCGGATCATCTATTTTGTCTTGGCCTATGGCGGAAAGAGGAATGAATAAAACGTAGAAAAGGAATGAGGCTTTAATGATACCCATGATTTTACCTATTTAAGGCAGACCCTCAGATTTATCTCAACGAACTTTTCCCATTTATTTCAGAATTGACCCGGGAAATGCTGTTTCGTAAGAATCTGAGAATCAAAATAGTTAAGAATCATTAAATAATAGCCTTTTATGCTCCAAATTTTTTATTATAAGGTTTCATGCCCCTGCTTGACTGTGATCAGATAAGAAGTATCCTATGCGCCCCTATAATGATCCGAACCTATATTGTAAGATCATTGAACTAATTGAACGACCATGAAACGTACTTATCAGCCCTCAAAGCGCAGCCGCAAGCGTCAGCACGGATTCCGTGCAAGGATGAAGACTAAAAGTGGTCGTGGCATTATCAAAAGGCGTCGTCAGAAAGGGCGCAAGAGGCTCATTCCTAAGGGGGCAGAATTGCATTACAAGCGCCATAGGCAGACCTAAATTGTTTATCTGAGCTTGATTATGGCTCGGTAAAGTAGACAATCACGTATAAACATTACTGATTATGCGGTTAAAGCGCCCAATGCGCATGAAATCACGTAGCGAGTTTTCGCGTGTGCGCAATGAAGGAAAGACATTTTCAGGAAAGTATCTTGTTCTGGGAGTTCTTGCGGATCGGGACATTATACCAAAAATGAAGTTTGGTATTATTTTGACAAGGAAGATAGGAAATGCAGTGATTAGGAACCGTGTCCGGCGCCGTTTACGAGGGATTATCAATTGTTGGGGTGATTCTTTGGAATTTTCCGGTTATCTTGTCATGATTCCCAGATACAAGGCACCCGTTGCTACATTTAAGGATTTAGAATCTGATTGGAAAGAACTTATTTGCCGCGCGGGCCTTGTTCCTGAGGGCCAACTTCTATGAAGTACTTAATCAAATTGTTGATCCGGTTTTACCAGATTCTAATTTCACCATTAATTCATATGATTGGTGGTCCGAATTCAGGTTGTCGGTTCGATCCAACGTGCTCAGAATATTTTTTACAGGCAGTTCAAAGTTATGGCACTTTCCGTGGATCTATATTAGGAATAAAGAGAATATTGAGATGCGGTCCATGGGGAGGGCACGGGCATGACCCTGTTCCCTTAAGGCCAGAACAGATTTTAAGAGAAGAAGATAATAAAAAGCAAGATTTACTGAAACATGGATAGAACTGGTTGGATAGTTATAATCGCTTGCTCGTTGGGCCTCTTTGTGTGGTTTGATACTCAAAAGAAAAGTTTTGAGGAGCAGAGAAAGCTCGCAGAACAGAATCAGCAAAATTCTCAGCCAGTGAATGGAGAGGGCGCTGAGAAGGAAAAGGAAACAAAAGAGATTCAGAAAGATCCGGTCATCGATCCTGTTAAGGAACAGTCCGTGACTCTTTCAAACGGAGTAGCTGATTGGACATTCACCAACATTGGAGGAGGAATCAAGACAATCGTGCTCAAGGAGCATGATCTGGAGAGTCCTGAGGTCGTTGAAAAAGAGGGTCTTGAAAAAGCTTCGTCCATTGTCCTCAATGAGCATTCAAAGTTTCCGATTGGGACCCTGAGTAAGGGCATTGGACAATTTGAAGGTTTGAATTATACGGTAGTTTCTCAGACCAAGGATCGGATCGAGTTTCGTGCGGAGAGTCCTGAGAAATTGCAGGTCACCAAGACCTTTAATCTGGCTACTGATGAGGATCCTGGTGGAGGCTATATCGTGAAGATGGATTTGGACCTCAAGTATGTGGGTCAGAGCGGCAACTATAGCCTCAATGATTATTTCTTATATGCAGGATCCGCGTCTCAGCTTCAGGATGGTAATTCGAGGGACCTTTATACAGGATTTGAATATTTGCGGGGTTCTAAGGACAAGTTCAGGAGCCTAAGTTATTTAAAAAAGGACAAGGATGACATTAAGGGGAGGGAGTTGCATGAAAAGCTACAATGGGTAGGGGTGAGTAATCAGTTCTTTTCAACAAATTTGTATGTGAGGGAATCCTATGAATCATCAGTTTGGGCGAGTCGTTTTGAGGTTGGTTCGGACCAGTACGCATCAGAGGGAGCAATTGGATTACCAAAAAATATTATTTTAAATCCCGGAGAGTCCAAGTCTTGGGAGTATGAAATTTATACGGGACCCAAAAGCTATCAGATTCTTAAGGGACTTGATGGTAGGAGGAAGGAAATTGTTGGTTTTGATCGGATGCCTATATTCGGATTCTTCGCAGAGCCTTTTGCCGTTCTTTTGAGCTGGCTCATGAATGTACTGTACAGTGGCCTTGGCAATTTCGGTTGGGCTATTATTTCTATTACAGTCATCATGCGTTTATTGATATGGCCTATCACAGCAAAAGGGACACGGGCCATGAAAAAGATGAGCAAGCTTGCGCCCATGATGCAGGAAATTAGGGAGAAGCACAGTAATAATCCTCAGAAAATGCAGCAAGAGACGATGAAGTTGTACAGGGATTATGGAGTCAATCCTGTCGGCGGATGCTTGCCCCTTTTGCTTCAGATGCCGATCTTTATTGGCTATTTTGCAATGTTGCGTTCTGCGGTTGAGCTTCGACATGAGGAATGGCTTGGTTGGGTCAAGGATTTGTCATTACCTGATAGTGTCGGTGTGATTCCTGGCATAGGGATACCAATTAATATTCTGCCTCTATTGATGGGCATTACCATGATGTTTCAAATGCGAATGACACCGCAGGCCGCCGGGCCGAATCAGAAGCAAATGCAGATCATAATGTCAATCATGCCAATTTTCATCACTGTGATCTGCTACAACTTTGCCTCTGCCCTTGCTCTTTATTGGACTGCCGGCAACATTTTCAGTATTGGGCAGACTTGGATCTCGCAAAAGTTCGGTAAGGAAGTTGAACTGAAGAAAGTCGACCGGAGCATGAAAAGGCCACCATTAGGCCCGCCCGGAGCAAAGACTAAATCTCCAAAGCCTCAGCAAGTCAGGACTGGAGGAGGAGGCAGGAGAAAGAAGCGTTAATGGTGTTTGTGTTCTGTAATTATCAGGATTTATTAATAATTTCCCGTGTTTTTTATGCTTCTTTACAGGAATCAGCTTGATTCTTGCTTTAATTGTGATAATCGAATAACCCTTCTTTGACCATGAGTTCTAAGAAGAGTAAGATTATAAGAACCAATTATATAAAATCTTATTTTTAACTTCTCCATTAATCCGCAAAATTAAACAATCCCTTATATAGAAACATTTTTACAGTTATTGTGGCCTGATGGTCCTGACTCATAAGAAAATTATTCTATCTGATAGATCTGCTATGAAAACAGAACTCGTTGAGAAAGCTTTGGAAGTTATATCTGACCCGCCCCTGCTAATTAATCTGGTCTCTAAGAGGGTCCAGCAGTTAAACAGTGGAAGGAGCCCGTTAATTACTATGGTTGAAAGGATGGGCACTGCGGACATTGCTTTGACTGAAATCATTGAAGGTAAGATTGTCCTAGAGGGCGATCATACCGAAGAGTAAATCATCTGCGCCATGTCGCAGGAAATATCAAAGAATCGTAAAGCCTTTCACGACTTTAATATTGTCGATAAGTTCGAGGCTGGTATCGAGCTGAGAGGCACTGAAGTCAAATCGATACGTGAAGGACATGTTCATTTGAGGGATGCGTTTGCAGTTGTTCAGAGCGGACAGATCTTCCTTCTGGGCTGTGATATCAAGCCATATTCCTCTGCCAGTCATGAACAGCATGAACCAAGAAGGCCCCGCCGCTTGTTATTACATAGGCGGGAAATAAATAGGATCGAAGTAAAACTGGAGGAGAAAGGTTTTTCTATGCCAGCTCTGCGTCTCTATTGGAAAGAAAAAAGGGTCAAAGTTGAACTTGGTTTAGGGCGCGGAAAGGCTCAGTACGATAAGAGAGATGCTCTAAAGAAAAAGACTCAGGACCGTGAGGCGAAGAGAGAAGTGGCCCGGTTCAATAGAGGGTAAATGCCAGATCAAAGTGCGCGCCACTCATGACCCATTTCAGCGAGGAGCAGATTAGATTCCTCCGGTCCCCAGGATCCGGCCGGGTACTCTGCCATCGGTGACTTTTGATCAGACTCATGCCATGCCTCTTCTATCGAATCAATGAATACCCATGCATTCTCAACTTCGTCCCGACGGGCAAAAAGTGTGGCATCTCCTATCATTGCATCGATGAGGAGCCTTTCGTATGCCTCAGGTGATCCTTTTTCAAAGGATGACCAGTAATGAAAATCCATTTTAACCGGCTCAATCTTTAAACTTGTTCCGGGCTTTTTTGAGAGCATGAGTACAGACATTCCCTCGTCAGGTTGAATTCTGATAGTGAGTATATTACTTTCTCCAGCGCCGGGAAGTTTCTGAAAAAGAACATTGGGAGGTGATTTAAGATGCAATGAAATCTCTGTCGTTTTTTTGGGCAGTCTTTTACCCATTCGTATATAAAATGGAGTACCTTCCCATCGCCAGTTATCTATGAATAGTCGCATTGCGACATAAGACTCTGTCATGCTTTTTGGGTCGACCCTATCTTCTTCTCTGTAAGCTTTTACCGGTTCTCCATTAATGTTGCCGTCAATGTATTGTGCGCGGATCACATTTTTGGCCACCTGTTCCGGATCCATTTTACGTATCGTTCTTAATACTTTTACTTTTTCATCACGGACACTGTCAGCGGAAAGGTCAGTGGGAGGTTCCATTGCAACTAAACTGAGTAGCTGCAGTAAATGATTCTGTACCATGTCCCTAGTGGCCCCGGCCTTATCGTAGTAACCGCCGCGCCCTCCTTCCATGCCCAGATGTTCTGCGCATGTGATTTGCACATGATCAATGAATCGGCTCCTCCATAACGGTTCAAATATCGAATTTGCAAAACGCAGGACCATTATGTTTTGAGCGGTTTCCTTTCCCAGGTAGTGATCAATGCGATAAGTGTCTGCTTCAGAAAAGGTCTCATTTGCTACCGCATTTAAATCCT
>MDTE01051997.1_pt1 | contig 10244 bp, 5 predicted proteins | sample 811231 | NCBI WGS metagenome assembly MDTE01 (sample SAMN05326651, study PRJNA326480) | marine metagenome | isolation source: seawater | place: Indian Ocean: Red Sea | collected 2010 | reverse complement strand
GTCGCGGGCCCCTCCCATGTCGGCCCGGAATTTCTTGTCGAAACCCCACATGAATTTCGCTTCCCATTGTCGCGTGACCTTCCCGGACTTGATCTCCCACTCCTTGATGACACCCATCAAATCAAAGGACGCCAGCCGCTGTCCGTCCGGGTGGAAGACGACGGCGTAGGGGTGTCGCTGGTGCCCTTTGAAGACGTGGGCCAACTCCCAGGTGCGGGTGTCCCAAAGCTTCAACAGATTGTCGTTACCGCACGAGGCCAGCAGCCGACCGTCGGGACTGGTGCGGACCCAGCGGACCCACCCGTCGTGTGCCACCAGCATTCGCTGCGGAGACGGTCGCGGGGCGGACAGGGGCCAGATGCCGATCCGATCGTCGTATCCACCTGAATACAGCCAGTTGCCATCGGGCGAAAAGTCGAATGAACGGACCCAACTATTGTGTCCGTGTAGAATGGTCTGGGCCGACTGGGGGCCAGACAGAGGCCAGCGGTAGATATGGAAATTCTCCGCCGCTGCCAACACCCAGGTTCCAGTCGGATCGATCCGACAAGTCGTCAGCCGTGCGTCGTCGATGGTGAATGTTCGGACGACGTGTGCCTTACTGGCGTTGATGGCCAAGGGCAGATCACGCGGCAATGGCGGCGGCTGAGGATTCATGCCAGGAGTTCCCCGATGAGCTGGCCGTCATGACGGACCCCGACCGGCCGGACGTTGAATTCGTATACCGAGGTGTTCGGGATGATCCCCAAGCCGTGGTAAAGCGTTGCCACGATGGTGGCTGGTGTTGCTGAGCGCGAGGCCGACTCAAATCTTTCCATCCAAACCCATCTGATAATACTTGTGGGTGATCTTGTCCTGGTTTTCAAGAAGCCAGTCGATCGATGGTTCGTTGTGCATGGCTTTGTGGATTGCCTGAGCCATCGCTTCACGGTGGATGTCAAATAACGCTTTGTGGTCAAGGTTGTCGTCGGTGATCACTCCAGGATTCAACCACACGCTACAGATGATTCCCAGGTCGTTGGCTTTTTCTTTCGGTAAATCACCAGCGCGAACTGCATCCAGCACACCATTGGCGATCGCAGCCTGAACAGTCCCCATCAGGATGTTCGTGTAACGGCTGTTCTTGACCGTCACCTTGCTAACGCACAACGTCACTGGACGAACCTGGATGTCGGTGTTCAGGATGGCAAACACCTTCGAGTGCCCCATCGATTGATCACCTGTCAAAGTCGCCAACGCGGTGCCGACTGGTCCATCGAGTTCTCCGATTACCACTTCTGGTTCTGCAGCGGTGAAGGGCGGACCACCGGCTACCAGAGCTTCACCTGTGCGTAAAACGATGCGATCGGACATGGAGTCAAGGCTTTCTAGACAGCTTCTGGAAAAGTCGTACAAAGATGATTGGATGATCAACCGACGGCCGGGCTAACCTACCGGCATGTAAATTGGCATGCAAGCAGGTGTCTCCACGCTCCGTCAGCCTGCCTTGGCTCGACCTCACGCCAACCGGTGTCACGCCGCGAGCCTGGGGCAGGGGCGTGGTTCAGGAAAGGCCATTACCGCCCCTGAGTTGCTTCGACGATGGCCAGGATCGCTGGACTTGCCGGACACGCGTTTCACGGCAAATGGTGCGAATCCAACCGTCAGACAACAGCCGGAATCAGGGACAACAGGAGAAAAGAGATCCCGAGAAGGGCAATCAATGCCAGGGACGCAATAATATGGATTTTCCCCTGAGGGCGTTTCTTGCTCGACTGTGTGATGCCGTAAATCAACTGCGAGAGGGCAATGACGGGTGATATCGAAAAGGGCACCATGGTGATACCGAACAGCACTTCGTTGTCGGAATAGACATTCACCAATGCGACAGGAAAAGAAATACAAAGCAGTACACAGGGCAGAAATGCCAACAGGCATCCACTGTTTTCAGCAGGACTGGGTGGCGGCAAATCACTTTCGTCAACAACGTAGATTTCACCGCAGTTAGCGCAATTCACACGACTGCCTCGACTCAATCCGCTCAGATTGAGCCGTGTTCCACAACTCGAACATTCTATTCCCTTCATGCCGACAGATATCTAGGTGAAGTGGGGCTACATGTCAAACTCGGCATGCCCGCTCATCTTCCGATGGCACGACCCAACACCAAGAAAACAGAGACCGTGCTCCAAATTCACTGGGTTGTTGCACCGGTTTCCGCACCGACTTCGAAAAGCGGTCGGCGGCGAGCTGTGACAACCGAAGTCACACCGCAAGCGAGGGGCCTCGTGATTTTGCAGGGTTTCACGTCCTCCGCTCTAAGGTTTGAGATGATTTTTTTCAAGAAGATGTGCCGACGTTCAAGAGGCCACCCGTTGTGATAGTATGCCTCGACGTTCCCGCGAAAAACACGACATGTCGAATCGGGAGGACCATTCTTGGGACGGACGCGCAGCATACAGTGCCTCGGGCCTCCTCTGTTGGCGACTGTTGTCGTACTGCAGTCGGTGACGGTTGGCTATGCGGATGATCGCTCCGCGACGATCCGAATGGCGACGACCCTACTTCGACAAGCCAATCTTGCGGACGACCATGCCTCCAGGGCGTTGGTGCTGAAGGCTCAGACGATGCTTGCCGGTTTGCGCGATCCCGGCCCGGAAGTCCAGGAACTGAAACGAGTCTGCGTGACCTACCTCAAGGCGGTCGCCATTTTCTGGCAGGAAGATCGTCGCAGGGGGAGCGAGCATGCCGAACGACTTTTTCGCAAATTCGGTCCTCAAAACCCTTTGTATCTTCAGGGCTTGCTGTACCAGGGAAGACATCATCACTGGCGGGCAGTTGAAGGCAACTACCCGGAAGGACTAGAAATCTCGAAGAAGATGTTCGAGACGATCCTGCGTCACAATCCCGGACACCGCATCGCCCGGATGTACCTTGGTCGGCCAGTCGAACCGGTTCCAACGGTTCTCGAGACCGCCCCCAGTGATGCGCCAGAATGGGCTGTTGCGGCTCGTGAGGCGATGTACTGGACACGTCGGATGGTTCATTGGTGGCTCGACCACCGGCAGGCGGCGGATGGACAACTTGGGGGCGGCTGGAGCGACGACGTAGAGTTCAGCAAGACGTGGAGTTTCTACAGTCTCTCGCTGAATGATCGAAAGGTCCGCAATGCACTCACCAGAATCGCCGACAACATCTGGCATTGCCCCGAGGTCATGAACGGTTACTTTTCGGGGACTCCCGCAAAATGGCACCTGGTGGATGTCGAGCACGGGGCCGAATGGATGTCGTTCTCTCAGCCACAGATGATGCTCGCCCGTTACGGCGACCCACGCTATATCGAGCGAAACATGCAGGTGATTCGCAATATGGGGTTTCTTTCGGGGATCAATCCCGCCGGGCATCGCCACTTCAAGGCGTATTATTTCTCACACGAAATTCTCCACCCCAGGCAACTCTACCACTGCGACGTTCCTGAAAACGGCCGCTACACCAAACCTGGCATTTACGTCATGTGGTACGCACGGCATCCGAAGGTGATGCAATGGTTCCGCGAATGGGGCGATGCCTGGGTCAACCACAGCCTGGACACCAAGGGAGGCAAGCCAACCGGGTTCATCCCGTCGGAGATTGTCTACGCGACGAACCAATCAGGCGGCAAGTCCGGAAAGTGGTATCGCATCGCCGGATATCCTGGATATGACTTTGCGGCTGGAAGTTGGACCACAAAGCACCTCATGGGGCAATTGGTCGCCAACGCGCAACTCTTCAACGATCCACGGTATGTCGAACCAATTCGCCGAATTTGCCAATGGAAGAAAGATCACCACGACGCTCCGTACGGGCCAGAAGGGTCCGATGGCTGGATCCTGAGAAAAGAGACTCACGCTGAAAACATGTGGGACCGTTGGGAAAGGCTGCGGGACGGACTGACGTCGCCGGGCCACATGGGCCAATTGGTCAAAGAACTTCGCAAGATTTCGGCCTGGCATGCGTCCAACTGGGAGATGAACACCCAGGAGGTCATCTCGACCGATCGGGTCCCTTTGCCAGCACGCCCATCGCAGGTCCTCATGCAGATGTATACCGGCGGGTCTGGAAGCATGCAGGCTTACTATCCAGATTCGGCTGTCGCGTGGGAGAACGTTGGTCTCCAGGCGGTGCCCCTTGTTCTCGAGGCGGATCGACGCCACGTGAGAATCCGGATCCACAATTTCGACCAACGGCGCCGAGTGGTCATGCGTCCGCTGGAGCTCCTCCCGGGTGTCTACGAGGTCCATATCGACGGTCAACGCCAGAAGAATTTCCGGCTGGCTCACCGATTTGAACCGCTGCCGTTGTGGCTTCCAGCGAAGACAACATCGCTGGTGGAAGTCGTCCAGTTGGCAGAGTGTCCGCTGCCATTGAAATTGTCGGACCTTGCTATCTCGGAGACCGAGTGTGTACTGGATCAATCCAGTGTTCCTCCAATTTTTCGAGTGCGTGTGCACAACGTGGGAATCCGGGATTCCGGAACCGCAAGCGTCACGTTCACAGCGCTGTTCAAGAACCGGGAGGAGCAAATCGGTGTTCACCAGGTAAAAAACATCCCTTGGCCACGCGAATTGATGCCGTCCTTCGTGACACTGCAACAACCGTGGGACGTCGACCCACGGGCGCATGCGATTCGCGTTCAGGTGTCGATCTCTACCCCGGATGAAATTTGTGTCGAGAACAATGTCATCGAGGTGCCGATCAAGGACTGGATTCCTTCGTCCGATTTCAATGAACGACGAAACCTGTACGGGAGGGACGGAACCGAAATCCCCCGGCCATCATGGCCGGTGGCTCGGTGCAAGTCCCCACCGGGAAACCAATTGTCCGAAGCGTCCCGGTTTGTGGGCGCGTCGCGACTATTTGGCCCGTTCCGTGACACCGGAAACCTACGATTTCCTGTCCGTTATGCACGACGGCAGTCGCTGGCCTGGTTACTCCGCGACGACAAGAACCTTTACGTCCTCGTGAGTTCTTGGAAAACAGGAGACTCTGCTCGAGCGTTCGCGAAACCAGGAGAAACGGGGCCGCGAGGAGATTTCCTGTCCGACGACCGGATCGAAATACTGTTCCAGCCGCCAGGCGAACCTTGGCGTTCGATCCAGGTGAATGCCAATTCAGCCGTCTTAGGACGAATCGGCGACGGCACACCATGGAGACCACCGGTGTCATCGATTCATGAAGTGGTCAAAGACACCTGGTGTCCCGAGTGGTTGTGCCGGATCAAGATTCCGCTGGAGAGCCTGTCGAACGTGAAACAACGGGAGGGCCAGACTTGGCGTTTTGATATTGTGAGACACGGACAGAGCAAGGGCCAACCCGAACGATCGTCCTGGTCGGGTGGTATCCCGGCGAAACCGCAAACTTGGGGAGCCATCACCTGGTAGAGCTGCGCAGTCTTCTGTCTGTCTCGCGAGGCCACTACATCACTTGCACAGTACGCGAACGACTCAGCGGCGGGTGAGTCCCAACCAAGGAAAGTCGACCATGTCCTATCGAGCGACGATGTTCGTGGTGTTTGTGGCACTGATGTGCTGCAGTGGTTTCTGCGACGACAAGAGGGACAGAGACGGTTTCGTGCCACTCTTTAACGGGAAGAACTTCGACGGCTGGACGATCATGGGCAAATCGGCCGGTTGGGCCATCAAGGACGGCGTCATCCGTTCCGATGGTGGCCAAGGTGGCCAATGGTTGCGCACGAAGAAGAAGTACACGGATTTCATTCTGAAACTCGAATGGAAAGTCTCGAAAGGGGGCAACAGTGGCGTGTTTATTCGATCGGGCACTGACCTGACTCTCAGCCCGATTGCCCAACGATTGGTGACCGGATACGAAGTTCAAATCTCAAACGCACGTCGGGACGACAGACATTGCACTGGGGCCTTGTATGGTTTCGTCGCCGTCTCACCGCGGCCGGATGAAACCGCCGACAAATGGCATGCGTTCGAAATTCGATGCCAGGGGCGCCATGTCACCGTAAAATCTGACGGCGTCACGTGCGTCGACTTCGATCAAGCGTCCGACCCAATCACAAAATTGAAGCCGCTTAGAGGTTACATCGGGCTGCAGGATTCACATTCCCCCAAGGGCCACTACATCGAATACCGCAACATTCGTATCAAGCCATTGAAACCAGAACCGTCATTCGCAGTGGACAAGACCCGCAGATTTCCTTCCCGGTCGCCGTCTGTGACCCAGCTCAACAGAGACCGACTCGGTTCACTGTTCCAGGCCCGCAAACGGCCAACCACCCTGTCGGCCTCATTGCCTGAACATCGGGTTGAAACGAGTTTTCGGGGCCTTGCCAATTCCATCTCACCGATGTTTGCATGGAATGCCACGAGCCTCAAAGAGCACAGGGCATGGAAAACAACGTTCCAAAAACAAATGCTGGAAGTCTTGGGGCGGATGCCGAAACGCGTACCACTCGATGTGAAATGGGTCGAAGAAGAACGGTTTGATCAGTTCACGCGGCACAAAATTTACATTCGGACCGAAAAGAATTTTTGGTGTCCGGTTTATTACTTCGTGCCTCACAAGATCAAGAAGCGAAGAGCCACGATCGTCTGCCTCCACGGACACGACGGTGTCGCACCTTACCTCGGAGAGGACAGGAAACCCGGCGTGCCGAGGCCGGTGCTCTCACGAGATTTCGCTCGCTTCTTTGCCGAACACGGTTACGTGACGGCCCTGCCAATCATTCGGGGATGGGACGAAACGGCTGGCTATCAAGATCCATACGGCAAATCGGTAAAACGCAGTTGTCAAAACGTAACGATGAACAGCCTGTTGCTAGGAATGTCTCCAGCCGGACTGCGATGCTGGGATGCCATGCGGGTCATTGACTTCCTGGAAACGCAGTCAACTGTCGACACAAAGCGAATAGGCGTAGCCGGGTTGTCCGGTGGTGGCACGCTCTCCCTGTACCTGCCGATTCTTGACCAACGGGTCAAGCTCGTGATGATGGCGGGGGTTTTTTCGTCCTACCGCAATTCGTTTTTCGCGATGAATCACTGCATTTGCAATTGCTTGCCGGGAGTAATGCAGTACGGCGAGATGTCTGACGTGGTGGCGTTGCACGCACCTCGGCCGGTTCTCCTCATCAACGGCCGGCGCGACCAAAGTGCCCCCATTGCTGACGCCAGAATAGGACTCGAAAAACTCAAACACGTGTACACGCTCCTGGGAGTCCCCGGCCGAATCGAAGCGGACTTTTTTGACGGCCCACACGAATGGTCAAACGCCAGGACGCTGAAATTCCTGGCCAAGCATTTCGGAACGGCAATCTCTCGTTGAAAGGGGACACGCGGTATCGCCCCGAGCTTGAGGCTGGAAAGTTTTCCCTGGGGGGGCATGCGTACGGCCGCTGAAATCTCTTACCATGCTCGCGACGATTCCCTTGAAACGTTGGTTCCTGGATGGTTTTTGCTCACTGAAAATATTCGAGGCAGTTGCGGATGTCCGAGAACCAGAATCCTGACCCCTCTGCCAACACGCCAGAACGCCGGGACACGTCGGGAGATACACCCGCACCTCGGAGTATTCAGGAAATTGCAACCGATCGTGACGAATCATCTGGCGGTCCCAATTCCGTCCAGAAACCCGAAAACGCCCTCGAAAAGACTTTCGTCCCGACCGCACAGGAGAAATCCGATTCCGCCACGGAAGAGGCCGCTTCGGACAAGACACTTGTTCTTGACAAGATTCTCGACCAATTGGCTGAGTCGCTGGCACCTCAGCACCAGGATCTCCAGCAAACACTGCCTCACACGAGTCTGAAGCCGGAACGCACAGGCCACGACGACTGGATGGCGTCACTCGAGTCCTTGCCCAAGACCAGTTCTGTCAGCAGACGCCGTGTCCAACTCGACGTGGACGAGAGTAGCACCACAGATCCCGAAGGGGATTCGCCGCTGGACTATCTGACATTGTCGCTGCTGGGTGAAGGAGGCATGGGCACCGTTCATCTCGCACGGCAGGTCGCTCTTGGTCGCGAGGTCGCCCTGAAGACAATTCACCAGCATTCAAGCAGCAAACAATCCGTGCGGGATGAATTCCTGACGGAAGCGGTTTTGACTGGCCGGCTGGAGCACCCGAACATCGTCCCAATTCATGAGGTGGGTGAATCGCCCGATGGTGGCCTTTTTTATTCGATGAAAAATGTGGATGGCCTTTCCTGGGACGAGACCATCGACTCTCTGACATTGAATCAGAATCTCGAAATTCTCATCGACGTGTGCGACGCGGTCGCGTTCGCTCACGCGGAAGGAGTGGTTCACCGCGATCTCAAACCTCAGAACATTATGACCGGGAGTTTCGGTGAGGTGCTGGTGTTGGACTGGGGGTTGGCGATTTTGGCCGAACCCGGCGAAGACGTGATGGCGTCGGCAGGTGGTACCCCGAGTTATATGGCGCCGGAAATGATCATTCCGCCGTATTTGATTGGATCGCGTTGCGATGTCTATCTGCTGGGAGCAATTTTATTCCGTTTTCTGACTGGCGAAGCACCGCACGCCGGAGAATCGGCGAAAAGCTGCTTAAAGGCGGTCTCTCAGAACGAGATCATTACACCGGATGCTGACCGGTTACGTGCACTCGATCCGACCGGAGAATTGTTGGGCGTGGCGTTGAAAGCGATGGCCACCGCCCCTGGAGCACGTTATCAAACGGTGCGTGACTTCCAACAGGCGGTGCGAGAGTTCGAGGCGCACCAGGAGAGCCTCAAACTGGCAGCAAGTGCAGAGGCTTCACTCGAGGCTGCCGAGCAAAGTGGCGATTACACTCGTTACTCCGAATCGCTTTTCGGGTTTCGCCAGGCAGTGGAATTGTGGTCGGGGAACACGGCAGCGGCAGCGGGCATTGAACGTTCTCGCCAGTCCTACGCTTTGTGTGCCGAACAGAAGGAAGATTACGAGTTGGGCTTGTCGCTTCTGGATGAATCGAGCGATGACCAGGGCGAGATGGTTGAACGGCTGACGGCCGCAAAAAACGAACGAAATGCTCGCCAGGGGCGTCTGAAGCGGATGAAACAGGGCATGGTGGCGGCCGCCATATTGATGTTGGTCGTGGTCACGGGCGCCGCTTTCTGGATCAACCAGGAACGAATCGAAGCCGAAAATCAACGTGTCGCGGCCGATTCGCAGCGAGGGATTGCTGTTGAAGAGAAGAACAAAGCCGAACAGGCGCGTCGGGACGAAGCGACGCAACGAGAACTCGCTGACAAGAAAACTGCGGAAGCAGAAGCCAATCTGAGCCTCGCTGACCGCCGTCTTTACATCGCTGAGATGAACCTGGCGAGGTTGAACTGGGAGTCCGGGAACGCCTTCCTCGTCCGCCAACGCATTGAACGTTATCAAAGTCCGTCCGATTCCGAGAATGACCCTCGAGGATTCGAATGGGGATACTGGAACCGGTTGGTCCACAAAGACCTGCGGACGCTCGAAGGACACACGGACGTGGTCCAATGCGTTGCTTTCAGCCCCGACGGCACCCGAATCGCATCAGGAAGCCGGGACAACACCGTGAGATTGTGGGACGCGGCCACGGGTAACCACGTTGCCACCTTTGACGGACACGCCGCTTTCGTGACGGCCATCACTTTCAGCTCAGACGGGACGAAAATTGTTTCTTCTAGCGGCGACATGACCGTGAAGATGTGGGACGTGGAAACCCGAAAAGAGGACGCTGTATTCAAAGGTCACAAGCAGTCGATCCTGAGTGTTTCTGTCAGCCCTGACGGCAAACGGATCGCTTCAGCTAGCGGAAGCGGGACGGTCCGGTTGTGGGACGTGGCAACCGTCAAGCAAACCGCGAGCCTCACCGGACATGAGGATGCCGCTATGGGGGTGGCTTTCAGTCCCGACAGCAAAACGGTCGCCTCGGGGAGTTGGGACGAAACCGTGAGGGTGTGGGACGCAAATTCTGGCGAACTGACGGCGATCCTACGCGGGCACTCCCACCGTGTGGTGGGTGTTGCGTTCAGCCCGGATGGCAAACGGCTTGCTTCCACAAGCTGGGACAAAACGGTGAAATTGTGGGACCTCGCCACCGGCAAAGTGTCCGCCACCCTCACCGGACACAAGGAAAGCGTGGTGAACGTCACCTTCAGCCCGGACGGTTCGAGAATCGCCTCGGCAAGCGCCGATCGGACAGTGAAGTTGTGGGATGCGTCCACGGCCAAAGAGACAGCCACTCTTATTGGCCACACGTCTTTTGTCGTTGGAATCGCCTTC
>MDTE01086886.1_pt1 | contig 10245 bp, 5 predicted proteins | sample 811231 | NCBI WGS metagenome assembly MDTE01 (sample SAMN05326651, study PRJNA326480) | marine metagenome | isolation source: seawater | place: Indian Ocean: Red Sea | collected 2010 | reverse complement strand
GCCGTTGGGCGAAGCGGCTGTGCAAAATTCCGAGCGTATTGTGGACCGTGGCATTGCGATTGTCCAGTTCCACCGCGCGACTGCCCGCCTCAATGGCCTCTTTATAGGCATCCGCTCCCGACGCCGCCCAACAGTGCGTGGCCCAGGCCGTGGCCGAATTGGGCAGGATCCGAGTGACCCTTCTCAAGCGCTCCAAGGCGGATTCATGCCGTCCCATTTTGACGAGGGAGGTGGCGGCTTCCATCTGGATGACGGGATCGTCTGGTTCGCTCTCGCTGCACTGGATGATCTCAGCGCGTATGCGGGAGTCGTACAATCCCTGGGTGGCATAGCGCAGCCAGCTGGGCGGCGGTGGTTCGATGGGCGCGCCGACCTGGCCGGGTTGGCGCCGCCGCGCGGCCAACCCGGCGCGCATGCGGTGCAGCTCCTCGGTTTCGGGCACCAGTTGCCGAACCCGGTTCAGCATCTTTTCAGCGGCCCTGACGTAGCCTTTGAGCGTCCATATAGACGCCAGCCGCATCATCGCAGCGGTGTCGTAGGGATTGGCCGTGAGGACCTTTGCCAGCGCTGCTTCGGCATGGTCATAGGCGCCGACCGCGTGCATCAATTCGGCCGCGAGCGGCTCGGAATGACCGAACTGCAAGCCGCTGCCACGGCGAATGGCCATCCGCAGGTGGATGGCCGCCGGCAGATATTCTCCCCGGGCGGTAAAGTAGCGGCACAGGGCCGTGGAGCTGGCATAGAGGTGCTTGACTGCGGGGGAGAAGAGCAAGGGGCGCGCCTTTTCGATTTCCTCTCGCTCCAGGTAGATTTTTCCCAGTTCGACGCTGGCTCTTTCACTATTGGGATTCAGCGTTTTGACGTAGGTCCAGTATTGCATTGGCGAGCGCGACACCTCGTTGAGGGCCACCTGCCGCCAGGCGAAGAAGAGCAGGGCGATCCAGAGGGCGCTCCAGATGCCGCGGGTCAGGGCCCGTTTGCGCGCCTGCAGTCCACTGGCCAAGCTGCCGAGGAACAGGGCCATGCCTCCCAGGGCGTAGTACAGGTATTGCCAGGAAACGTATTCGGTGACGCTATTCCAGGTGGTCGAGGCATAGGGCAGCATGGTGCTGAAGAGCACCACGATACCCAGTGCGCCCCAGTGGCGCCGGCGCAGGAGCACGCAGGCCGAAACGAGGGCGGCCAGGTTGAGCCCGCCCCAGAACAGCAGGCGTCCGTCTGACAGGGTGTAAATCTGCTGCACTACCTCGTGCAGGACGAGGGGAATATCCCAGCCCAGCAAAATTCCACGGGCGTACCATTCCGTCGCGCCAATGACCGAAAAGAGGCTGAACCAGGTCGTGCCCGGCGGGAATTCGGTATAGGTGTAATGCAGTGGGTGGGGACGCAGGTACAACCAGATGGGCGACAGTGCCAAAGCGAGTATGGCGAAGGGGCCAAGTCGCGCCGCGAACCGCCCCAGACCCGCCCGCCGATAGAGTATCTCATAGGCCGCCAACAGCAGCGGCAGGGCGAACAAAACTTTTGCCGCAAAAAGGCCGCTGAGAAAGAGGGCGAGAGACCACAGATAGAGTCCTCGCCCGCTGCCGCGCCGGTCGGCCAGCAAATAGAGGTAGAGCGATGCAAGGTAGAAGGTCAGGCCCAGGAGATGGTGAAAGAGGCCGATATCGTTGACCAGTACTGCGGCGAGAGGGTGCACTGCAATGGCCAGACCGGCGAAGAGCGCGCTCCAGAACTGTTTGCCGAAGTGGTGGACGAGAAGGGCGACGAGGAGGGCGTTGAGCCAGTGGAAAAAGACCAGCCAAAGGTGCCAGAAGATCGCGTTCTGCGGTTCGATAAAAGTGCGGACCAGCGCTAAGAGGGCGTAACTCAAGGGACGGAACTGCCCCCCCGAAAACATCGCGAAGTCCACCGAGAAGATGGTCGGAATATGCTTCCACCCGCTCAGCAAGGGCAGGTGGAGAACACTGGGGGCAGTGGTGATGAACGCAGGGCTATCGAGGCAGACTGCAAAGGTGCCCAGCACGGCAATGGCCAGGATCAGGGCGGCGCTCAAACGCGGATGGGCCCGGGGTCTCCACTTACCAGCAGGCGAAATTGGCGCTGTCTCCAAGTTCCGAGACCTTTCTTTTGCGTGCGGTATTACCCCCGCCCAGGTCTAGCTGCGATTCAGGGGTACCGGGACGTGCTCTCATCGACCAGATGGATCTGATTTTCGACCCGAACCGCCTCGAAGAGATCGCGTTCGGCAATCCGCGGTCTCTGAGCTACGAATTCGGGGATATTAAAGCTGACCAGGGGATCCTCCCGGAGCGGCAGACGCACCGCCGGCGATGCCTGTCCCTCCTCGTCTATCTGGGTCATGTAAAGACGCGCGTATATGCCGTCGTCGCGCTTGCTGGCAAAGACCAGCCAGCGGCTATTGGAAGACCAGCTGTGCCACGAATCGGCGGCGAATTCGACATTGGATTCGAGCCGCTGCGGGGCGCCCTGCAGAGTGGCCGGCAGCAGATATATGTCACTGGATGACTTCATGAGGATGCCGGCGTCGGCCTGGCAGAAGGACATCCACTTTCCATCCGGCGAAAAGCGCGGATAAAAATTGCTGCTGCCGTTATCGGAAGCCCCTGCAACGGGCCGGGGAACTCCCCCTTTGCCCTCGTTGAAGGGAATTTCGTAAAGGTCGTAACGGATGTCTGCCGGATGATGGCCCACAGGTGCCGAACAGTAAACCAGCCGCTGGCCGTCCTGACTCCAGCGCGGCAGGATTTCCAGCCTTTCGGGGTCGTCGGCGCCGGGAAGCGTGTAGGAGGTGTTGCGGGCGACGTCGTAAATCGCCAGATCCGAAGTGGGCTGTCCGGCGAACTGGGTTTCGTAGACGATGGGCGCAAAGGTGACAAATAGCTGGTTGGCGGAGAGGGCCAGAAATTGCCCCCCGGGGGACCACGACATGAAAGTGGACATCTGGATATCAAAAGGCAGTTTGGCCTTCCAACCGCGCTGCTCGTCGATGTCGTAGACGCCCAGGTACACCGGCAATTCGGCGCCGGGCGACATGTAGCGAACCTGGATGCCCAATTTGCCGCTGGTTCCGGCTTTGGAGGAGAAGGTATGGCAGTTGTAACAGTAATTGTCGCGCGCCAGGAGAAAGGGACGCACTTCGAAAGAGCGGATGTCCCGGGTATAAGTCGAGGGCGTTTTTCGCATGTTGAAGGGGGGAACCACTGTGCGGTATACGATCACATTGTCCGCTTCCCATGCCGAGATGCGGAAATAGATCTTCCGCGATGCCTGGATTTGCGCTGGCGAAGATCCTTCTGCGAGCGTCCGCCGCGTCCCCTTGATCTGAATCCAGGCCTGTTTTTCAACCGCTTCCCGGCGCAGGATGTCCCACGCAGAGGCGGGGAACCACCAGGAGCGTTCGTCGACGATGGCCGTCCACTGCAGCGCAGTGTCGGAAAGACCTACGGTCACCTGCCACAGATCGTTGACGGGGTCCTGCCAATCCACGCGTGGAGGGCAGAGATTGGCGGGAAATACCGCATTGTCCGGCGGGTAGGAAATCTGCAGCAATGAGGGGGGCGGCGTTTCGCGATAGACACTGGGCAAGTAGAGGTAGCGAGCAGCGCTCGTGCGCTCCACCGCACCGGCTCTTTGCGCCTGCTGCATCGAGGCCTCGAGCAGACCGCGCCCCGCTCCGTCTATCCAATCGGGCTGGAAGGAAGCGGATTCCTGGCCGAAGGGATCCTCGGTCTGAGCGGCGAAAAAAGAGACGCTGTCGTAGGTCGCATAGGTGTGGAGGCTGTAGGTTGGGGGAGATAAATAAGGCGGTTCTTTGGGGTCCGCTAGCTCATAGGGGCCGGCGAACAGTGCTTCGAGTTCCCGCTCTTCATCCTTTTCCAGATAGATAGCAGGGCCCAGAAAGGCGATCAGCAGTCCGGCCAGGGCCAGCGCGACTCGTTTGTCGAGAATGGCAGAATAGATCTGTCTCATCGCATCTTCCCAGTTACAACGCCGGACAGCTAAAGGGTGTTTCCCTCCCCAGCTCAGGGTTTTGAGAAGGGGGGTCGCCTGGGCTGTGTTTGATCGTTGTACCAGCGCTTTTCATATCACATAAGATAAATAATAAACAGTAGTTTGGCAAAAATTATTATAGTGCTTGTCAAAGCGGTGCATCGACAGTTCGGCGGACGGCCTTGGCCACGCCTTGAAAGGACTGGGGCGGCGAGGGAAGAATGCGGGCGGCCGCCTGGCAAGTCTTGCCAAAGACGGCTAAAAGACCCTAATTGAGACGGCAGCAGGAAGATTCCTCCAACCATGGATTCCAGTGTCATTTCAGCGGCATTGGAATTTGCCAAAGGCGCTTTCACATGAAACCCATAAAACTAGCCCTGGCCGGATGCGGCGGCATCGCCGGTGCGCACGTCAATGCCCTCGCCGAATTGTGGGAAAATGGCATTCGCCCCTTCCGCATCGTCGCCGTCTGCGACGTGGTCAAAGAGCGCGCCGGCGATGCCGCCGCGCAGATCGCCCAGTTTCAAAAGAACAACAAAAAACCGGCCGTTTTTACCGACCTCGACAAATTGCTGGCGGCCGATGTCGAAGCGGTGGATATATGCACCTTGCACTCCGAACACCACACCCTGGCGACGCGTTGCCTCGCCGCCGGCAAACACGTGCATATCGAAAAGCCGCTGGCCATCACCATGCGCGCCGGCAGGCAAATCATGGACGCGGCGGTAGATGCCCAGCGCGTCCTGGCAGTGGGCGAAAACTACCGCCGCTCGCCCGCCGAACGAGCTACCAACCAGGCGTTGCGCCAGGGCCGCATCGGGCGGCCGCGCACCTTCTATTGGCACGATGTCGGCGAGGCCATGGGCAAGTGGGGGTGGCGCAATTTCAAACGCGCCGCCGGCGCCGGCTGGACGCTGGACGGCGGCGTCCATTTCGCCGACCTCTTTCTCTACCAGCTGGGCACCAGGGCCCACCAGGTCACCGCCCTCACTCGCCTTTACGAGCCCTATCGCTACGATGATCCGGCCCGGCGTCAGGGCGCCTGGCAAGTCGATGTGGAGGATGCCGCCATGGCCCTGATCCAGTTCGATGACGAAGTCGTGGTGCAGTGGACCTGGCAGGGTTCGGCGCCGGGGCAGGGTTTTAACAAACGCGTCCTCTACGGCAGCGAGGGCTGCATGGACTGGGAGAGCGGGTTGTGGCTGCGCGATGGGACGCATGTGGAGCGGGAAACCCTGGTGGAAGAGTATATGCAGGGCCTGGCCGCCGCCGAAAAAGAGCGCCTCTTCCCAGGCGGCGTGACCAATCCGATCGCCCAGGAGCTGAACGACTTCGCCGCCGCCGTGCGCCTGGGCACCGTACCCGAAGTGGACGGGGAGATGGGATTCAGGGCGCTGGCGCTGTGCCTGGCCCTCTTCGAGTCGAGCTGGTTTGGCCGCCCGGTGAGCCTGCAGGAGATCGAACGCTGCGAAACCGAGGGCTACCAGGCGGAGATCAATCGGGCCCTGGGGATTGTCTAGAGAACGCTGCAGACACCGCAGCTGTGCGGCCTGCAGGCGGCGATCAGACGATTTTGTTTTTCTCGATATAGTCCCAGTTGATATTCATCCCCAGCCCGGGACGCTGCGGCAGGTGGACGAAGCCCTGGGAGTCCATCAGCTCGCCGTGTTCGTGCAGCCAGGGGTCCGGCTGGTCGAAATCGATGAAGGGATGCAGCAGGCCGCGCTCGTAAAACTCGCCGTTGTGCATTGCGCCCAGGGCGTGCAGATTGCCCGGCCCGCCGCCGTGGATTTCGCAGCGCACGCCGAATGATTCGCACAGGTGAACGGTTTTCATCAGCGGGGTGAGGCCGCCCACATCGCCCACGCCGCAGCGGCTGATATCGCAGGCACCGGCTTTGATCCACTCGGCGCGCACGTACATTTTGCCCTCGCAGGTCTCGGGCCCGCAGATCGGCAGACTGGTCTGCTCGCAGAGCCACACATAAGACGACATACTGTGTTCGTCCATCGGCTCTTCCATCCAGTAGTAGTCGAGTTTTTCGAGCTCTTTGGCCAGAAAAAGCGCCGCTTCCCGGTCGTAATAGTGGTACGGATCGAGCATGCAGGGTACGTCCGGGCCCACCGCCGCGCGCACTGCTGCACAGGCCTCGATGTCGCGGCGGGGATCGGGGGCGCCTTCGTAGGGCGGCTGCCAGGTGTGCAGCTTGAAAGCCGGGTAGCCACGCTCCATGCACCACTCGGCAAAGCGGGCGTAGTCCCCGGGCGTGGCCAGGCCCCCTTCGAGGTCGTCGCCGCACATCGTCGAAGCATATGCGGGTATTTTGTCGCGGAAGCCGCCGAGCAGCTTGTAGACCGGTTGATCGAGGGCGCGGCCGGCCAGATCCCACAGGGCCAGGTCTACGGCCATCAATACCTTGTCGGACATCGTGCCCATATTGAGGCGCTGCCGATGGTTGAGATCGCGCCAGATTTTTTCGCGATAAAGCGGATCTTCGCCGACGATGGCGGGCTTGACCACGTTTTCCATGACTCCCGGGTCGGCGCCGAACCAGTAGCCGCAAATCCCTTCGTCGGTGCTGATTTTCAGCAGGGTCTGGGAGGATTCCCTTTCGGGTCCGGGGTGGCCGTGCCCGTCGGTGTCGCGCACGGTGTTGGTCACGGTTTTGAAGCGCGTGGTTTCCACGTCGGTAATTTTCACAATGAACCCCTTTCGAAAAAGCTGCTTGATTAAAGTGAATCCAGAGCGATAATATATAAAACATGTCCACCCGTTTCACTTTCCGCGCCCTCGTCGTCGGCACCGTCCTGTCGCTGGTCATCAGTCTGGGCTTTTCCTATGCCCGGCTGGCTCTGTCCACTGCCGGGATGTCGTCCGACTATATCATGGCGGGCGCCGTCTTCCTCTTCTTTGCGCTGACGGTCTGCCTCAATCCCCTGCTCAAGTTTCTGCGTCGCTCCTGGGGCCTCGAGCGCGGTGAGCTGGTCGTCGTTTACACCATGCTGATCATCGCTTCGGCCATCCCGACCTGGGGGTTCTCCGGCAATATGGTGCCGATGTTGCCCGGACTCTACTATTTTGCCACCCCGGAAAACAACTGGATCGAGTTGCTCAATCCCCACGTCAGAAGCTGGATGCTGATCCGCGACGCGGCGGCCATCGAATATTTTTTTGAAGGTCTGCCCGAGGGGCATGCCGTGCCCTGGGAAGCCTGGATAGTGCCGCTGGCGGCCTGGAGTTCCCTGGTCATAGCGATTTACCTGATGATGATCGCCACCATGGTGCTGGTGCGGCGGCAGTGGATGGAGCACGAGCGCCTGATCTTTCCCCTGATCCAGCTGCCGCTGGATATGACTGCCGAAGACCGGAGGGATCGCGCCTTTGGTCCCTTTGCGCGCAGCCCGCTGATGTGGGTCGGTTTTTTCATCCCCTTCATCCTGCTGAGCACCAAGGGCCTGAATCACTATTTCCCGCAGGTGCCGACCCCGACGCTCTACACCTACCTGCTCATCTTCAGCCGCTCCACGGCGGTGGAAATCCTGCTGAGTTTTCCCGTCCTCGGACTGGCCTACTTCCTCAATCTGGACGTCTCCTTGAGCCTGTGGCTCTTCCACCTGCTGGCCAAGGTGCAGATGGGCATGGAGATGTCCAGAGGTTATATGCTGCCCGGCGAAATCGAAAAATTCATGGAGGGCACCCTCACGGTGGCGCACCAGGGCATGGGCGCCATGTTCGTGCTGGTGTTCTACGGCCTGTGGCTCGGCAGGGGCCATTTAAAAGCCGCATTCCGCAAGGTCCTGCGCGGCGACGAGAGCATAGACGACCGCGATGAGGTTCTCTCCTACCGGGCGGCGGCGCTGCTGCTGCTGGGCGGCGGCCTCTACGCCACGGCCTGGCTCTATGCCTCGGGCATTCCGCTGTGGGTAGCGCTGATCTTCCTGGTCACGGCCTTTGCCATCTTCTACGGCATTACCCGGGTGGTGGCCGAGGGCGGGCTGGGTTTTATCCGTCCGCAGATGACCGCCCAGCCCATTGTCATCAACTTCCTGGGCACCGATGCGGTGACGCCCGCGGGCATTTTTAGCCTGGGGCTCTCCTTCTGCTGGGCGGGCAATCTGCGCATCGGCCTCATGGCCTCGGCCATTCACGCCATGAAGCTGGCCGAGCGCGTCGGGGTACTGCGCCGGGCCCTGTTCTGGGCCATGGTACTGGCCATCGCCGTCAGCCTCTTCAGCTCGCTCTGGCTCGTGGTCTGGCTGGCCTATCAGCACGGCGGCATCAATCTGGACTGGCGATTTTATCAGTACTGGGGCAAGGTACACGCCTTCGCCGCCTACAAGATCGCCAATCCGGTCAATTTGATCGACACCTTCGACATCATCGCCCCGCGCCTCTACTACACCGGTATCGGCGCCGTGGCGATGGGGGGGCTGATCTGGGCGCGGCACCACTTTTTGTGGTGGCCGACCCACTACCTGGGTTTTGCCGTCAGCGCCACCAATATGACCTCGGCCAGCTGGTTCAGTATATTCCTGGGCTGGCTGATCAAGGCAGTGGTGCTCAAGTACGGCGGCATGCGCCTCTACCGGGCCCTGCGCCCCCTGTTTCTGGGCTTCATTCTGGGCCCTGGTCGATTTTCTGGTCGGCGGCACTGGCAACTTCGTGCCGGTTTTCACCCACCATACCTGAGCATAGCGAGGTTTTATGGCGTCTGAACGCACCGTCCTGATCACCGGGGCCGCCGGTCTCTTCGGCCGCATCCTGCGGGCGCACTGGGGCGACCGCTACCAGCTGCGCCTGAGCGATGTCCGCGCCATCGAAGACCTGGCGCCGCACGAAGAATTCATCGCCGCCGATATCGTCCAGTACGAGCAGTTGCGGCTGGCCTGCGAGGGCGTGCACACCCTCGTGCACCTGGCCGCCTACCCGGGGGTGGGGGCGGAATTTTACGACACCCTTTTAAATCTCAACATCATCGGTGCCTACAACGCCTTTCACGCCGCCCACCAGGCCGGCTGTCAGCGCCTTGTTTTCGCCAGTTCGATCGACGCGGTAAAGGGCTACTGGGACGAGGGCGAAATACGCTGCGATGTGCCGGTTTATCCGACCAATATCTACGGTGCAAGCAAGTGTTGGGGCGAGGCTCTGGCGCGGGTCTACGCCGCTCAGCACGGTCTTTCGTGCATCTGCGTGCGGCTCTGCAACCCGGGTTTCGATCAGGCCGGAGACTGGGATGCCGACGAGGTGATTTCCGGCCTGAGCCGCCGCGACGCCGCCCTGCTGCTGGGGCGCTGCATCGACGTCGAGGACGTGGATTTTGCGATTGTCAACGGCATTTCCAATCACCGCCGCGGCCGCCTGGATCTGGAGTGCACGCGCCAGTTGCTTGATTTCGAACCCTGTGACGGCACCGTCTTTCCGCGCGCCGCAAGAGCGGATTCGGACTGAATAGAAACGCTGTTTCCTGCCGCCAACTCTTCAGCGCCGCGGTGGCGCCCTCCAGTTCGCGTCGGCGCAACGCGGCAGAGGCGTTTCGAAACGGTCGATGGACGGCAGCATGGGGCGCCCCGGCAGACGCTGCAGAAAGAGCGGTGATTACCTCTATGAGCGCGCTTTTCTTATCTTCTCTGGCGCGGCGGGGCGCCCCATGCGCATCTATTTTTGCAATGCTGAGGGCAGCTACAAAATTTCCGGCTGCTAGCCGGCGCGCGCCATTTGTAGACCGGCTAAATTTTTGGGAGAATATGCCAAAAGGTCTTGCCGACACCAGCTACTTGCTGCTGCTCATCTGGGTGGGCATAGTCGCACTGGGCGGTTGCACGGACGGGAAGAGATCGAACAGCCGCAGCCTGCCCCTGGATCTGGCGGATCGTCCCATCGATCCTCTGCAGGCCAGCGAGGCGCTGGCGACGGTGCTGCTTTTCGTGGACACCGATTGTCCTATTTCCAACCGCTACGCTCCGGCACTGCGCCGCCTCTACGAGCGCTTTGCGGTCCAGGGGGTGGCTTTCTGGCTGGTCTATCCCGACCCGGACGAAGCGGTCGCAGCGATTCGCCAGCACGTGCGGGAGTACGATTATCCGGGCCGCGTCCTGCGCGATACCCGGCATGCCCTGGTCGCGCTGAGCGGGGTGCGCATAACGCCGTCAGCAGCCCTTATCGCGCCGGGCGGGCAGGTCGTTTACAGCGGCCGCATCGACGATCGCTACGTCGATTTCGGCAAGCGGCGGG
>MDTE01058062.1_pt1 | contig 10245 bp, 7 predicted proteins | sample 811231 | NCBI WGS metagenome assembly MDTE01 (sample SAMN05326651, study PRJNA326480) | marine metagenome | isolation source: seawater | place: Indian Ocean: Red Sea | collected 2010 | reverse complement strand
TCATTAATGGCTAATTTTACACAATCGGCAGGGGTTCCTGAACAACTATACTCAGTAATCTCAGAATCTTTTGGAGTAATTCTGGATGAATGTAATGTTGAGTTTATTGTTATAGCATGTCCCATTCCTGATTGTGGGCTATCTGGTGCAACAACGACAATATCGCCTATATCTTTCATTATAGATATTAGAGTTCTTATTCCAGGAGCATTTATGCCATCATCATTTGTGACTAAAATAAGTGGTCTTTCCATTTATAACTATTTCATGTAAAGATATGAAAACGTTTTACTCTTTTAACTTTAACATAAACTTTGCTGTTATTAGGTTTACCTTAATTTTTTTTCATTTATTTTAGCATAATGATTTTACGAATATTTGGATTAATTGTATCAGGTATAGTCTCACTTGTAATTTATTTTGAAGTTTCTAACTTCAAATTTTCAAGTGATGAACCCAATAAAGATAGATTGCTTATTGATCTTGTCTCTTATGTATTAGATAAATTACATTATAATCCTAAAATAATTAATGATGATTTCTCATCAAAAGTATTCGACGATTTCATTGATGCTCTTGACTCACAGAAAAGATTTTTTCTAGAATCTGATATTCAGATTTTATCAGAGTATAAATTACTTATTGATGATCAAATAAATTCATCTGACATTACTTTTTTCAATGTGTCATATGAGATATTAAAAAAAAGAATTTCTGATGTTGAAGGTTTCTATGAGGCAATCTTAAATCAACCATTTGATTTTAATGTAGACGAAGATATAAATCTTGACTATGAGAATTTGTCATATGCTTCAAACTTAGATGAATTAAGAAATCTTTGGAGGAAAAGGTTAAAATTGTCAACACTTGATGCTTTTGCCTCAAAAAAAGAAATAAACGAAGATAAAATTGATCAAGAAGAAAATCAATTGAAATCAGATGAAGAAATTGAAAAAGAATCTAGATTATCAACTAAAGAAAACCTCAAAGATTTTTTTCAATTTAATAGCGAGTTGGAAAGAACTGACTGGTTTTCCCTTTATATAAATTCCATTGTAACTCAATATGACCCGCATACTACTTATTTAGCTCCAGAGGCTAAAGAGGTTTTTGATCAAAATATTTCAGGTAAGTTTCAGGGTATTGGCGCAAGGTTATCTAAAAGAAAACAACAAGTTGAAATTGTAGAAGTAATTATTGGCGGGCCAGTTTGGAGAGATAACCTTTTAAATGTTGGAGATATAATAATCTCAGTTGCTCAGTCTGAAGATGAAGAGCCTACAGAAATATCATTAATGAAATTAAGTGATGCTACTGATCTGATAAAAGGTGAAAAAGGTACAAATGTATATTTAACTGTTAAAAGAGTAGATGGAGGTATAGAGCAAATAGTTGTGACTAGAGATATAGTTGAACTTGAAGAGACATATGCAAAATCCTCAATAATTAAGGACGAAAGCTCAAAATATGGTCTAATTAATCTACCTAGATTTTATGTTGATTTTGACGACTATGGCGAAAGAAATGCAGCAACCGATTTAAAAAAAGAAATCTTAAATCTTAAATCAAAAGGCATAAATGGATTAATTTTAGATTTGAGAAATGATGGAGGAGGATCTTTAAAAACTGTAGTTGATATTACTGGCTTTTTTATTGAAAGGGGTCCAGTTGTTCAAGTTAAAAGCATTGGAGGTAGAAGGGAAATTTTGAGAGATAATGATCCTTCAATTATTTGGGATGGTCCACTAGTAGTTCTAGTAAATGAATTTTCTGCCTCTGCTTCTGAAATCTTAGCAGCAGCTCTACAAGATTATAATAGAGCTATAATACTTGGAAGCAACCAAACTTATGGTAAGGGAACTGTTCAAAATATTATTGATTTAAATAATGTTATTTCAGGAAGTACATATGGTGACTTAGGTTCTCTAAAAATTACTACTGATAAATTTTACAGGGTAAACGGTGGTTCAACTCAACTTGAAGGAGTTAAAAGTGATATAACATTTCCAAACAGATACTCTTATATTGACATAGGTGAAAGAGATCTTGAAAATCCATTAAATTGGGATAAAATTGACCCAGCTAGATATAATAGTTTGGATAAAATGTTTAATTATTCAAAGTTAATCTCAAATAGTAATGAAAGAATTCGAAATAGTGAGTTTTTTTCATTAATTGATGAGCATGCCTCTTGGGTTAGATCACAACAAGATGATAAAACTATATCTTTGGAATACAATACATATAAAAACGACCTAGATATGTCAAAGTTGCAAAATGATAAATTGAAAATGATTGATAATTTCAAATCAACATATAATTTTCAATGGAATTTTGTTGATGAATTGGATGATAGCTCATATAATAATGATATGAAAGAAATAAGAGACAGGTGGATTGAATCACTTCAAAAGGATATATATGTTAATGAGGCGATGAATCTACTTAAAGATTTATCCAATTTGAATTCAAATCAAATTCTATCTCAACTCAATATAGACTAGTCTTCTTTTAATCTACTGGAATCAAAATTTACATATACAAAGAACATTAAGCTAAAAATAAATAAGCTTGATCCTCCATAGCTTATAAACGGTAATGGAATACCAATTGAGGGAATCAGCCCAATAGACATCCCTACATTTATAAAAAAGTGAAAGAAAATTAGGCTTGCAAAGCAATAGGAATAAATACGTCTAAAATGGTTGGGTTGCTTTTCTGCTCTAGATATAAGTCTGATTATAAGAATAGAAAATAGTAAAATGGTAAGAGAAGTACCCATAAAACCCCATTCCTCTCCTATTGTACTAAAAATAAAGTCAGTATGCTGTCTTGGAACAAAATTTCCTTTAGTTTGAGTACCCTCTAAAAAACCAGTACCAAAAAGCCCACCATTAGTTATTGCAATTTTAGATTGATTAATATTATACCCAATTCCACTAGTATCTATCTCTTTTCCGAGAACTAAATTTATTCTATCTCTATGCCTCTGTTCCAAGACATTATCAAATAAATAATTAGTTGAGAAGGAAATAGCAATTAGTAAGAAAAATGAAAATATTAATTTAAGAAATGAAATATTAAAGTTCTTATTTCTTAAATAAATTAAATACGTAAAAAAAATAATTGACAGTATGGCTAAGCTGACAAGAAAACTAAACTTTAATGTCAGGAATAAAGTTAAGATAATATATAATCCAAAATAAAAATAATTAAGATTTAGTCCTTCACGAATAACAGGAAATATAAAAGCTAAAAAAATTAATGCTGTACCAGGATCAGGTTGAGTTGTAGTAAGAATTAGAGGGACTAGTATAATTATCAATACGACTATTATATCTTTATTACTTTTTAAATCTGTCTGAATAATACTTAAAAATTTTGATAAAAATAAAGCTGTCCCGAATTTGGCAAGTTCACTTGGTTGAAAACTTATTGGACCAATAGCATACCATGATTTTGCTCCCCCCCTTTCTACACCAAAAACAAATAGACCAACAAGAAGTATTATTGATAAAAAATATACTATAGATGTCGAATTATCAATAAACTTACTCTTTGTAAAAAGTATAAATATGAATGCAATTAGAGATAGGAAAAAAAAGATCACTTGTTTTCCAACAATAGAGCCTACATCAAATAAATTTGTAAAAGATTCATTAAAACTTGATGAATAGATATTTATTATACCAAATGATACCAGACCAATATATAAAGCAATTGAAACAATATCATACTTTAATACACTCAGTCTATTCATTTATTGTAAAATTTTGAAATTTATATGGCTTTTCATATTCAGCTAAAAGGCTACCATTTATCATTCTACTTTCTAGCCATTTTCTTTCAATATTTCCAGTTAAATATTTTTCTATGATAAGGCTGGCAATAGGAGCTGCCCACCTACTTCCCCAATATCCATTTTCAACAAAAACTGAAACAACAATTTTTGGATCCTCAGCAGGTGCAAAAGCTATAAAAGTTGAATGATCAGTTAGTTGTTTTTTTTCTCCTTCAATTAATATAAAGTTTTCAACAGTTCCAGTTTTTCCAGCAACATTAATATTTTTAATTTTAGCAATTCTAGCAGTACCTCTCTCTACAACATCGACCATGCCATCAATAATTACCTCAAAGTTTTCTTTATCAATAGATGTAATATTTTTTTCAAGACTAATATTTGTCTGATTATTAATTTTTTTTACGAAATGAGGTTTATAAAAAAATCCCCTATTTGCAATAGCAGAGGCAAAGTTGGCCATTTGAATAGGAGTTGTTAGTATCTCACCCTGTCCAATAGAATTTGATATTGTTGTTGATGCACTCCATCGATTATTACCGTAGAATCTATCATAGTAGCTTGACTCTGGAATAAAACCTTTTTTACCTATAAATAAATCATATCCAAGATAATCTCCAAGACCAAAACTCTTAATATGATTACTCCAGCTATCTAAACCAAGGCTAGGAGAGTCATACTTGTCAATTATTCTTTTGTAAGTTTTGGCAAAATATGTATTACACGAGTTATAAATCCCCTTTCTTAGATTACTAATTGTACCTAATTCATTATGACAAGCCATAAAAGCATTCCTTGCGTAATAATGGCCTGCATTGCATGTAAACGTAGTTTTTTCATCAATTACCCCCTCTTGAAGTCCAATTAAAGCATTAAGTATTTTCATTGGAGATCCAGGTGAGTATTGGGCCTGAAGGGCTCTATCAAATAAGGGTTTGTTAATTGTGTCCTTCAGTAATTTTTGAAAGTTAGCTCCTCTATCTTGACCTATAAATTGATTAGACTGGTATGTTGGGGCACTAACTAAAGTTAGTACCTCTCCAGAAGATGGTTCAATTGCAACAATTCCTCCTTTCTTATTTTTTAACAAACTTTCAGCATACTCTTGAAGTTTAATATCAATAGTTAAAGTAAGATTATCAGCCTTTTTTGGAGATATATCCTGTTTAGAATCATCATATGGACCTATAATTCTGTTAAATCTATCTTTTTGAAAATATCTCTTACCTTTTACTCCTTTTAAATTATCTTCATAATAGCTCTCAATACCCTGCTTTCCAATCATCTCTCCTTTCTCATAATAAGGATTAGAGTTTATATCATTTTGATCAACCTCACTTGTATAACCAATCACATTACTAGCAAAAGGTCTTATGTAATCTCTAACAGAGTTTTTTCTTAGGTAAAATCCATTAAATAACCAGATTTTTTCCTGTAAAAAAGCATTTTTTTCTTTTGAAATCTGAGATTCTATAACAGAAGGTAGTTTTGTTGAATATTTTCTTGCAGATAATATTCTTTTAGATAGATCATTTTGTTCAATTCCAATTAAATTTGATAATTGAATTGTATCAAATTCAACTGTATTTTCAGGTATAATAATCAACTCATACATTGGTTGATTTGCTACTAATAATTCACCGTTTCTATCAAAAATTAAACCCCTTTCTGGATATACTGAAATTTCTTGTATTGCAAAGTCTCTGTTAAAGGAACCTTTGGAAAGCTGAAGAGAAGCAAGCTGAATAATAAAAATTGCAGAGCTGATTATGGTAATCCAAATTAAGAGATTCTTTCTTATCATTTTTATTTATCAAAGATTAACTTAGAGATAATCCAAATAATTATAAAGTTAACAATTGAATTAATAAGAGTATATAAAAATATAGTTAATGTAAATTCAAGTTTAAAAAAGATTAAAGAAAAATAAATTAATGAATGAAGAAAAATGATTATTAAAAAATATGTAATTCTGTTTGTTAGTTGAGTTCCGCTAATCATTGCCAATGGTAATATAGAGTTAACTCCAAACGAATATTTCTCAATTTTTTCTTTTAAATAACACACTGTAATTGAGGCAAGTGTATGAATGCCGTAAGTTTGCATTGATAAATCAATAATTAGCCCAACTAAGAATCCAAATAGTATTAAATATGTTTTATCATATGATGTTTTATAGAGGATGAATAATGAGACATATATAAATGGATTTACAGTTCCAAAAAGATTCATATGATTGAAAATCAATAATTGAGCTAATATTATTATTATTGATAAAATTATATATCTGGCTAATTCTCTATTCATTTAATAAGAATTTAATTTCCTCATTATCAGTCCGTTCTAATATGTAAAGGTTAGAAAGTGAAGAAAAGTCATTGAAAATTGATACATCGATAGAATAATATCCTTCTAGTGAAGTGTTGTTATAATCTTCTATTTTGCCAATTGGTATTCCCTTAGGGAAATAAAATGACATACCACCAGTCACAATTGTATCACCAACTTTAATTGAACTACTTAGAGGAATATCATTAAGTTGAACAATCCTGGGATCTAATCCGTCCCAACTTATTGATCCAATAGTAGAAGAGTTCTTCAAAATAGCATTTATTCTCAGATCTGTATTAAGTAATGAAACAATTGAAGAGTAATTATCTGTTATATTCTTAATAATTCCAACAACCCCTTTTGAAGATATAACCCCCATCTCACTGGTTATCCCATCAAATTCACCTTTGTTGATTACAATAATGTTTTTATTCTTATTGATTGAATTCAATATTACTTTTGCATTTATGGTTTTATCAATTTTACTTTCAGAAATATTACTTTTATTAGAGATACCAATAAGTTGAGATTCAATTTTTTTTAATTCTAGGTTTTCTTCAATTAGTTTACTATTCTCCTCTTTAAGATTAAAATAAGAATTTATGTTTGAGTATATAATAGATGTTGAACCTGAAATAAATGTTCCAATTTTTCCAATCCCAGAGTAGTGAATTGAACTATTATTGTATAAATAGTTAAAAGAAATAAATGAAAGTAAAAGATATATAATTAAGTTCCTATTCTTAACTATGGAATTAATTATTGATTGCATTAAAAATTACTTGATTAAAACAGACTTAAATTTATCTATACTCTTCAAGGCAATTCCGGTACCTCTAACTACTGCTTGAAGCGGATCTTCAGCAATGTAAACAGGTAGATCAGTTTTTTTAGATAACCTTTCATCTAATCCTCTAAGAAGTGCTCCCCCTCCAGCTAAATATATTCCTGTATTATAAATATCAGCTGCAAGTTCTGGAGGCGTTTGAGATAGAGTCTCCATAATTGAGTCCTCAATTCTTATTACAGATTTGTCAATTGCCTTTGCAACTTCTATGAATGATATTATCTTCTCCTTGGGTTTCCCTGATAAAAGATCTCTTCCTTGAACATGCATGTCTTCAGGAGGATCATCTAAACTCTCAGTTACAGACCCTACTTCAATTTTTATTTTTTCTGCTGTCCTATCACCGATATATAAATTATGTTTTGTTCTCATGTAGTATACTATATCATTAGTAAGCATATCACCAGCAACTTTTAATGACTTTTCGCAGACTATACCAGCTAGTGCAATAACAGCAATTTCAGTTGTCCCACCTCCAATATCAACAACCATATTACCTTTTGGCTTTACTATATCAATTCCAATACCAATAGCTGCTGCCATGGGCTCATGAATTAAGTAAACTTCCTTTCCGTTCACTCTTTCAGCAGATTCTTTTACAGCTCTCATTTCAACTTCTGTGATTCCTGAAGGAATACAAATCACCATGGTTAAAGAAGGAGAAAACCATCTTTTTTTTAAAGTAGGGATACTTCTTATTAACTCACTAATCATTTTTTCTGATGCCTCAAAATCTGCAATAACTCCATCCTTAAGAGGTCTAATTGTTTTAATGTTTTCATGAGTTTTCCCTTGCATAAATTTAGCCTCCTCACCAATTGCAATTATTTTTTTTGTGGTCCTATCCATTGCAACAATTGAAGGACTATTAATCACAACTTTATCATTATGAATAATTAATGTGTTTGCAGTCCCTAGATCAATAGCTATTTCCTCTGTGAAAAATCCCATAATAGTTTGCAAAGTTAGTTAAATAATAACAATTAATGTCTAAAATGTCTTATTCCTGAAAAAACCATAGACATCCCATTTTTATTACAAAAATCAATGGAATCCTGATCTTTAATTGAACCTCCTGGTTGAACAATATAATTTATATTATTTGCATGTGATATTTCTACACAATCTGAAAATGGAAAGAAAGCGTCACTTGCTAGACAAGATTCACTTAAATCAAAACCAAATTTTTTAGATTTTTCAATTGCTTGATTTAATGCATCTATTCTTGATACTTGACCCATTCCAGATCCAATTAATTGTTTGTTTTTTACAATTGATATACAATTAGATTTTGTATGTTTTGCAATAATTGATGCTAATACAAGATCATAAGATTTCGAAGAATTTGGGGATTTTTTTGTAACAACTTTAAAATCATCAAATTTTTCAATTTTACCATCAATATCTTGCTCAAGTATACCATTAAGGCATGATCGAGTTTGTAATTTATTTATTGAGTAAGATTTTAATTTTATAATTATCCTGTTCTTTTTTGATTTTAATAAATCCAATGCATTATCACTATAATCCGGTGCAATTAAAACTTCAAAAAATAGTTTATTAATCTCCTTAGCAGTCTCTGTATCAATAATTTGGTTAGAAGTTAAAATTCCACCAAAAGCAGATACATTATCACATGATAGTGCATCTAAATATGCATCTAAGATATTATCTCTTAAAGCAACACCACATGGATTGTTATGCTTATGTATTAAAAAAACTGACTTTTTTGTTTCTAAATCATTAAGAAGTCCTATTGCAGAATCTATATCTAAAAGATTGTTGTATGAGATATCTTTACCATGTATTTGTTCAAATATTTTATCAATTTGACCTATAAATCTACCTTTTTGATGAGGATTCTCTCCATATCTTAACTCTTTAATTGTATCCTTATCGAAATTTGAATTAATATTCTCATTACCTAAATAAGAAGATATTTTATAGTCGTAATCTGAACTTTTTTGGAATGCTGCATATGCGAGTTTCTTTCTATATTCTATATCTGTTTTACAACCATTGTTTAAAATACTAATCAATTCATCGTATTGATCTTTAGATGAAATACAAACAACATTTTCATAATTTTTTGCTGCAGCTCTAATTAAAGAAACCCCCCCTATATCAATCTTTTCAATTATATCTTCATGATTATTTGAATTTTTAACAGTATTTTCGAAAGGATATAGGTCAACTACTACAAGATCTATATCAGGAATTTCATATTTTTTTGACTCATCTAGGTCAGACTTTGAATTTGTCTTTAATATTCCACCAAACACCTTTGGATGAAGTGTTTTTACTCTTCCATTTAAAATAGATGGATATGATGTTAAGTCCTCAACCTTTTTAATTTTGATCCCGAGTTGTTTTATGTAATCAAAAGTACCTCCGGTCGAATATATTTCAATGTCATTGTTTGAAAGAATATGACATATATTTTCAATTTTATTTTTATCAAAAACAGAGATTAGTGCTGAAGAAATTTTTTTCATAAAAAGAAAAACAAAAGTACAAAAAAACCTGCTCTAAAGCAGGTTTTATATTTGCTGTAAAGTTATTACATCATTCCTGGCATTCCGCCACCACCCATTGGTGGCATTGGCGCAGGATTATCTTCTTTTATGTCTACTAGTGCACATTCAGTAGTTAAAATCATCCCTGCGACTGATGCAGCATTTTCAAGAGCTACTCTAGTTACCTTTTTAGGATCAATAATACCCTCTTTTAACATGTCGACATACTCACCTTCTTTTGCGTTGTATCCAAAGTTTTTACCTCCATCAAGAACTTTTGACACAACAACAGATCCTTCTCCTCCAGAGTTTTCAACAATTGTTCTTAGAGGTGCTTCGATTGCTTTATTTACAATTTGAATACCTGTTAATTCATCTGCATTTAAAGATTTTAACTTATCCAAATCATTTTTTGAGTTTAGAAGAGCTACACCACCACCAGCAACAATACCTTCTTCTATTGCAGCTCGAGTAGCATGAAGTGCATCATCAACTCTGTCTTTTTTCTCTTTCATCTCCACTTCTGAGGGAGCTCCAACATATAGAACTGCAACCCCACCAGCTAATTTTGCAAGTCTCTCTTGAAGTTTTTCTTTATCATAGTCAGATGTTGTGGTTTCTATTTGTGCTTTTATCTGGCTAACTCTAGATTTAATGTCTTTTTTGTTTCCAGCTCCGTTAACTATTGTAGTGTTATCCTTATCAATTGTTACCTTCTCAGCAGTACCAAGCATATCTATTGTGGTATTCTC
>MDTE01114601.1_pt1 | contig 10247 bp, 8 predicted proteins | sample 811231 | NCBI WGS metagenome assembly MDTE01 (sample SAMN05326651, study PRJNA326480) | marine metagenome | isolation source: seawater | place: Indian Ocean: Red Sea | collected 2010 | reverse complement strand
CCTTGAGACATGGGCGTTCTCATTGATTCTGGACAGTTTGCTTCTAACCAATCCCTTGTTTCGTCTCTAAAAGCATTTAAATCTGACATAAGTACCTCTTTTTATATGTACAAATACTTAGAATAATCTATGCTACGCAAGCTAACAATAATAAGTTTATGAATTTTTTTTCATTCCTATCAGAAAACGCAGAATTATTGTGGGTTTTTACTGTTTTTTATGACCTCACCATTACAGTTATTTTGTTTAAATTATTTGGACTCAGGGGCTTATACATAGCAGTAACATTAGGAATAATGCTAGCAAATCTTCAAGGAGGTAAAGTTAGTGACCTCAATTTCTTTGGACAGACTTTTACGGTTAGTATGGGAGCTATAATGTATTCCGGAATATATTTTGCTACTGACTTAATTAGTGAAAAGTATGGTAGGAGAGAAGCAAATACAGCAGTAATTCTTGGAGCTATTTCTAATATTGTGATTATGTTTACTTTGGTTTTAAGTACTTATTACCTTCCTTCTAAAATTGCTACATCATCTCAATCAGTTCATACAGCAATAGAAACTCTTGCATTTTACTCTCCTATATTTGTAATCGGATCAATAACAGCATATTTAATTAGCCAAACTTTTGATGTTTGGCTCTTTAATAAAATCAAGCATTTGACTAAAGGTAAGTACCTCTGGATAAGAAATAATTTATCTACAATTTCATCTCAAGCATTGGATACTTTTATTTATACATTCGTTTGGGTGATCGCTGGAGAACTCAGCTTTGTTGCTGCTCTTTCTATTGCTCTAACTAAATATATTTTTAAAGTGATTATTGCGATAATGGACACTTTATTTATATATGTGGTGAGAAATTGGACACCTAGTTATGAAAAAAATTAATAAATTATCTGTCATCTATTCAGGTACCAGAAAAACTGACAAGGTACTTTCTTCTGTGAAAGAAATAGCACAGAACGCTGGATCAAATGTTATATCCTCCACAAATATAAATTTTTTGAGCGATCTTGATAAAAAGAAAATTTCAAAATCTGATCTTATTTTAGTTCTAGGTGGAGACGGAACCATGATAGCCTCAATCAGGAATCTCCATTCCTTAAAAATACCTTTTTTAGGAATTAACCTTGGTACAGTAGGCTTCTTAACTGATTTATCTATTAGCAGAATCTTTAGTTTATCTGAAATATTAAAGGGTCAATACTTGCAAGAGACACGTCCTATTTATGAGACTTTCACAGAAATTGATAAAAAAGATATTTTTATAAATGAGGCGGTTATTCATTCTGGCTCTGTTACGAAAATGTTGGAACTTGAGTTAAGCATTCAAAATCAAGTAATTTATAAATTAAGAGCCGATGGTCTAATCATTTCATCAAGTACAGGATCCACAGCTTATTCATATTCTGGAGGAGGTCCTATAATTTCTCCTAAAGTAGAAGCTTTATCTCTTTTACCGATGTTTTCACATAGTTCATCCTCCCATAGTTTGCTTTTATCTGGTAAGGAGAAAGTTAAAGTGAAAATCAAAAATAAAAACTTGAGAGATATACAACTTATTGTTGATGGAAAAGAGAATTTGAAATATAAAAAAGATGGCTTGAATGTTTCGAACACAAAAAAAACTTTTAAACTTTATCACCCTAAAGATTATAATTACTTTGAAGCATGCAGAACTAAACTGGGTTGGGCTGTATCCATAGAAAATTTAAAAAGAGATTGATCATGTCATCCTTAAATAAAATTTCAATTTTACTAACTTTTATTTTTTCTAGTTTATCCTTTTCGCAAAGTGCAGAGGACTTAGCCTATCTAGAGGTTCTTCCTGATGATCAGGCTCAATCGATAGCTGAGAGGCTCGGTATTCAGACAGGAAAACCTGTTAATGATGAGATTAGAGTAGATTCAATAGATCCACCATCCTTTTCAAGCCTAAAATCAAAGTCAGAGCTGCAAGATATTAATTATAATTCTCCAAAAGGTTCCTTAGATAAAAGAATTTTTGGATTGAACCTTTTTAAGGATTCTCCATCAACATTTGCACCGATTGACCTTGCTCCTGCACCGCGTGGCTACGTCCTTGGTCCAGGCGATGAAATCAGAGTTCAATTTTTTGGCTCAGAAACGACAAATAGACTCGTTCCCATAAATAGAGAAGGAAATCTTATAGTTTCTGAAATTGGAGATATACAGGTTTCAGGTCTCACTTTTGAGGAAGCGCAACAGAAAATTGAATCAATTGTAAAAGCTAGCTTAATTGGAACAGATGTGGAAGTATCTTTAGCAAAAATTAGGTCTATACAAGTTTTTGTTTTAGGCAACTCTTTTAGTCCAGGAGCATATACTGTCAGCTCTTTATCAAATACTTCAAATATTTTATTTTTTTCAGGAGGACCAACTTTAAATGGTTCCTTGAGGAATATTGACGTCAAAAGATCTGGAAAGATAGTCTCCAACTTTGATTTTTACGATCTTTTAATTAATGGTAATACTAATAACGACGTAAGACTTCAGTCTAATGATGCAATCGTTATAAATCCTATTGGAAAAAAAGTTAGCATTTCAGGGGAAATAAAAAATCAAGCTACTTATGAACTATTGGATGGAGAAAACTTTCTTGATCTTATTAAATTCTCATCTGGATTCACAAATTTATCTGACAAAGGAAGAATTACCTTAGGCACAATAGCAGAAAATGGCGAGAGATTTTTTTCTAATTATAATCTTGAAGAAATATCTTCCATTAATTTAAAAGATGGCGATGAAATTTTTGTACATAAGCTTTCAAATACTCCAAGAAATATTGTAAAAATTAATGGAGCAATAGCTACTCCTGGATCTGTCGCATTTGAACAAGGACTAACTTTAGAAGATGTTATTAAGAAAGAATCCTTCCTAGAAAATACTTATACACCCTTTGTCATTATAGAAAGAGAAAACACACTAGGATCAAAATTTCTTATTAGATCTAATCTTCTCGGTGGCGAAGATTCTCAAACTAAGCTGATGCCAAATGATACTGTTTTTATATTATCTAAAAATGACGTAAATTTTTTGAATTCAATTCTTGTTGCTGATGCATTAAAACTAATAAAACAAAAAGACTCAGATCAACTATCTAATTTCTTTGATGATAGAAGATTGGATAGATATCAATGTAAATCCTTACAAATTTTAGCTAAACAGTCATCATCCTCTTCAATAAAATTTGTCAAATCTAAGTACTTACCAAATCCTAATGTTAGACCGGTTGATCAATTAGAGTTTGTTAATGAATGTCCTAAGATATTTGAAGAAAAACCCTATCTTATAATTTTTGCTTTAGAAAATTCTTCGGTAATTTCGGGTGAAATCAGAAATCCAGGAATTTATCCGGCTTACAAAATTTCCTCTCCATCTGATTTATTATCTTTTGCAGGGGGAGCAACAGAAAAATCTTCTGGTTCAATGGATATTTTCACAAGTAATGGAAAATCATTTAAAGTCAAAATTGATTCAAAAGAAGCGCTTTATTCTTTAGGTGCTGATACAAGTTTTTACGCAAACTTATCTGCAAGCTCATCAGATGAAGTTTTCTCTGTTTCCCTTGAAGGAGCATTTATAAGTCCTGGAGTTTATGGAGCAAAACAAGGCGAAACACTATCTGATGTGATTTTAAGGGCAGGAGGCTATAAAAAAAATGCTTATCCATATGGAGGAATTCTTGCTAGAAAATCTGTTGCTGAAAACGAAAAAATTGCTTTCATGCGGTCTGCTGATCAGCTTGAGCAATCTATTGCAACTGCAATATCTAGTGGAAGGATATCATCTGTTGGAGGTGATCCAACCCTTGCTTTGAGTTCAATATCTAGACTGATCACAAATCTTGAAAATATAGATCCTATAGGAAGAGTGGTTACTGAATTTGATCTCGACTTACTACAAAGATCTCCCGAGAAAGATTTACTTCTAGAGCCTGGCGATAGAATTTTTGTTCCTGAAAGATCATCAACTATTACAGTTTCCGGACAAGTCCTCTCTCCAACAAGTTTCAGTTTTAATCCTTCATATAAAGTGAAAAATTATATCGAACTAGCTGGCGGATATTCTGAAGAAGCTGATCAGAAAAGAACTCTTGTGATTTATCCAAATGGAATTGCTACAAGAGTTAGAAATTGGCCTAATTCACCTGATCTTGCGCCAGGTACGACACTTGTAGTTCCCAGAGATCCTAATCCTTTTGATTGGTTAGTTTTTTCTCAGGTTTTATTTCCCATCATTTCAAACTTTGCAACTAGTGCAGCAGCTATAGCTGCCTTAGGAAATAACAATTAAAAAAATCTTTTTTTTATTTGTATTATTTTTTTCTCTATTCTTAAGTAGTTCTCTGGAAGATTATTTATATTCTGATGTAGGTCTTTCTTCAAATATCAATGGTGAAGTAGGGCTTATAAATATTCCGTCATCAAGGATTCTTGAAGAGGGAAATTTAAAGCTACACATTGTAAATTCAGAGCCTATAAATTCTTTGTTCATTTCAGCAAATCCCTTTAATTGGATGGAAGTTTCTCTTAGGTATGCTGATATAAACACAAGAAAATATAGTCCATATAAATCTTTTTCGGGAGATCAAACTTATAAAGACAAAAGTTTCAATATAAAGCTAAGATTAATTGAGGAAACAGATCGATTTCCAGAACTAAGCATAGGGTTTAGAGACTTCATTGGCACAGGAAAATTTTCAAGTGAATATCTAGTATCATCAAAAAAAATAGGTGATTTTGATTTCACAGTAGGTCTAGGCTGGGGATCCTTATCAGATGATGAGGGCATTAAAAATCCTTTCATAGAAATTGATAAATCTTATGCTTACAGGCCATCTGATTATGGTGTGGGCGGTGATCTAGAGTTTGATAGGTGGTTTAGAGGCTCTAAAGCATCCGCGTTTTATGGGTTTTCTTATCTTAATAAGTATTCAGGAATAAGATTCAAGATGGATTATGATAGATCTAATCCATTCAATCTAGAAAAGAAATCGAATTTTAGTTACGGTCTAACAATACCTGCCTCTAAATATTTAGATATAAATCTATTTAAACATAGAGGAACTGATATCGGTTTTGGACTCTCATATAAAGCTAATTATTCAAAAACAATCATACCTAAAACTGATCAAGTTAGATCGCTGAACTTTTCTGAGGCCGATCAACTTCTATTGTCCTCTAATGATCAGGTGTTTTCAGGCACAATTAATGCCTTGCTATCTTCGTATGAAATTTTTACTCAAGAAATATTTATTCAATCCAGTGATTTATTTATATCAATTGATCAAGCGAGGTATAGGAATTTAAATTTAGCAGCAAAAAGAATTATACAAATAATCGATAAAGTTCTTCAAACTAGGGAAATAAATGATGTTTCAATAATTTTTCAAACCGGGAATGTAAAAATTGCTTCAATTAATTTTCCTATAAAAAAATTTAGGGAATTTTTATCAAACGACCTTACACTTATAGAATTAAAAAAGTTTATATCTTATGAGAATTATTATGAACCAGAGGATTCAGTACAAATATTTGAAGGTAAAATAAATTTTCCTTTATACACTTGGGGAATAAAACCTGATCTTAAGAATCATGTTGGAGCTCCAGAAGCTTTTTATTCAGGACAAATAGGTATTCTTGCTAATGGAGGAATAATCATAAACAAACATTCTTATATTGATTCAACTATAGGTTTAGGAATTTTTCAAAATTTAGATCAATTAAAGTTAAGAGCTTTTTCAAGATTACCTAAAGTAAGGTCAGACATTAGAGAGTATCTCAAAGAAAGATACGTGCTGAAAGAACTTGCATATACTCATATATTTGATCCTATTTATTCCAAAAACCATATATTTTTTGGAGGTTTAAAACTCGGATTATTTGAGGAAATGTATGGTGGATTTGGTGGAGAAGTTTTATTTAGAGATATTAGAAAGCCTTGGTACTTTTCAGCTAACTATTATTGGGTTAAGCAAAGAGAATTTAATCAAAGATTTAGTTTTAGAGATTATGAAACGTTTACCGGGCATTTAAATTTTATTTGGGACACTCCGTTTGATGGAGTAAAAATGATTCTTTCAGGTGGAAGATACCTTGCAAAAGACTCAGGATTTACTTTGAATATCTCAAAGTCATTTAAAACAGGTTTCACTTTAGGATTTTTTGCTTCAAAGACAGATATTTCAGCTTATGAATTCGGCGAAGGAAGTTTTGATAAAGGAATTTATTTTTCAATTCCTCTAGATATTGTTTCTAGTAAATATAGAAAGAATAATGCCCGATTTGTTTGGAAAAACTTAACAAGAGATGGGGGAGCAATGCTTTCAGGAACTTTAGGGCTGCAAGGATATTTAGAAAATTCTTCATCTTATTATTTAGATTATTTGAAAGAAGGATTTTATGACTAAATCGAAGATTTTTTTATTTCTGATCCCCTTATTTCTTTATTCTTGTGCAAGCGGAAGTATTTATTCTGAATTAGTAAACAATTTAAAGATATTAATTTCAGGGCCAGATGATATAGCTGCTAAAAAAATTAATTCAATACCTTATGCATCTTTACAAGTCAGTTTAGGCAGGGGAAATAATATATTAATGATTCTAGAAGAGGATTTAAATGGAACTCTAAAATGGACTTCCTCAAATCTAATTAAAATGTACACTAAAAATGGATTTATAGTTAAATTCAAAGGTCTGGATAATGAGCTGGACCAAATTGAGTTTGATAAAGATCATCCAATTTATCAGGATAATTTTGAAATAAAAAAAGATTCTTTTACTTCATTTTATACTTTCAATAATCCAAAATTATTTAGACTTCCAGTTAAAACTAAAATTAATTTAATTGGAACAGAAAAAGTAGAGGTTCTAGGTACAATTTATCAAACTAAACTTTTCGAGGAAGTTACATTAACTAATTTGATATCTTGGAAGTTCAGGAACTTTTACTGGATTGATGAATCTGGATTTATGATTAAATCACAACAGAGTTTTACACCTAAAAATCCTGCGATGAATATATTAGTGACGAAAAAATACAAAAAGCCTGGTTAATGCAGGCTTTTTGTAAAAGATTTGATTAAGAGGTTGAGGTAGCAGTGCTTGTGGAAGTGCTAGTACTTGTACTTGTACTAGTAGAAGTAGAAGTGGTCGTACTGGTAGTTGTTCCAGTGCTAGTTTCTTCTTCAGTTTCTTCTTCTTCTTCAGCTACTTCTTCAGTTTCTTCTTCTGTTTCTTCTGTCGCTTCGATTGGAGCAGGTAAAACTACTTTTTCACCGTCTTGTGCATCTACAATCGCAGCAACTGCTAAAACTGCAGCTGCAATTGCAGCAATAACTCCACTTGAAAGAGAACCTGCAGAACCAGCTGCACTAGCTCCGCCGGCGCTTTGTGAAAAAGACAAAGGAGATAAAGCTAGAGCAATAACCAAAAATGTAATCTTAATAATTCTCATAATAACCTCTTTTTAAAAGTCCAAATCATTGAACAATAAGCACATGATATATATCAATTAAATGATATGCAAAGCATTTTTAACTATTTTCTGATAATTTATCTACAAAATTACGAAACTGTCTCCATCAAAAAGTAATATGAATTCTTTAAAAAATGTTTTTATTCAGATTGCGTTATTTATTCTGAGATTTCTACCTCCTGAATTAGCTAGTCAGATAAGTCTTAAATCAATCAAATATCTTGATTCATTCAATATCAAGCTTCAAAAAAAAGGCAATCTAAGTTATGCAAAGAATATTGAAATAATGGACTTAACCTTCGATCACTATCTTGGGTTATCTGCCGGTATTGATAAAGAAGGAAAATTTTTTGATTCGCTGAATTCGCTAGGATTTAGTTTTATTGAAGTAGGTACATTTACTCCTTTGCCTCAAAAAGGAAATAAATATCCAAGAATTAAAAGATTACCTAATCAATCGCTAATAAACTCTTTAGGATTTAATAATCCAGGTATATTGGAAGGAATAAAAAATGTAAGAAAAAGTAAACATAATTTTTCTGGAGTTTTAGGCATTAGCATAGGGAAAAATAAAAGTACCTCCCTTGATGAAGCTTACAAAGACTATAATTTTTGTCTAGAGCACTGTTATCAAGAAGCTGATTATATTGCTATAAATATTTCTTCTCCAAATACACTTGATTTAAGAAAACTCTCATCAACGGATTACATTGAGGATCTAACAAGAGAAATTAACTTGAAGAAAGAAAAATTAGAAAAAAAATATTCCAAAAAAGTTCCACTTTTCTTAAAGCTCTCTCCTGATGAAAAAGAGGAGAATCTTCAAAAAATTATATCTACTTCATTATCAAATAATTTTTCTGGATTTATTGTTTCCAACACCATGAAAGGCAATTCAAAAGGAATTTCTGGGGGGATAAGTGGAGATTTATTAAAGAATAAATCATGCGAAATTTTAAGAAAAGTCCAAGGCCTTGTTGGGAATGAAGTTATATTGATTGCTTCAGGGGGAATTTCAACCAAAGTTGATGTTGAGGAAAGATTAGATAATGGCGCCAAGTTGATACAAATCTATACTAGTTTCGTATACCGAGGCCCAACAATAGTAAATGAATTGCTAAATTAGATTGACAAAATTTTCTTTTTTAAACAATACTAAAAAAGATGAAGAATTTAGTAATAGTCGAATCTCAAGCAAAAGCAAAAAAAATTCAAGGTTTTTTAGAGAAAGCATTTCCTTCAGATTCTTGGAAAGTTCATGCTTGCTTAGGTCACGTTAGAGATCTAAAGGATGATGAATCTGCTGTTGATCCAAATGACTGGAATAATCTTAAATGGGAATCAACTTCAAAAGGAAAAAAAACTCTTAAGGAGATTAGAGAGCTTACAAAAGACTCCTCTGGAATATATCTTGCCTCTGATCCTGATAGAGAAGGAGAGGCCATTGCATGGCATATTTTAGATCACTTGCAAGATAAAAAATTGGTTGAGGGAAAACAAATTAATAGAATTTCATTTAATGAAATAACTCCATCTGCCATAAAAAATGCTATTGAGAATCCAAGAGATATCGATAAGTTTCTTGTAGAAGCTTATTTAGCTAGAAGAGTCTTAGATCATTTAATTGGATTTAAAGTAAGTCCGCTATTATGGAGACATGTCCCTAGGGCAAAATCAGCAGGCAGAGTCCAATCTCCTACTTTGAGGATGATTTGTTCTCGAGAAGATGAAATTGATGCTTTTTGTCCCGAAGAGTTTTGGCCTTTAAAGGTTAATTTCAAAACCAAAGATTGTACTTTTAGCTCTGACTTAATAAAGAAAAATGGAGAGGATTTAAAAAAAGTACCTATCAGTACCGAGGTAGAAGCAAAAAAAATCAAAAATGATATTGAGAATTTAGATTTTTTTATAACAGAGATAAAAGAAAAAGAAGTTTCTTATTCCCCTAAGGCACCATTCAGAACTTCTACGCTCCAACAAGCAGCTTCTAGTAAATTATTTTTTAATCCAGAGAGAACAATGCAAGTAGCCCAATCCTTATATGAGTCTGGTTTGATTACATACATGAGAACTGATGGGATAGGTATTAGTATTGAAATTATAAATGAAATAAGAGGCTTAATTTCTTCTGAGTTTGGAGAAGATTATCTTCCAGATAGTCCTAAAATTTATAAATCAAAAGCTGCGAATGCTCAAGAAGCTCACGAACCAATAAGACCGACTGATATAGGATGTAAGCCTGAAAATACCAATGGTTTGAATCAAGATCAAATGAATCTTTATTCCTTGATTTGGCAGAGAACAGTTGCTAGCCAATTACAAAACTCAAGATATTTAAGAAAAACAATCTTAATTGCAGATAATGATGAAAATTTTATTCTTAGAACAAGCGGAAGAGAACTGATTTTTGATGGTTTTGAAAGGGTTTTGAAAGATGATGCGGTTTCAGAAGATTCTCAAAAATTAAAAGGAATCTATAATGATTCATCACTTGATATTTCTGATGTAATAACTGAGCAAAAATTTACTTCTCCTCCTAGAAGATTTTCAGAAGCATCTTTAATTAAGAATATGGAAGATGAAGGTATTGGAAGACCCTCGACTTATGCAAATACTGTAAAAAATCTTAGAGACAGAAAATATACTTTTGGCGCAAAAAGCATTAATCCCTCTGATTTAGGCAGGATTTTGGTCTCTTATCTATCAAAAGCATATGAGTCATTCTTTATAGAGATAGATTTT
>MDTE01070407.1_pt1 | contig 10248 bp, 9 predicted proteins | sample 811231 | NCBI WGS metagenome assembly MDTE01 (sample SAMN05326651, study PRJNA326480) | marine metagenome | isolation source: seawater | place: Indian Ocean: Red Sea | collected 2010 | reverse complement strand
CGGTTTCGCGGACTGCACCACCATCTATTACCTCCTGGAGGGGCAGATCTGGCTTCGTTGTAGTAAACGCGGGGATTTATGAATTCTACATGCGTGTCCACGCAGGCAGCGACAAACCCTTGTTTATGTCTTTTGGCTACTGGTTCACTTGGGCGACTTGTAGCATTATCATAAGCACCGGTGTCGTCACTGTGCGCTTCCCAATAAACCATGTCTCCTGGCTGAAAGGCGCTAGCTTTATAGGATGCTCCTTTTTTTCTTGGGTTTAGATCACAGGTGAATTCACAAAAGGCACCATTCATTATGTAGCTAGAAACTTGAGTTTCACGTTGTTTAAAATTTCGGTGTGAACGATTTTTGACAATATAGTCCATTGAACATTTTAACACATTGCTATTGTTATGGTAGTTCCAAAGTTGGCTTTGATGAACTAAGTCACGGGCAGGCCTACCCCCTGCAAGCCGAGTATATGCCCAGTTTGGCACCCCAGTCATTCCTGAACACCATCCTGGGTATGGCATGTAATCTTCATTATCTGTAGTGTACATCATTGTGGCTTTTCCTATTTGGTTAAAGTTATTGATGCAGTTTGTTCGGTGAGCTTGCTCTTTTGCTTGGGCGAGTGCAGGTAGTAACAGTGAGGCTAGAATGGCTATGATTGCTATAACCACCAGTAATTCGATTAAAGTAAAGCCTTTTGAAAAATTTTGTGAGGATTTCATCTGTCTAACTTTGGGTTGAAAAGATGGTTTGCTTATTGGCTTAATTTTGCAACATTAAATCCGTTATCTTGACAGGTTTACGGAACTGGAGGAGGTTTTGATTTTGACGGAGGATTGTGCACAATTATATGTTGCGGATCATGGTGAAAGTGCTGTGGTGAGGATTTGTGGTCGTGCTAATTTCGTTTCAAGTGTGCCTTTCAAAAAGCTGATTAATGGGCTTATGGGCCGCGGTTGTGGAAAATTCACTTTGGATCTATCCAATTGCTATTTAATGGACAGTACTTTTATAGGAGTGCTAGTCGGGTTATCACGAAAATTTGAAAAATCATACCAGTCTATATTGCTTTTTGGTCCATCCGAGCAAGTTCAGGCTATGTTTGATAATCTCGGTGTACTTGGTTTATTTGGTTTAGTTAATACGCTTTGTGAAGAAGATAATTTTGATCCAATTGCTTCTGCTGGGGATGTGGTCGATAAGTCTGAGCTGACTAAGAATAGTATCGAAGCTCATAAAACATTGATGGGTGTGAGTCGTGAAAACGAACTTAAATTTAAGGAGGTCGCTCGTTTTTTAGAGGAAAATCTTGAAGTCAAATCACAAGATTGATCTTAGTCTTTGAATTAAGTTCATGAGTAAAGACAGTTTTATCATAATAGATTTCCTGATCTCCAAAATTTTGAACAGTATTGGTATCTGTTTTGAGGGGAACAGATTTAATGGTTGATGTAGATGTTTGATTGCTCTCTTGATCTTGGCTGCATCCAATAAAAAGCTGAGTGTTGCAATGGTTAAAAATGGCAATACAGCAACATGACCATTATTATCTGTAGAAAGTATTTAGATCTCTTCTAGATGTGTTTAATGGCTTTATCTGGAATTGGAGATCCAGAAGATTGTGCAAACGTGAGCGCTATTGCAAGAGCATCGGCTTCATCAGGAGATGGAGTTTCGCTTAGTGCTAGTCTTGTTTTGATCATCTTGGCTACTGCATCTTTTTGTGCGGCTCCGTAGCCAACAATAGCTTGTTTTACTTTGCGAGGTGCAATTTCGAATACATCTAACCCGGATTTTGCTACTATCGTTAATGCAGCACCACGTGCTTGTCCCATTACAAGTGCTGTTTTAGCGTTTTGTGCATAAAATAATCCTTCTATGGCAGCCACAGTAGGGTTGGTTTGTTTAATAACTGATTCCAAGATATTAGATATTTCTACAAGGCAGCGAGAGATTGGCCACTTAGCTGGGCATTTGATCGTTCCTTGCAATACTGCAAAAGGGTTTGTTTTGGTGGTATCTATCACGCCATACCCAGTTCCACGAAGTGAAGGGTCGATGCCAAGAATAACCTGGCCGTTATCAAAGCTAGACGAGAAGGTACTGGCTCCAGTTTCTTTCCCTGCTAGTCGTTGTTGGATAGCATCAAGCTGTTGCGGAGTAATGCCCACCCAGCTGCAATAAAAAACCTTAGCGCAAATGTCGAGGCTGAGGTTAATTTAAATTAATATTTTATATGGTTTTGTTTAATTCCCTGAAAATATCTCGGTAAAATTCTGGATGGCTTTCCCATGTTTGAGCTGTAATGAAATTACCGTCAACAACACTTTCCTTATTAATCCATTTGGCTCCTGCCTGTTCGACTTCAAACTGAATGTTGCAATAGCATGTTAGGTTGCGGCCTTCCGTGATCCCTGCCGCTATCATAATTTGAATTCCGTGACATATTGAAAATATCCATTTTTCTTTTTTATTAAAATTACGAATGAGATCCAATAGATTTGAATTATGACGCAGAAATTCAGGTGCCCGTCCTCCGATCAACAGTACGGCTTGATAGTCTGAAGCTTTTACATCTTTTAAAGCGACATCCGCTTTAATTAGGTAGCCAGGACGTTCAATGTAGGTGTTCCATCCAGGTTCAAAGTCGTGTATAACACCATTCAGCCTCTTCTTCTTTGTAGCTCCTATATGTGTAATCCAGCCCTGTTCCTCAAATCGATGTTTGGCATACAGGATTTCATAGGACTCTCCGGCGTCATCAGTGATGATTAGAATTTTTTTACGTTTGGCTGCCATTATTTTATGTGGTGTTTTGGTAGTTTAATTGTATTAGGTTGTCAATCTAGTTGCCTTTAATCATGGGTTCGTTTCGAATAAAATGATTTATTATTGACTTGCGTGTGGTTGATCAATGAGAATCAGCACTTATGCGTTTTAATTTGATATTATTGCTATCTATGTTGGCTTTATGTTCTGGAATCGCACAGGAACAAAAGCTTTGCCCTTTGATGATCGAGGATGAAATTGATCCTGAAGAATTTGTAGAGTACAAAGGAAAGAAGATATATATGTGCTGCGGTTCCTGCGTTAAAAAGTTTAAAAAAGCTCCTGATTATTATATTAAATTAACAAGTAAATTGTTACCTCAGGTTGATAAAAGTTTACTGGATGCGAAAGTTAAAATTATAGAACAAAAGTTCTGCATGGTATATCCAGACAGGGTTATCTCTCCAAAAAGCTATGCTCATGAACATGAAGGCAAGAAGTATTATTTTTGGAGTTCCACAGCAATTCGTAAATTTAAGGCCAAGCCTGATTTTTATATTGAGCGTGCAAAGAAGAACGAGAATATCAAGAAACTGGCTTTGAAATAATAATCGTATTTAATCTTTTTATTCAATTAATCGCAGCCGGTAGAACCGCTGCGATTTTTTTTTATTATATTCTTTATCAACAAAGTTTGATTCTCCATTTGTTATAAATATATCCTGCCAATCTATTAAGTTTGATGAGCTTTCAAGGATATATTTTCCAGATGAAAATGTGATTACTGGAAGTTCGTTTTTTATCTTTATATGCAGGCTGTTTTCCTTATGGACTGCTTCGGTTGCTTGTTCAATTTTGTAATCATCAAACACCATGAAATTATTTCCGGGATTGCCGATATCTCCGAATACCCAGGCTGCGCTGATAACTCCTAATTCGAGTTTGGCATTACTCGTTGTTAAGGGTTGGTTTTCTATTATGTAAACATCTCCAATTTTCGCAGCCCAATTGTTTCCATGAAAGTTCATATCTATTGTAAGGTCATAAATAGTATTCCTTTCAAATATAAATTCTGTGTCTTTGGGGCCTTCGCCATCATCTAGCTCGTAATTGATTTTTTTTGTATGGTTATCAAAGTTAACAGAGGCCAGCCATTTTGTTTCGCTATTGTAAATAATCCAGCGGAATTCATCGCGCTGAGTGTCTTCAGAGTCTGCAATCATCATCACAACTGAAAACCGTATTATTTTATTGTCTGTTTTTTGGGGTTCGATTGGTCTCCAGATGTTGATGTATCCTTCATCGTCATTTTGAGGTGGCCAAAAACCAATATAAGCTTGATTGCCCAAGTCTTGGAACGTGTCTTTGATTAATCCATTGCCGCTGGTTCCATCAGCTTGCCAGCCTGATTGTTCGGCTAGTGTGTACTGAAGGTCGTAACCTTCTTCAGGTTCGAAACCGGTTTGGTAGATGACCTGACTTTGGATGAAAACGGCTGCGCAAAAAAAAATAAAAAAAGAATAAACCCAAGGATGCTTTCTAGCCAGATTGAGCTTACCACATATGCAGTCTTGCAGCATTTATCCTTTTGTTATCGTCGTTCTTTTGATGATCCGGAATTTGAAGGAGGAGCGGAAGGCCTACTTGGGGCTGAAGGAGGGGAATAGCTTCTGGATGGAGGACTGTAAGATCTACTTGGAGCGGTACTTCTTGATGGAGCGCTGTAAGATCTGCTTGGGGCAGTGCTTCTTGATGGAGGGCTGTAAGATCTGCTTGGGGCTTTATAGCTCGGGGTTGTTCGTCTTGATGGAGTTCTATAGTTTGGGGAACTAGGTGTATAAGTAGACGTTCCCAATGAACTGGGCCTTTTAGATGGCTGAGTCCTGCTTGTTGATGAGCGAGGTGTATATCTAGGAGGGCTCGGTTTTGATGGGGTAAGCCTTGAAATTGAATTAGCTGATGGAGTGGATGGCCTAGATGGGCTGCTAGCTCGAGGTGTTCCATAAACTCTTATCGGTTTTTTAACAGTTGTGCTTGGAGGGGAATACTGTTTAAAGCCAGATGAACGTCCGATATTGCTAGGGCGAGATGGTGTAGAGGGCTTGCCAAGTCTAGTTGATGACGAATTCAGTGGTCGTCGACTGATAGAGTTTGGACCAATCTTTGATCTTGATGTGGCGATTCGGCTTTGGTTCTGACCCGGTAATCTAACTACATTTGGTTTTCCTGGGGATGCGGCGGATGATGCAGTGGTACGGCTTGGGGTCAGTGGCGTGACGGTTGATGGTCTTGCCGGGTTGGCTGTGACTGTTCTACCTAGTGGTCGAGGAATTAAGGCAGATTTTGTGGTGTTGTTTTTAAGTGTGCCCTTGTTTAGTTGGTTGGGTTTTAGTGGGCTATTTTTTTTCGCAATCTTACGGCCGCTAATCGCTTTGTTTTGTGATCCATTTTCGGAATTATCCTCAATTGTTTCTTCTTTATTGTCATTCGTGACTACTGTTTTGTCTGCTTGTTGCCGTTTGAATGCCTTTTCAGTAGAAGTTGCATTTGATGGAGGCTGCAGTTTTGGACGATAGACTGCCAAAGTTTTTTCGTTGGCATCAATTTGGCCAATCTTTGCGATATTTTCCACATTAGGATCGACTTCACGAATCCGTATCTTTCGAACTGGTTCGCGGGTCTTTTGTTCCACAATTGTCGGAGACACACCATTATTTATTATCGTATTATTATTTTCAGTTATGTGGTTGTTAACGACCTTTGTTTCGTTGTGTACAACTGTTACGTCCTTTTCACGAACACGATGTCGATGCAGTCGTCGATGCCTCATATAAGAGTAATTGCAATAAGTATAGTGGCTATGGCTTAGGCCAAAATGAAAACCAATACTAACGCGTGAGCCGTGCCACATATAGCCTACGCCAGTTACATAGTCGCAACCAGGAGGTAGAGGTGCCCAACCTGCGTATATACTTGAAGATCGCCAGTGAACCCAGGCTGGGCTCCAGCGGTAACCTGGAACCCAATACCATCCGTGAATTCCTGAGCGATGCCAGCGACCATAGTGAAATGGTGCCCAGCCCCAGCTGTAATATGAGTTCCAATACCATCCGACATCACTGTAAATCCATCGCCCGCCATGGCAATATGGACGCCATCCAGTGTCTATTCTTGCCACTGTCGGGCGCCAGACCCAGCCGTGTTTACTGTCATATATCCAGTCACCATATGGTGAAAGTGAACGGTGGAAAGCATTGTCTTCAAGCGGAGGTGTTGACGGCGGAGGTGTTGAAGTTTGGGGAGGCGAAGTTGGGGTGCTGGCAATTGGAGGTGGTTCTATTACTTTTTGTTCTATTGGTGCAGCTGGAATTTTTCCATGATTGGATTCGCCTTGTCTGATCATGGTAGCTACAACGTTTTCTGGCACTCCAATATCGTTGAGATAAATAATGTTTTCCGAAGTGAGTTTTTGCGAGATTGGATTGGATTCGACATAAGCCAATAAAGCCTCGCCTCCTACGCCACGTTTAGCCATCTCTATGATTCCGTTTACATGGGTTGTCAGCTCGTTGATGGTTGTGTTGTCAGCCACCGGGATAATAGGTGCAGGAGCCTCGGCAGGCGGAGGCTCTGGTATATCTTCAGTCGAGCTGATAGTCGTAGGTATAGGCTCTGGAGTGTCTGGTTCAAATTTTGACAAGTCAGCAGTCGGCCTCACTGATGCGGGTGCATCGTGATAGACTCGAGGGGCTTTTGCCTTGCTTGCGCACCCAGCGACCCAAGCCGTTGTGAGGGCTAGGCCACCAGCCAGTATGGATCGAACTAAGATCTTCATGACAATAGGTGGTTATTTATTCCTTAATATAGCTATTGACTACAATTTGCGGTAATTATTCAAAATTATAACAACAACTGACCAGATAATAGTGGGAATAATAAAGTAATCAACCATCAAATGCAGCATTCTTAGAGGCTTGCCAATGGGCTTGTGCGAGCTGAAAGTGGGCATATGAAATTAGGCCTGATTGGTTTTGTAATTCGAATGTCTTTTTTAATTTTGTTATTTGGATTCTTAGATCTGCAGGCGGAATCAGAGAAATTGATCGAATCAAAGGAGAAGGGTGTTGCGTCAAAGAACAATCAGGCAATTCTTTTTGAGCAATTTCAAAAAAGATTAACTAATGCGAGAATGACAGGTCGGTTCACTGTTGTTGGGAAGAAAGCACCTCCTTTTGAGGAATCATACACAATTCACTCGGTAAAAAAGATGAGTCAGGGTGATTACTGGGTTTTTAATGCACGTATTAAATATGGCAAAACCGATATTACATTGCCTATGCCGCTACAAGTTAAGTGGGCGGGTAACAAGCCGATTATATATTTGGATAATGTGACTATTCCTGGATTGGGTACCTTTAGTTCCTATACAGTAGTAGATGGCAACAAATATGCAGGCACATGGCAGCATGGTGATGTTGGAGGTCATATGTATGGAACCATTGAGAGCGGGAAAGTTTCATTTCCTTCCGGTGGTAATAAATCCAAATAGCTTATATTAAGAATAATTGTCTTCAAGGGGAGTTGTGAAAAAGTTGCGTGTTTGGATTGTTAGATTTGCACTGATTTTTTTAGTGCCTTTATTTTTAATAGGATCAGTTGAGGGTGTTTTTCGTTTAATTGGATATGGCAACCCTGTTTCTTTTTTTGTCTCATCATCGACGGTTGAGGGAGAGTTAATTGAAAATTCCAAATTTGCATGGCGATTTTTACCAGCGAAACTTGCGCGTGCGCCTCAGTCGACTTCTGTTGATCCAAAAAAATCCCCTAATGTTACAAGAGTATTTGTTTTTGGTGAATCTGCAGCAGAAGGTGATCCTGAGCCATCATTTGGAATGCCAAGAGTTTTGGAGGTTTTACTTGAGGGTAAGTTTCCGGGGCGGGATTTTGAGGTGATAAATGTTGCTATAACTGCTTTGAATTCTCATGCGATTCTTCCGGTTGCTAGAGAGTGTGCACAGCTAGACGGTGATTTTTGGGTTCTTTATATAGGTCACAATGAGGTGATGGGGCCATTTGGAGCTGGTACCGTTTTTGGTGAGCAAACACCTCCTTTGTCGGCTTTACGGGCTGGTTTGTGGTTAAAAAAGTTCCGTTTTGGTCAATGGATTAGCGAATTTAGTGCTCCTGAAGATTCTCTAGGTGATGGTCCTTGGAGGGGGATGGAGATGTTTCTTGATCAGAAGCTTAGCTCTGAAGACCAGAAGCTTGAGTGGGTCTATTCATCTTTTCGAAAGAATATGGAGGATATTGTTGATGAGGGGATTGGATCTGGTGCTGAGGTAATGATTGCTAGTGTGGCTTCTAATCTTCGAGATTCAGCCCCGTTTGCCTCTCTTGGCACGGGGATCGGTAGAAATGCAAGTGAGACGTTTGCTCATGCTCGATCACTCGAGTCATCTGGAAAATTGAATGATGCCCGGCAACATTATCTTAATGCACTAGATCTCGATGCGTTACGTTTTAGGGCTGACTCTAAATTAAATAAAATTGTTAAAAGTATTGGTCAGTCAGCTAGGAAGAATGTTGTTTTTTTTGACTCTCAAGTCGAACTTGACGCGCTATCCAAAGGAGGTATTTCAGGTGGTGATTTCTTTTTTGAACATGTGCATTTAACTTTTGAGGGTAATTATCAATTAGCCAAATTGTTTGGTGAGAGAATAGTAAAAAGCTTAGAGTCCAAGGGAGTAACTTCATCAGGGCAATGGCATAGCCTAGAAGAATGTTCGCAGCGACTTGCGTATACCAATTGGGATAAGCGTTTAGTATTGAGGATAATCGAGAGGCGGCTTATGCAGCCTCCATTTAATAATCGTGACAATAATGATGAAGTGTTAAGTCAATTAAATGAAGATAATAAGCGATTATCTAAAGGTCTTAGTGAAGAAGATAGCCTCCGTGTTTATGGTGATGCATTAAAACTGCGGCCTAACGATTGGCGTATCTGGCAGCGTAATGCCCTGCTTCTGTCATCTTTAGGACGTTCAACAGAGGCTTTAGATTCAATGAAGCGTGCTGTGGACATGACGCCATGGAGTCGTGTTTTACACTATCAATACTCTGCAATGCTAAATCAGAGTGGACAGTATGCTGCTGCTGCTCTTGAGGCAGGCCGGGCAATTTCCTTGAAACCTGATTTTGCTGAGGCCGTTTATCAGCTAGCTACCGCACGTGCTGGGCAAGGAGAAATCGAAAAGGCAGCAAAATTGTTTAGCGAATCCTTAATTTTGGATCCGCGAATGGGAGATGCATGGCTAAATTGGGCCAGGATGCTTGAGGGCAAACAAAAAACTAATGAAGCTATTGTCGTGTATAGTGATGCTTTAAGGAGTCTCCCTAATTCGGCAAACATACATTATCGTTTAGGGGTGGCTAGGAAGACGTTAGGTGGTGCAGATATGGCTTTGAAGAGTTTTGAGCAAGCAGTGCAGATTGATGTTAATTTTGCAGAGGCTCATTTTCAAATCGGTGTTTGTTATGTTGGTAAAGGGTTGTTTGAAAAAGCTGTTGAGCATTTTCAAAAGGCGGTCATGGCGAAGCCTGAATTAACTCAGGCGCGTTTTAATTTGGGTGCAGGATTGCTTAAGTTGGGTCGATATAAGGATGCTGTTCCTCATTTTGAAAAACTTGTTGTTCAGCAACCTCAAGATCAGCAAGTTCGGCAATATCTTGATTATGCCAAATCTAGGTTGAAGTAATCAATAGTATAAGCTTGTATTGGATGTGTTCCTTGCAGTAAGGGGAGTACTTGGTTATAAATACCGCCAACAATGTGGCAGCTACTTAAGGAATGTTTGTCATTTGCATGGCGAGAAAAAAAGTGGTGGCTTATACCGTTGATTCTCGTTCTTGTTTTATTAGCTGCATTGATTTTGTTCAGTACTGGATCGGTTCTTTCGCCGTTCATGTATCCGTTTATGTGACCTGAGTGATGCGAATTATTCTTGGCATCTCAGCTTATTATCATGACTCAGCCGCTGCTTTACTTGTTGATGGGGCAATTGTCTCAGCGGCTCAGGAGGAGCGGTTTTCTCGTCGTAAAAATGATGAACGTTTTCCTTCTAATGCGGTTCAATTTTGCCTTGATCGGGCTGGCTTAAGTTTGAGTGATCTTGATGCGGTGGTTTTCTATGATAAACCGATCATTAAGTTTACCCGTATGCTTGAAAGTTTTCTTACAATTGCTCCAGCTGGACTGTTGGCTTGGTTGCGAGTGATACCAGGATGGCTGTCCGAAAAATTAAATTTAAGGCAGACTATTCGGGATGAGCTTGATGGTTTACCAAAAGATTGCCCAATACTTTTCACTGAACATCACGTTTCCCATGCTGCAAGTGCATTTTATCCTTCCCCATATCAACAGGCAGCTGTCTTGACTGTGGACGGAGTGGGGGAGTGGGCAACCACAACGATTAGTCGTGG
>MDTE01120939.1_pt1 | contig 10249 bp, 10 predicted proteins | sample 811231 | NCBI WGS metagenome assembly MDTE01 (sample SAMN05326651, study PRJNA326480) | marine metagenome | isolation source: seawater | place: Indian Ocean: Red Sea | collected 2010 | reverse complement strand
ACGGATTTTATTAATTCACTTTTTTATAAAATATCCTCAAATGATACTAAAGTTTTAGCATCTCCAACACTAATTTTAAGTGAAAGTAAAGATGACGTATCTTCTGGAGCAGAAGTTGCTGGCGATTTAAAGCTTTCCAATAGTTCAATAGGAAGACCAAGAGGTAATGAGTCTTTCGTTACTGTTGGAACTAGAGTAATTACAAATTATAATCTAGTTCAGCAAGAAGATTCTCTTCCACTTTGCGAAGCAGAATTTGGAACCGCTGGTTTAACATTTGGAGCAAGAATTCATAAGGTGAGTTCTAATGGATATGTTTCTTTTAGTTTGAGTCCTGAACTTTCATCCATTACAGGCACATTAAATTCCGGGACATGTGGTTTAGTAAATATTTTAAGCATTAGAAGATTAGATACTGGAATTATAAGAGTTAAAGATGGTGAAACTTTTGCTCTCACAGGAGTAATAAGTGACAATGAAACTGAAATTGAAACAAAATTACCAATTATTGGAGATATACCATTGCTAGGAATTCCCTTCAGGAATCGAAGTAAAAATGTAACTAAAAATGAGTTAATAATTTTAGTTACTCCAAAAATAATTGATCAAAAATATAGTATGAAATTAGATGAAAAAAGTAAAAAATTTCTAACTAAATGAACTTCAAATGGAAAGAAAATCAAAAAAAATAGTTAATTATAATTCAAATTTACTAACTTACAGGAATGGGGCCAAGATTGAGGATATCCCACTTCTTAAATCTAATAAAAAATTTATAACTCTAGGTCTTCTTTCAGGCGGATCAATATTGTCAATATCAATAATTTTTACTCTTTTAATTATTTTGCAGTCCTTTTTTCTAAGGTACGTAAGAAATAATTTAAAACCATTCGTAGATCAATATGACAATTTTGAAAAATCAATTAATTTAAAAACAAAAAAATTACAAAATTTAAAAAAAATAAACAATGATATTGTTAATTCAATTGTTGATATTAGATCAGGATCTGCAATTTTAAGTGAAATAAGTAAACTTATTCCTAAACCTATAACCTTATATGAAATATCTGTAAATAATAATGATCTTGAGATTAAAGGTATAGTTGATTATTTTGATGGTTTAGAAGTTTTAAATTTATATATCCTTGAATTAGATAATTCTGAGTTTATCATTAGTGGCAGTACAAAATTAATTAAGGCATCAACCAATAATCAAAATAATGATGATGAAAAAGCATTATCTTTCATAATTAAGTCTGAGATTAAAAATGAAATCTCCCAAATTAATCGAAAATATTTAAAAGAAATAAAGTCATATGGTTTATTCAAAAGAATAGATGATATAGAAAAGAGAGGTTTGCTAAATGAATAAAAACATAAAAAAGATAAAAGGTATATTTAAGATATTTCTCAATTTCAGGAGAAATAAAATAATAAAATCAAAATTACTTATTAGTAAATTCAATAAAATAATTAGTCATAAATCCATTACAAATAATTTTCTTAAAAAAAGTAAAAATGAAATTTTAAATTTTAAAAGGGATATCAAAACCTTTAAATTTAATATTTTTAAAGAAGTTAATTCTGAAAATATAATTTTCTATTCCTATCTTTTAGTAGGTTTTTTAGTTTCTGTAGGAATATTCTCTTTCGTCTCTAGACCATTAATTAAGACTAATAGAAATATTAGTGATGAGATTAAAGTCTCCAAGATAAAAAAACAAAATATAAATAAACAAATTAAAAAATTAAATAAAACAAATGAAGAAATTAAAAAAAGTGAATCAGACTATTCATTTCTAATTGAATTAATTGGCGGGACAAATAGTATAGAAACTTTTCTAGCTACATTAAATAGACTAGCAATAGATAATCTTGTCTCAATAGGTAGTTTTGAACCGATAGAAATTCAAGATTCGATTGAATTTACAAAAGCTCAAAAACAAATACAAAATCAATTAAATAATCAGACAAATAATAATGATTTAGAAAATTCTAATAAAGATTCATCGTTTAATAAGATGGATGTATTATTATTGCCAGAATTAAAAAAACATATAATAGAAATTTCGTTGAGTTCAGATTTTGAGAATTTGCTCTATTTTTTAAGAGATATTGAGTTATTAGAAAATATCGTTTTAATAGGAGATTTTAAAATTGTTAGATTATCAGATTTTTCAAAAGAAGAGAAAAGTAAGCTCGAGTTCAAGAGTCAGCTTTCTGCCTTTGGAAAAAATATTTCAATTACTCCTCTCAAAAATAATGAATTATGACTTTTTTTTATTCAACTTTAAGTATACTTTTCTTTTCTGGAATAGTTTTAATAAGTAAACATGCAACTATATATATGAAAAATAATAGTGCCTATATTGAAAACAAATATACATCTTCAAGGTATCAAATTATTGATAATTATATTTTGAAAATTTTATACAATAACAATTTGAATGAGACAGGACTAGAACTTTGTTCAATAATCAAAAAGCGGATTCATTCATCAGGATTAATATCAAATCAAGAATCAGAATACTTTGTATTTGATATCACTAAATCTAAACATCCATTAATTGATGGTTCATGCGTTCTTAGTAATGGGAGTCATAGGATATTAATAAAAAATAATTTCAATATTAGTAAAAAAAATTTATACCTTAATTCATGTATTTTAGAAAAAAGATCAACTTGTACTTTTGAGGATTATTAATTTTTATGTTAGAGGCTTTTTTGGGCATTATACTTGCTACCGCAGCGGCATATTCATTACTTGTTACCATTGGAATTAGTAATAAATCCATAAAAAATGCCGGGAGAGAAAATTTATCCATTTCAGAAAAAGAAATTATAATTAAAGCTGGATTTAGTAAAGATGATATAAAGTTAATAGAAAGTGAAATAAAAAATTATGATTTCAATAAGATGTAATGATAAGAATAGAGAAATCATATTTTAAAAGAAATGGAATGACCTTACCAGAGCTTACAATTGCAATGCTTGTTCTTGTTATATTTTTTGGTGTCTTATCTTTTTATTCGCAATATTTTCAGAAAAATATTAAATCAGAAAACACTCTAGATTCAAATAAAAAAACTTGGATTGAAAATGAAAATAATATTTATATATCTATGAGAAGATGGGCTGAGATTCTTTCTCAACCTTCAATTTCAAAGGAGGAGATCCTTAAGATTAATTGTAGATATAAACCAAAAAAAGAAGTTTCAATTTGGGGTTTACCAGGCAAAGTAGATGAAAATATTCCCTCTTCATATAAGTATTGTGTATATCCTACATTGCTAAGTGAAAGTAATTTAGAAGATCTAATTGAAAAACGTCAAAACGCTAATCCAGGGATATACTTTATATATGCTATACCTGAAAACCCCTCTGCTACAAAAAAACCTATAAGAACTTTATTTTGTAGGCCCATAACTTTTTGCTAATTAAAATGACAGATAGTTTTAAATTAATAAATAAAAATTTAAATTTTGAAAAGCTTAAAGAAAAATTTATAAATTTCCGTAAGTTCATTTCTGGAAATTATTTATGTATTGAATTTGGTTATGACTATATTCAAATCGCTGAAGCATACTTTTCAAAAGGTTGCATAAATTTCAAAAAAATTATAAGGAAAGATATTCCTCTTGAAGCATTTGATAAAGGGGTGCCTTCTGACCCTTTAGCTATGGGTAATTTAGTTTCAGAATTAATAAAAGAAGAAAAAATATTTATTAAAAGAGCTGCGATTGTTTTATCTCCAGATTCTTTTTTTACAACATTAATTGATATTCCCTCTAAAATAAAATCAAAAAGTTTATTTAAATATCTAACAGATCCAAATTCTTTAATACAAATTCCCATAAATATTAATAATACAGATTTTAATGTATTCAAAACTAACTATAAATCTAAAAAAGAAGAAAACGATTCTTATTTTTTGATGGCCACTCCAAAATTTATTGTCAATAACTTAATACAAACATGTGAAGAAGCTGAATTGGATTTGAATTATATTGAAGTAGGATTTCATTCGTTAGCGCGTCTAATAAATTTTCAAGAATTATTTGATAACGAATCAGAAAATCAATATTTAATTATTCTCGAACTTTTACCAAATTGTACTTACTTTACTCTCCTAGATAAAGAGAGTCCGATTATGACAACAAGATTAACATCAATACGTTCTTATTCATTAAAAATAGGAGACCTTTCTAATTCCAATAATTCGGAATACCTACCAATATCGAAGTTAGATTTGAAAGTTCTTGTTAAAGAAATGAAGTCTTCATTAAATCAGTTTTTTGAAAAATCATTAAAAAAATCAAAGTTTAAAATAGCAATTACTGGTATTAATAGCCTCCACCCAAATCTCTCAGAGTTGTTATCAAGTTGTATTAATCTTCCAGTGTATCAATATTCTCCTTCAGCAAATAATTTCATAGGTGAAAAAAGTTTTATTTCTGAGAATTTTTATGATGATAACTTTAATAGAATTTTTGGTTTAGGTTTAGGCCTTGCGAATAATTCAGATCTTGACTACTCTTTAAAGCGAATAAATTACTCTTTGGTTAGAAGTGCTTCCAAATCTAAATCAATAGATTTGATAAAAGAAGATTTCATAACTATGAATTCAAAATATATCAAAGATAATTCGGCTTTATTTATAGAACAAAAATCAAAAACAAATTCATTACTTAATAATCAGACTAATGAAGAAGTTAGTGAAATATCGGGCAAAAATAAAAAATCAATACCAAAATCAAATAATTTTTTAAATATAAATAAAGATGATATCAAAAATAATAAAGATGATCTATCTCAAAAATTATCTAAACTTGATAAATCAGAATACTCAAATATAAATTCAAATATTGAACAAAGTAAACAATCAAATAAAATCAAAGAGAATTTTTCTGATCAAAATTCAAAAGAATCTGAAGATTTCAAAATGAATAATGACTTTTTAAATTAATAACTCAGAGATTAAATCTTATCCAATAGTGAAAACATTGGTAAATATAATGCTATTACAATTGTTCCAACAATTGCAGAAACGATAAATATTACAGCGGGCTCCATTAATTTTGTTAAAACATTTATAGTTTCGTCTAACTCTCGTTTATAAAAATCTGATAATTTTTCTATCATGAAACTTAATTCCCCTGTTTCCTCTCCTATCTTAATCATAGAGGTAAATAGTTTGGGTATAAATTTAGAAGTGCTAAAAGAATAACTTAGAGGTTGTCCCTCAGTCACCATTAAAATTGATTTATGAATAGTATTTTTCATTATTTGATTAGAAGCTGATATCTGACATTTTGCTAAAGAGTCGGTTATGTTTAATCCAGAATTAGTTAATGTTGAAAATGTATCACTCATCGAAGCCAGTTCAGATTTTAAGATTAAATCACCAAAAAGAGGTAAACTCAAAATCAACTTATCTATAAAGTTTCTGCCACTTTTAGTAGAGTAATATTGTTTAAACAGGAATGAACTAATAAATAGAACTATAGGAGTAAAGATTATAAAATTTAATGAAGTTACTAATCTTGATAGATTAAGCATGAATTGAGTGAGAGCAGGCAATTTAGCTCCTAATCCATTAAAAAGTTCTTCAAAAGTAGGGACAATAAATATTAATAATCCCAGACTAACAGTAAGAGCTAAAACTAATAATATTACAGGGTAAATTAATGCACCAGTAATCTGACCTTTGATTTTACTTTTTGACTCTAAAAGAGAAGCTATTCTGTCAAGAACTTCAGATAAAACACCTCCAGCCTCGCCTGCTTCAATTAAGCCAATTATTATCGAATCAAATATCCTTGGATAATCTTTCAAAGAGTTAGATAAATCTTTACCAGAACTTAGATTAGAGGCAATATTTTTAATACATTCAGAAAAAGCTACATTAGAAATATTTTCCGACAATAGTTCAAGACCTTGAGATAAGGAAATACCACTTTGTAGTATTACAGACAATTGTCTAAAGAATATTAATTTTGTATCCAAAGGTACTTTTAGTCTTCTAGTTGCTTTAGGTTGAAAAAAAGTAAAGTTATTTTGATTTAAATTCTTTTCTTTTATAATTTCAGGAATTTTTGAATTCGTAATTAATTGGTCTTTGGTTTGATATTCGGCCATTTACAAACTACTTAATAAGTTGATGGAGGGCTTTGGGATTATTTGTTTTACCTAATCCCTCTTCAAGTGTAATTTCACCAGCATTTATTAAATTAGCTAAACATTGATCAATTGTATTCATACCATCTTTATTTCCAGTTTGTAGTTGAGAGTATATCTGATTTACTTTCTTCTCTCTTATTAAATTCGATATAGCATTATTATTTATCATTAATTCATAAGCAAGAGATCTTTTTTTAAAATTATTTTTGCATAAAGTTTGAGATAATATACCAGCAATTGAAGTTGAGGCTTGAAGTCGGGCTTGTTCTTGTTGGTCACCAGGAAAGACATCCACAATTCTCTCAACAGTTTTTGCAGCGGAGGAGGTATGAAGAGTACCCAAAACCAAATGGCCAGTTTCTGCTGCAGTTATTGCTAATTGAATAGTTTCTAAATCTCTCATCTCTCCAATGTAAATCACATCTGGATCTTCCCTTAGAGCAGCTCTTAATGCACTTGAGAAACTTGCTGTATCTCTTTTAACCTCTCTTTGATGAATAATTGATTTTTCAGAATGTGCGAATTTATATTCGATGGGGTCTTCTATGGTAATTATATGTCTTCTTTGATTATTTAATATGCAATTAATGAAGGCAGCTAAAGAGGTAGATTTTCCAGAACCTGTAGGACCTGTGCACAAGATAAGGCCTTTGTGTAATTTACTCAAATTCATAAATTCCTCAGGCAAACCTAATTCATTCCATTGGGGTATATCATCAGATAAAATTCTAAGGGTTAAACATCTTTTGTTGTTTGCAATATAAGCGTTAATCCTTATTCTAGAAAGGCCTTCAATTCCAACAGAGGTATCTAAATCTCCATTGCTTTTAAAAATTTCTAAATCTTTCTCACAAATTATTTCAGACATTAATTCAGTCATATTATTTTCTAAGAATACTTGTGTACTGATTTTGATGTCTGAATTAACTCTTACAGCGATTGGGGAGTCCTCTTCTAAATGAATATCAGAAGCCCCTGCTTTGATAGCATTCCCAATTATTTCTCTTGAAATACTCATTATTAACCCTTACAAACCCTTAAAACTTCATTGACTGTAGTAAGTCCTTCCTTTATCAATTCTCTTCCGTAAGTAAATAAAGTCAACATTCCATTGTCAATAGCTATATTTTCTATCTCAATTTCAGATTTATTTTCTTTCAAAGCTATTTGAATCTCTCTAGTTATAGGCAAATACTCATAAGTTCCTATTCTCCCATTATAACCTGTACCATTACATCGTATACATAATGTGCCTTCCTTTCCCCTTTTTTCTTTTTCCTGGGCATTCAAAACAGTTGCATACCTTATTGGACTATTCACCTTAATCTTCAAGGCCTCTGAATCTTCCATTGAAATAGGTCTACTAACACTACAATGAGGACAAACTTTTCTCAATAATCTTTGTGCTAGTATTGCCCTTATAGAAGAATTGATTTTATAATCAGGTACACCCATATCCGTTAATCTAACAAGTGAAGTTGCAGCAGTATTTGCGTGTAGGGTAGTAAAAACTAGGTGACCTGTTTCTGCTGCATCCATAGAAGATTCCGCTGTTTCAGGATCTCTTGTCTCTCCAATAAGAATTACATCTGGATCTTGTCTAAGAAATGTTCTTAAAAAACTTGCAAAGTTTTGTTGTTTTTTTCTATTAATTTGATGTTGGACGATATCACCTCCTAAATCGTATTCAATAGGATCTTCGGCTGTTACAATTTTCAATTCTCCATTATCAATTTCTCTTAATGCCGCGGCTAAAGTTGTTGATTTTCCAGAACCAGTAGGTCCAGATACAATTACTATTCCATTTGAAGAAGATATACTCTTTCTAAAGTTCTCTCTAACATTTTCTAAATGAATCAATGTATTTAGATCTAAGATTGAAGAATTACTATTTAATACTCTCAAAACCATTCCCTCACCATACTTTGCAGGAGCTGTTGAGCATCTAAATTCCAATTTATTACCCTCAAATTTCCGCAAAATTTTACCGTCTTGAGAAGCTCTTCTCTCTGCAATATCCATATTCGCCATATTTTTAAGACAAGCTAATAATTGCCTTCCTGCTAATGGAGGAATTGAAATAAACTTTTGTAAAACTCCATCTTTCCTAACTCTTATTTTGTATCCTCCTTCTTGAGGTTCAATATGAATATCTGAAATTCCATTTTTACAAGCGTTGATAAGTATTAATCCAGCTGCTCTTTGTGTTTTGCTATTTAGAATCTCATCTGCCATATCTGGAATTTCAGATTCTGGAACTTCTTCTTCAAAAGAATCAAATTCAAGAGAGAATTCATTTTCATTTTCATCAGCTGAACTATCTTGAAGGGCTTTTACAACATCATCTACAGAAAACTCTTTTATTTGAAGTTGTGAGCCACTTTCAAATCTCTCTTCGACAGCTAAATCGAGAATTTCTTGTATTTCTTCGGAAGAAAGTTCAACATATTTGAATTTATAATTTGTATTCCTTAACCTTTCTTTAATTGTTTGACCAATGGTACCTAGAAAAACTATATTTCCAACTCCAATCGTTAAAGTACCATCAGAAGGAGGTAAAGCAGGTTCTAGGCTTACAGGAACTACTAAATTTTCTCTACACCACTGTAGAGAAAAATATTTGTCAATGAGTTTTCTTATTGAACTTATTTTTACTTCGTTTTTATCCATTTATCTTAAGGGGTGTAGCAAATTGATTCTTTCCATTGATCAAGTGTAGATAGGATTTTTTGATTACAAATCCAATATGTATCTCCACAAGATCCAGATGATTGCTCGCCAGTATATTTACCATTTGAAGCTGTCAATCTGTTATTTTCTCTATTAACTTTACAATTCACTTCATTTTCTTCGATAAGTTTTACTTGCATTAAATTTTTGGAACCCATATCTATTCCTTGATAGAAATAAAAAGTTTTCTGACATGATGGGATATATTGCTCGCCAGTATATGTTGAATAGATTTCTTTATCTGAAGAACATTCTTCACTTTTTTTTATATCTTGGTAGTTGGTTTCACTATCTGCGATGTAATTTTTATGAACCCAAATTTTTTTCGAACATGAATTAGTAGCATCGTCCCACCTATTATTAGAACCAGATGGCAAGGTATTTTTCCAAGTAAAGAAATCAGCCTCACATTTTGCTTTGTTTTTTTCAGTAAGAAATATACTATCCCAATTATTTTTTTCAATGTCACTTCCGGAGCACAAATCCCCAGCCCAAGATTTGCATAAATTAGACCCAATTGGATCTGATTTAGGAGTCGCAGTTTTAATTAGAGTTCCTGATTCTTCTCCTATTCTAAAATCCATCTGAAAATATATTTTATCACTAACATGTGGTTCTATACTAAACTTACTGCATGAAGAATTTGCTGATTTCTTATAACCCAATGAAATAAGTTTCGATTCCGAATATGTAGGAGGAGAAGCAATAGATAAATCATTTCCTAACCTATATTCTTTGAGGCATTCTGAAGCATAGGAATCCATTAAAATTTTTGCTTCATTTATTCTATTTGATTTTATAGTTTGTAAAACATTAGGAATTGATATTGCTGCTAGAGTAGACAATACTGCAAGGACTACAACAATCTCCACAAGAGAATATCCATCTACAACCAAATCGAGATTATTAATATTAAAAGAATTATCTCTCATTACTATTAGATAAAACTTCTGTAAATTCAATTATAGTTATTTAATATGTTTAAGTAAAGTATTAAAGGAGAATAAATTTAAATTTTTTTTATTTTGTAGTTTCCCCCTTTTAGTTCAACAGTTATTTCTAATTTTTTTGGGAATATATTTATTAATTTTATATCGTTAGGTAAAAGATTAGTTGTTTTACCTCCAATATCTCCTACAGAGACGCTTCCAGTATTATTTTTGTAATTTATCAATGCAAAACTTTTCTGACCATTTGAAATTAATCCAATAAGTTTTATTGATTTTAATTCTTTTTCATTACCAATTTTATTATTTTTATAAAAAGGATCATTTTTCCCAAAAGAATGTAAGCTTTTAAGCTTATCTAATTTTTTTATTGTATTAAAACTATATTCTTT
>MDTE01173208.1_pt1 | contig 10250 bp, 12 predicted proteins | sample 811231 | NCBI WGS metagenome assembly MDTE01 (sample SAMN05326651, study PRJNA326480) | marine metagenome | isolation source: seawater | place: Indian Ocean: Red Sea | collected 2010 | reverse complement strand
CTTTGTTTTATGTGAAAATTGGAAATAAGGAGGCTGCTGAACATCATGGATTGCAATCAAAGATTGCCTCTTGGAAACAGCCAGAGGCAGGTGCATCATCAGACGTGAGTAATCAGAGTGAATTACATATGGCTAAACCCAAAGTGGAGTCATTTAAAATAACTGGCAAGTTTCCTGACATGCCTTGGCGAAAAAAACGAAATATAAGTGCTGACGATGGAGGTGAAAATGACTGATACCTTTATGAAGGTTGCAAATATTGAGGAGTTGCAGGAGGGACAAGGTGTTCAGCGAGTTGTTAATAATCGTCAACTCGGTTTGTTTTATGAAGGTGGAAAAGTTTATGTAATTGACGGGGAGTGTCCACATGTTGGAGGACCGTTGGGTGAGGGCTTTGTGGAAAACGGCAAAGTTTATTGTCCTCTACATGGTTGGCCTTTTGATTTAAAGACGGGTAAGTGTTTGACCAATGCTCGATCCAAAGTGGAATGTTATCCTGCCAAAGTTAAAAATGGTGAGGTTTTCGTTCGTGTAACTGAATAATTTAATAATGAAATCAGCATATGAATTAGCCATGGAGCGTTTGGAAAAAGAATCTCCGACGCAGGAATTAACTGATAATCAAAAGACTCAGTTGTCAGAGCTTAGCAAGGTTTATGAGGCTAAGATTGCAGATAAGGAGTTGTTTTTAAATAGGGAGATAGCTAAAGCTGAAGAAGCTGGTGAATTTGAGCTAATTGAACAACTAGCCAAACAGCTAGTCAGTGACCGCATAGCCCTTGAAGATGAACTTGAGAAAAAGAAAAATGAGGTGCGTAGTAGTTAGTCTGTTTTGTTGAAGTAATCGAACTTGGATAGTGCTGCGACCATTAGTGAGTGGCTGATCGTTCCGTCACAAATTAGTTTTTGAATGTCTTTTATAGGGGTTAGTTGGATTGCTAGATCTTCACCATCATCAAATTCCGTGTCATGGTCTAGATTTGCATTTCTTATTACAAAAGTATGGACCTTGTTGTTCATTATTGCTGGATTAGCATAAACAAATCCTAAATATTCCGGTTCATTGCCGGTATAGCCGGTTTCTTCACGCAATTCCCGTGGTGCTGTTTCTGCTGGTGCTTCGCCTGAGTCAACCATGCCTCCAGGTAATTCTAATTCTATTAGATTAGTTCCTTGCCTGTATTGTTGAACCATAACTAATTCATCATCTTTTGTAATTGCAATGACATTGCACCAGTCGACTGATTCGATGACATAAAAATCATGTTCCTTTCCAGTTCTTGGTGAGATGCGGGTATCTGATCGGACCTTGAATATTTTGAAGTCCCCGGCGGTCTTGCTGCTCTTGAGTTGCCAAGGTTTTATATCAGCGTTTTCAATTGTCATTGGCTTTCTTTTGTGCAGCCCAACCTTGACTCATGAGATTCAAGAGATATGACAAGGCTTCCGATTGGGTTTGGTTTCGTTCTTTCGCTAACTGTTCTGATCGTTTATTTAGTTGTATCGACATTTCATCAGACTTTGACTCTGGGCAACCCAATTTGATCAAGAGTTTTGCTAAAGTTTCGGTGTCGACCGATTCGCTCACGCGTATAGTTTCCTTGGGGTAGTCAAGATACTCGGATGCTACTAACCTCAATGCGTTCTTTGGGTTTACTGTTTTCGCCGCTGTTACTTTGCTCGACAGGAGTATCGCCAATGGCGCCGAGTACATCATCTCCTGAGGATAGAGTGCCAAATGCTGTATATTGTCCGTCGAGAAAATTTGCATTATCTAGACAAATAAAGAATTGGCTGCCGGCAGAATCTGGATTCGCTGAACGAGCCATGGATATTACACCGCGCACGTGAGGGCGGTCACTGAACTCAGCTTTAATCGTGTGTCCTGGCCCTCCAGTTCCCCAAAGATCCTGTAGTGATTGATCTTTTGTTTGAGGGTCACCTCCTTGAATCATAAAACCGGCCATAATTCGATGAAAGCAAGTGCCATCATAAAATCCGTCATTTGCCAGCTTAGTGAAATTATCCACAGTGCCAGGTGCGACATCTTTCCATAGTTCAATGGTCATTTCGCCCTTGGTAGTATTAATGGTTGCAATAGGATTTGAGTTTTCGCTCATAATAAATTATTTGGCTAATGAAACTTCAGTTTTTGTTGGAAAGTTTTTTGGTAGAGTTTGAGTTACTTTTCCAGTGGCAAGCCATTCTGCGGATCTATTTAGTGTTGTTATAAATCCTACGCATTGAATTGATTTCCCATTCTCGTGGCCCATAGGAGTATGAAAGATGAGTCCTTTGCCATACTTAATGGTCATCATCATCGGTTCATGTCGTTTGCTTTTATTACTGTATGCTGTAGCAAGAATATTCATATTTTCAGCTGGGCCACGTAGTGAATCATATAGCTCGTCTTGCGCGTGGAGCCATTCTGTAGGCATGTCTTTGGTGATTGGGTGTTCGGGTTGGCGAATGATAATTTTAAATGGGTGTTGTGGTCCGTGACTGCCGCCACGTCCAGGTTGGTTATTCCTAATAATTTTGCCCTTGTCATCATAGTAAACATAGGGGCCATTTTTTTCGGTGCGGCCTCCCCATCCGCCAAGACCGATCATTTTGTTGTATTCAATCCAGTTTGGGAATGAGTTGTCGGCTGCATGTACTACGATAAATCGTCCTCCGTTTTTCATGTATTTTTCGAATGACTGCTGAACAGGCTTTGGCCAGTCCTCGCCATTATAATTACTTACAATAACATCATATTTATTGAATGCTGGGCGGAATTCGTCCCATTTTATCTTAAATATTTTCCGTATTTGTTCAGCTGCCTTAGCTGCTTGTTCTTTTTGACTATCGTTAAGGTTTTTAGGAGGTCGAGGAGCCCGAGGTGGTGATGTAATAACGTCTACCTTGAAAAGCCCAGTTTTTTCCATCTGCACTTTCATATAAGGAGTCATTGCAGCCCAGTTATGGTTGTTCTGGCCGTCGACATAGAGGACACTAATTTTTTCAGCAATGGCTGAGTTGGTAATGGCAGCGAGCGCAATAATGTTTACTATAGATACTTTAATTAAACCAGCTAACGGCTTCATGCCCCAAACGTTGACTGCAGGGTTGTGGCTTCGCAAGTCAAAAGCCGAATGCTGGACTCGATGATTTTGCTCGGGCACTCTCGCTCCTTTGACTGTATTGAATAAATTTAGCCGAGTTAGATGGATTTTAGCTTTGATGCTAGGATTGGTTTGGGCATTAGCTTATCCGGAACCTAGATGGTCTGTTTTGGCTTGGTTGGTGCCTTGTTGTCTTTTGGCACTAGTTTCTGGGACAAATGGGAGATGCTTATTCGGCTTGGCCTTTTTGATTGCTTTGATCTTTCGTCTAGTTTCTTTAAGATTCTTGCTTAACATTCCACATTCAGCTGGAGCATACAGCGGTTGGTTAGCTTTAAGTTTGTTTTCAGCTCTATTTCCAGCGATATGGGTATTTGTATGTGGAAGCTGTTTTCGTTCCGGATTAAGTAAGGAACACTGGCCATGGTATAAAAGGTTTAGGTTTGGATTATTTGCAGCAGTATTTTGGGTTGGAACTGAAATCCTTCAGGCGCATGTACTAGGTGGTTATCCTTGGAATTTTCTTGGCGTTACTCAATTTGAGAATATACCACTTATCCAAATAGCTTCAATTACAGGTGTTTACGGTATCTCATTTTTAATTGTTTGGTTTTCCGTGAGCTTATTTTTTGCAGTGCTGCAAATTCGAAGAAAGAATCAAGCAAATCCGTGGATCTGGGCATCTGATATGATCCTTCCTTGTATGGTTATAATGATAACTATTGCATTTGGGTTTTTTCGCATAGGGACTATTAGTGAACTGAGTACTCCTATCAAATTTGCTTTAGTGCAGCCTAGTATTCCCCAGCAATTGATATGGGCTACAGGTAGCGATGAGAAGCGATTGGCTAAGGTACTTGAACTTTCTGAATTGGCACTTCTATCCAAGCCTGATGTTTTGATTTGGCCTGAGTCTAGTGCGCCTATAACTCGAGAAAAATGGCCTAAAGTCGAGCAGATGTTGCAGGCTGCAAATGTACCGTTAATCTTAGGTTTGGATGATGCTGAAAAAGATCCGGATTCTGAAGAATTTAATTATTACAATAGCGCAGCTTTTGTCCCGGTAGGAAATGAGACCCCGGTTATTTATCGAAAAAGACGTTTGGTGATGTTTGGAGAGTATATTCCATTTGAGGATATATTTCCGTTCATGAAGTATCTTTCCCCTATAGGAAGTAGTTTTTCTGCAGGAAAAACCCCGGTTCAATTTCCTGTAAAAGACAAGGAGCTAACTATGGCTCCAATTATTTGTTTTGAGGATTCATTTCCTCATGGGGTTCGTGAACATGTATCGTCTACCACAGGTTTACTTGTAAATCTAACTAACGATGGTTGGTTTGGCGAAGGTTCGGCCCAGTGGCAGCATGCGGCTAATGCCGTTTTCCGTTCTGTTGAAAACGGAGTTCCTATGGTCCGAAGTTGTAATAATGGGTTATCTTGTTGGATTGATTCTTTTGGACAAGTAAGGCGTTATTTTGGAGAAGAGAGTGGTGATATATATGGGGCTGGTTTTGTATTATTTGAAATTCCTCTAAAGCAATCCGGTAACATGACATTTTACAACCGATATGGAGATGTTTTTGGTTGGTTTTGCTTAGGTTTAAGTTTGGTTGTTTTATTGATGAGTTTTTCAAAGCGAAGACTACACATGGTAGGTGAAATCAGTTAGAATGACTGCCGTTTTTGTTATGTTATGATTCCGAAAGAGATACTTAAGAAAATTCGGCAAATTGAACTTCGCACCAAGCGGCTTGTAACAGAGACTTTAGCTGGCCAGTATCATAGTGCATTTAAGGGGCAAGGACTCCATTTTGAGGAGGTTAGAGAGTATATTCCAGGTGATGAAATTCGCTCTATCGATTGGAATGTTACTGCTAGAATGAATCAGCCTTTCGTAAAGGTCTATTCAGAGGAGCGAGAATTAACTCTGATGTTGTTGGTGGACCTTAGTGGTTCTGGTTTTTTTGGTTCCGTTGAGCATACGAAGCGTGAGGTCGCTGCTGAATTAGCTTCAGTACTGGCTTTTTCTGCTATTCGTAACAATGACAAGGTGGGTTTAATATTGTTTACCGACAAGGTAGAGAAATTTATTCCTCCAAGGAAGGGTCGGTTTCATGTTTTGCGAGTCATACGTGAGATTCTTTATTTTAATCCAAAAAATCGAGGTACAGATCTAAATGGAGCCCTAGAATTTCTAGGGAAAGTTGTTCCAAGAAAAGCAATAACGGTTTGTGTCTCTGATTTTCTTGGTCAAACGCATCCAACTCGCAAACTTATGGATATGCATTTGAGACGGCATGTTGTGCTGTCTGAAACCTTAGCTCAAACTTCGGCCATTGCTTTAAGGCAGGCGAATCGGAGACATGACGTAGTGGCCGTACAGGTTACTGATCCTAGAGAGTTGGAGTTGCCTAATGTTGGTTGGGTGGTTTTGCAGGATGCAGAGACTGGTCAAATAGTCGAGATTAACACCGGAGATAAAAGAAGACGGGAAGCCTATTCACAAAGGCAGGCTGATGCGCAAGAGGAGCTGTTGAAATTATTTCGTGTCTCAGGGATAGATTCTATTCAATTACGTACAGATGAACCTTATGCTGTCGCATTAGAACATTTTTTTGAAATGCGTACTAAGAGACGCCATTTGGCTGCTTGATGCTAGAAACTAATACCAATAAATCGGCATTAATATTACCGAATCCAAAGGATGCCACCAATACATCCTCGGCGGATGAGGTTGCTGATATCCGAGATATCAAAGGAATTGTCGACGTGCCTTTTGGTGATGGGTGGATGGTATGGGTGCTAGCTTTATTAGTGCTACTTGTTGTTGCCTTAATTTCTGTTTGGGCTGTCAGGCGTTATTTAAGCAAGCGCGACGAGAAGTCAGTGCCGATTCCGAAGCCACCAGCACATGTGTTAGCATGGAATAAATTACAAAACGCACTTAGTCTCATTCATGATGCCGAGCGGTTTTGTACGGAAGTCTCCTTGATTGTTCGTGTGTATCTTGAAGAGCGATTCGATCTTCACGCTCCTGATCGAACTACAGAGGAGTTTTTGTTTGAATTACGATCCAGTGAGCACTTGATAGATGATCATAAGGATTTGTTGAGTCGTTTTCTTAGCGAGTGTGACATGGTTAAGTTTGCTAAAGCAGAGCCGCCTGAAAATGAATTGCGACGATTGCATGAAGCAGCGACTCGATTAGTAAGCGAGACGCAGCCGCGCTTAACTGAGGGTGAAGATAATTCGGAATCAGAAGGAGGGCTTCAATGAGATTAGAGAGTCCGTGGTGGTTATTGCTTCTAATAATTTTTCCGCTCATAGGTTGGGTGAAATATCGCTGGTTTGGCGGGCAGCCATCATTGATGTTCTCATCTGTACAATTGCTGCGGGGGATTACTGCTTTAAGTAAGCCAAAGTCAGGTTTTGTGCTTGGAGTATTAAGGTGGGTGGCTTTAGTGCTTTTTGTTGTGGCTATGGCTCGTCCACAATGGGGTGAAGGAGTGGAGAAAATTAAGGCGAGTGGAATTGATATCGCGGTGGCATTTGATTTATCTGGCAGCATGTTGGCAGAGGACTTTCAGCTGAAAGGGGAGAGGGTTAATCGTGCTACGGTTGCAAAGGAAGTGTTGAAGGGGTTTGTTGAGGATCGCCCAGCGGATCGAATTGGCTTAGTAGCGTTTGCTGGTCGGGCTTATATTGCAGCTCCATTGACATTAGATCATGATTTTCTAATGGCAAATCTCAATCGATTGGAAGCTGGGAGTGCATCTATTGAAGATGGCACGGCAATAGGATCTGCAATCAGTGCTGGCCTAAATCGTTTACGTGATTTGGATTCCGAAAGCCGAATAATAATTTTAATGACCGATGGACAAAACAACTCTGGCACTGTCAATCCGTTAACTGCAGCTGAAGCTGCAGAATTACTTGGGGTAAAGGTTTATACTATTGGGGTAGGGACAATAGGTATGGCGCCCATGCCTTACACAGATGTTTTTAATCGCAAAAGATATCGGAATGTTGAAGTCAATATTGATGAGGATACATTAAAAAAAATTGCTGACCTAACTGGTGGTAAATATTTTCGAGCAGACTCTAGCCGTAAATTACGTCAGATATATAACGATATTGATAAGTTGGAGAAAACTGAAATCGAAGTGGAAAGGTATTTTAATTACGATGAATTATTTCATTATTTTATTTTGGCAGGGTTGGCCTTTTTGTTGCTTGAGTTGATTCTCGCAAACTCTGTTTGGCTAAAACTTCCTTAGTATATAATCGCAGTTTTTGTAAAATAGAGAATGAAATATACAGTGCAGGCCTACTTGAGAGTATCTTACTCGTGATTTTTATGAGTAAGCTAGATAACAAAGGCGATATTGGGGATTATAGGAGTGAGATTACACTTTCTGAATAATTTTGAGTTTAATCGATTTCAACTTGTTTGAAAGATTATGAGATTTTTTTTTATGACCTTGCTGTCTTTAATTATATTAATGGATAGCGATGTGTATTCACGGGATTCGAGCGACTTGGATCCACTGATTGAGGTCTTGGGAGTATCTGATGATATGCAGTTTCAGTTGGATATTTTAAAAGGAATTCTATTGGCACTAAAGGGACAACGAGATGTTCAGGAACCGAAGAATTGGTCTCGCCTTGCGAAGCGTTTAATTGAAAGTCCTCGAGATGAGGTTCGGGAATTATCACATATGCTTTCTTTAAAATTTGGGAACCAGAAGGCTCTGGATAATATGCGCTCTATTTTGATTGATGAGAAAGTTAGTATTGAAAAACGTAAGCGTGCATTGAATGCACTGGTAGAAGTTAGGGATTCCAAACTTCCCGCAATATTAATTACTTTCCTTGATGATAAATTTTTACAGCAACCATCCCTTAGAGGTCTGGCAGCATATGATAAACCGGAAATTTCTGCTTCTATTATTAGTCATCTTCCGAAGATGAAGCTGCAATCGAGACAAGATGCCCTTTCTACTATGGCTTCAAGATTAACATATGCTACTGCACTAATGACTGCTGTAAATAATGGGAATATTGATGCTAAACTATTACCTGCTGATGTGGTGAGTCAGCTAAGTGCTCATAATGATCCGTTTGTTAATAAGCAGATTGATAAGTTCTGGGGTTTTAGTCGTTCTTCTTCAGCGGAGAAGCTTGATGAAATCGAAAAATATAAGAGTGTTTTAGTGGGTGTAGATAGTGAGCATAGAAGTAATTTGCCAAATGGCAGGAAGGTATTTAATCGAGTATGTGCATCATGTCATAAATTGTTTGGTTTCGGAGGTGATATTGGGCCGGATATAACCGGTTCAGACCGGAAGAATCTGCACTATATATTATCAAACATTGTTGATCCTAATGCGGAAATTCCGAATGACTATCGTACATCTATAATTCGAATGAAAGATAATCGTGTTCTTGTAGGAATAATTCGTGATCGTGATCCAAAATCCATCACAGTTATTACTCCTAATGAAGTGCTTTCTGTAGCCAAGAGTGATGTCATGAAGATAGAGTCACAAAATTATTCAATTATGCCGGAAGGATTAACCCGATTTCTTACAGATCAGGAATTAAGAGATTTAATCTCTTATTTGAAGGCAGAAGGGCAGGTGCCTTTGCCTTAATAGGGAATCTGTATTGTGTCTGATATAAGTTCTCAAAATACTTCTAGTGGTTTTTGGGGTGTAAGGACGCCTTTCGCTCCAAGTCGATGTCCAATTTTTTATGGTTGGATTATAGTTTTTGCGGCAACCATTGGTTCGATTTTTAGCATACCGGGTCAGACTATGGGATTCAGTGTTTTCACTGATGTGTTAATTAAGGAGCTTGGGTTAACTCGAGTGGAATTGAGCTTGGCTTATTGCTTAGGGACAGTGGCTAGTGGCTTAACTTTACCTTGGCTCGGCCGTTTACTTGATCGTTGGGGAGAACGACGAATGGCTGTGGCATCAGTTATTATGACCGGCTTGGTTCTATTCTATTTATCCAAGTGCGGTATTATTAGTCAGGTACTCGGTCAATTGATGCCGACTGGGATTGCAGCGTTTGTTGTTATCTCTCTTGGGTTTTATTTGATTCGTGCAGCGGCCCAGGGTGTTTTGTCGATGACATGCAGAAATGCTATTGGAAAATGGTTTAATTATAGAAGAGGGCTAGCTTTGGCTATCAGCGGAATACTTGTTTCGTTTTGTTATTCGTTTGCTCCACGAGGTTTAGATTGGTTGATTAAATTATATGGGTATGATGGTGCTTGGTTTGTAATGGGGGTATCCACGATAGTGATCATGGCTCCATTAGCGTGGTTATTGTTTCGTGATGCTCCTGAGCAGGATGGTTTGGAGATGGATGGAGGTAAAGTAGTGTTAAAAGAATCATCGAATCCTGATATGCACATCCATCGGGAATTCACTCGTAGAGAGGCTTTGCGGGATTATTCCTTTTGGGTGTTCAACTTGACGTTCTCTTTTTATGGACTGTTTGCAACAGCCTTTACTTTTCATATTTTATCGCTAGCTGCGGAGTACCAGTTTGCAGATGAACGAATCCTATCCCTCTTTGTTCCAATCGCTGCAATGAGTGTGGTGACAAACCTTATCTTTGGTGCGATCAACGCCAGGTTGAGGTTGAAGTGGTTGCTTCTAGTGATGAACCTTGGGTGCCTATCGGCTACATTGGGAATGTTATGTCTAGATAAGCCGGCCGGCGTGCCGGCGTACGTTATCGGCAATGGCATTGCAAGTGGTGGATTCGTGAGTCTGACCGGTATCGTCTTTCCTCGCTTTTATGGACGGTTGCACCTCGGAGCGATCAGTGGAGTAAACATGTCGGCAATGGTGATAGCTAGTGGATTAGGTCCTTTGGCTTTTGGCTTGTGTCACCATATCAGTGGCAGCTACCGCTGGATTTTGATTGCTAGTGTATTCGTTCCAACGTTACTTGCGTTGATGAGTCTTAAGGCGGACAACCCACAACGAAAACTCAATGTTATTTGAACAGAAATAGAGAGAGGAGATGAAGTGGAGCCAGTTGTCAGATTCGAACTGACGACCGTTCGATTACAAATCGAGTGCTCTACCAACTGAGCTAAACTGGCTTTTCCTCGAAAGGAGGCGG
>MDTE01021219.1_pt1 | contig 10250 bp, 6 predicted proteins | sample 811231 | NCBI WGS metagenome assembly MDTE01 (sample SAMN05326651, study PRJNA326480) | marine metagenome | isolation source: seawater | place: Indian Ocean: Red Sea | collected 2010 | reverse complement strand
CAGTCTTAGAAACTTTCATGCCCCAACACCCTTTCTGCTTTCCTAGTCTAATCTAATTAAAACAGCTGAAGAACTAGGTTTCCAACAAAAATAAACTATATAGCAACAAAAAATGAATTATTATCATCGTCGTTCAGCAAAAAAATAATGCTGTTCTCTGTCTGAACATTATTTAACTAAATTGTAGTCAGATCCCTGCAAAAGTACATGCCTAACTGCAAAAAAGCACTTGCCTTGGTCCTAAAATAATAGTTTTTAGCCAGACACTTCAGGTTCTTGTTTTACAACTAATAATCAGTTTTTGAGATATACTTCAATAGCTCGTTGGCAGTTTACTTTCAATAATCTGACAATAGTTAACTAACATCTTTTGTTTTAATTTGAGTTTTTCGCGAATAAAAATATATCATTCTTACTGACATTTAAGTGTAATTTCATTCCAACTCTTTTGTTGAAACATCCAGACTGCCGAACCAAAATATATTTTTCTGGCTCTGCTACCTTATCGAAGGCCACCCAAACATAAGAAAATCGCCCCGTATATTTTATTGAGCACACGTAAACTTCTTTCTTAATAGCACTACCGGAATCTAAAGCGCCTAATTTGATTGACTCGGGTCTAATGATAACATCGACTTCACAACCATTTTTGTACTTCTGGTTCGGAAAAAACCCAGCGATTGTGTGCACCTGATTATTTTCTACTTTCCCTGAAAAATGATTCACTTCTCCAAAAAATGATGCAGCAAATATAGAAGTTGGAAAAGAGTATATCTCTCCCGGAGTGCCAATCTGCATTACCCTTCCTTCATTCATAAGAACAATACGATCAGCCATCAGCATTGCCTCGTCTGGATCATGGGTAACCATCACAACAGTAGTTCCTTGCTGACGGAGCATACTATTTGTTTCTTCGCGGATTGTATTACGTAGTGTCGTATCCAACCCTGAAAAAGGCTCATCTAATAAGATTAAATTAGGGTCCGGTGCTCTGGCGCGTGCCAGCGCCACGCGCTGCTGTTCCCCGCCGGAAAGTTCGTGAGGGTATTTATTTTCATGCTCAACCATTCGAATATTTTTTAGCATCTCTCTAGTTCGCTTTTGAGTACGTTTTTTGTTGTACCCTGATAACCCCCAACCAACATTTTGGGCTACAGTTAGGTGCGGGAAAAGAGCATAATCTTGAAAAAGAAAACCAATCTCACGCTTATGTGGCTCTAGAATTAATTCTTTCGAAGAAATAACTTCGTTGGCTAAAGAGATGCATCCACTCCAAGGTTTTTCTAAACCAGCAATTAACCTTAGCACCGTTGTCTTTCCACAGCCCGAGGGACCTAACAGGGACACTATTTCCCCCTGTTGCACCTGAAAAGACAAGTCTTTAATTACATGACTGTCATTAAACCAAAGATTTACGCCACTTAATTGAAGCATGCTAATTATTTCCTGAAGGTACCATTTGGAATTACGTTTCTACTGCAAACTGCATACTGCATAGTTTACAATTTAACATTAAACATGAAAACTTGATCCGTCCTAAAATATAACTAAATATTTTTTTAATGGTTAACCAGTTTATTTCTTCCAGTTATCAATATCTTGGAAATCCATTTTAAACTTTATATGTGTGCCTACGATAACTTCTCATATTATTGATGCTGTGGCTACCAATGAGATTATTTTCCTATAAATAAACAACTATTATTGTGATTGATTATTACTTACACTACATAGAAATCTTGTGATTGATTATTATTAACAATATATATATGATTTTGCGAATTACTATCAATTATGGGTTTTGTTTAAATAGAGAGTTATTGTTTCAAGACAATGCGCTAAAACTTAGTGACAGTTTCAGCTCATTAAGCAAATAAATATAATCAAATTTTCGAAGAGGAGAGCCAAGTGCTTAGATACGTCGTTGTAGGAATTTGCAGTTCATTCATATTGTTATCGTCGGTTGCCAAAGCAGGCGACACAATGGTTTATGGGAAGTTCCCAGTTACTGTAAAAGGGTACACTGGTAACAAAAAAAATTCAGTTTCTTATTCTGGGCAGATTGCCCGTCATATTTTGCATGACTCACTTAAAAAGTTAGCGGGAAAAGGAAATGGAAAACCTAACCCTGCGCTAAAAGCTGAAATGATGGCTTATTTTTCAGAAAAAACAGAAAAACGGCCTATAGTTTCACCAAAGGGCAATGACGCTTTCCCGATAATGCAATCGAATATTGACCAGCTAAGCAAGAAAAAAAATCTAAAGGGAAAAACCTATAAAGGAACCGTTTCCGGGATGCCTAATCAAATGACAGGCGAGGAATTATTGCGCTTCTGGATTGATAAAGCTTCAAGTGCTAACAAGGGGCAAGATAAGAGTAATGGCTATGACTACCCCCAACTCATTTCAAAATTTATAATGGGCGCGGTCTTTTATAATCAGGCGGTGGATAATTATCTCGATGAAAAACTAGGACCAGACAAGAAGCCAAATGATAAACCATATAAGAAAGGTGCCGCATACACAGGTAAAGAACATAGCTGGGACGAAGCGTTTGGTTACTTTGGACCTCCTGCCCATGCCCTATCGCTAACACCAAAGCAGGTCTATGAAATAGCTAAGCTAGGTAAAAAGTCTAAACCGGCATCGAATGCCCTTAAATATGCAGATTACAACCAGGACGGAAAAGTCAGCCTATACGGGGAAATGACCCATGGGCCAGCATATTATGCAGCAGGAGCTGATAAATCTGGAAAAACAAAATATCTCCATAATATTACAAAAGCTTTTCTCGATGGGAGAAAGATAATCACCTCGGCAAAGGGTGAGAAGCTAAGTGCCAGCCAACGGAGCAAACTTAAGGAACTTGCTGGTATTATTGAAAGTCAATGGGAAAAATCCTTGGCTGAAGCAACCTTCAAGTACGCAGGTTCTGTATTTAAAGACCTAAAGGCACTAAAAATACTTGTTGAAAATAATGGCGATACAGCGAAATTAATGAAAAAATATATTAAGCATTGGGGCGAACTGAAAGGCTTCAGCTTAAGCCTCCAAACAGGACGGAAACAGCTCGGTGAAACCGCAGTAAAACTTAACCGTCTTATCGGTTTTGGGCCAGTTATGCCAAATGCAAGCCAAGTTACTGATATCGATAGTGCTGGAAATTATGTAAAAAGTGAATCAGCGGGTCTCGCAAACTACATGGTTCATATGCTAAAGGTGCAAAAGCTGATAGTTGACAAGTTTAACGTTACAGCTCGGCCAAACGACAATATTTCTAGTCTAGCTGAAATGGTTAAAAGTCTCGGCGATGGTGCTGCAGCAGAAAACGATTAGAGTGGACGTGAGCCGATTATTTTTTGTGTTTCTTTGGTAATCGGCTCACTATTCCTATGGACGCGCAGATAACTGTAGCTTTTTTTTATGGTTGGTTGACCGAGACCTATTTTCCAGACTTAGTCGGTTCCCTTCTTGATCCAAAAAAACGAGTATCCGTTATTTATCTAGTATCAGCTGTTGTTGTAGCTCTTATGTGGGGGGTCTATACACAAAAAAGATTTTCAACGAAGAGTCTTTTCAGCACTCTCACCAGACTCTTCTCAAAGCACATTTGGCTATCACCTTCGGCAAGGGCTGATTATGGATTGTTTGTCATCAATAAAGCTATTCTTCTAGTGACTGCGCCAGTTCTCATTTCAAGGCTTGCCATTACAACGGCCTTATTCTTTTACTTTCATCAATATTTTTCCTCTGGAGCTGGCATACTAAATATGATACCGCAGTGGTTGAGCACGGTCACATATACAATTTTTCTATTCACCCTGGACGATGCTTCACGGTACTTTTTACACCGCTTACTGCACCAAGTACCTTTCCTCTGGGCTTTTCACAAAATTCATCATTCTGCCGACAAATTGACCCCATTTACAGTCCTAAGAACACACCCAATAGAGGGGTTGGCTTTCTTTTTCCGTTCTACGCTTGTTCAAGCAATAACAATCTCGCTCTTTCTTTTCTTATTTGGCGAGAAAATAGACCTTCTTGAAATTTATGGTGTGAATCTTATTTTGTTCCTTTTTAATATTAGTGGAGCCAACCTTAGGCATTCTCACGTTCCAATTGCTTATGGAAATTGTGTTGAAAAATTTCTTATTTCACCAGCACAACACCAAATACATCATTCTGCGGCATTGCAGCACCAAAACAAGAATTTTGGTGCGATCCTTGCTATCTGGGATTATCTAGGCGGCAGCTTGCACCTGAGCTCCAGAAACATGAAACTGGATTTTGAGCTAACAGATAGTGTGTTTTCGAATAATCACAAATTAACATTCTTGTATTTTTCGCCATTTTTAGAAATCTACAGACACTGTTTTTTTAACCTTTTCTCAGATATAAAAACATATAACAGGAGGAATACCATTGCCATTCTTAAAACGAAAGACCAGCTGTAAATGGAAACTAATACTTGGCGCCTTGATAATATCCATAGGCTATCCTCTCTATTCAGCCGCTGCCGAGCTAAACATCTATTCCCATAGGCAACCCTTTTTAATTAAACCCTTTCTTGAAGCTTTTGAAGCTGAAACTGGAATTAAAACTAACGTGGTTTTTTCGTCAAAGGGCCTAGCTCAACGATTATTAGCCGAAGGTGAAAGGAGTCCTGCCGATGTAGTTCTGACCGTTGATATTTCCAGGCTAAATGTTTACGCTGATAAAAACCTTCTTTCCCCGATAAATTCAAAAATTCTTTTTACGAATATTCCAGCTCACTTGAGAGACCCGGAGAACCGTTGGTTTGGCCTTTCAAAACGCGCTCGCGTAGTCGTCGTATCCGTAGACCGAGTGGATACATTAAAAATTAAACGTATCGAAGATTTGGCTAATCCTTTCTGGAAAGGACGGATCTGTTCACGCCCTGGGAGCCATGTTTATAATCGTGCGCTTCTAGCCTCTATAATTGCTGCAAATGGAGAAATTTCTGCAGAAAAATGGGCAAAAGGCCTTGTTGGCAATCTAGCTCGAAGACCGCAGGGAAATGATCGCGCACAAATTAAAGCAATTCATCATGGGGTCTGTGATTTAGCTATTGTGAACAGTTATTATTTCGGCAAGCTTCGACATTCAAAAATCAGTGAGCAACGAGACTGGGTTTCAAAAGCTAAAATTGTCTTTACAAACCAGGCCGACCGGGGGAATCACATAAATATATCTGGGGGAGGTATCGCAAAATTTTCAAAAAATAAGCCTCAAGCTATTAAATTTTTAGAATTTTTAAGTAGTAGTAAAGCACAAAAGCTTTATGCTCAGGTTAATTTTGAGTACCCTGGTAATCCTAACGTGAAAGTGAGCAAGGAGCTGCTCTCCTGGGGTGGTTTCTCTGAAGATAAATTGCCGATAGGAGTAATAGCAGAATTAGCACCAAAAGCCCAGAAAATCATCGATCGGGTTGGATGGTAATTACCCGCTTATTTGCTTTTTGCCAATTACCCATCAGGCATATTAGCTCATGGTCAATAATGTCTTCGTTATTTTTGCTAGCTCTTATTGGACCATTTATTGCCTTAATTTTTGTTGCACTAGGGGACAGTGAGGGACTCTGGCTGCATCTAATGAATACCGTTTTTCCAAGATATGTTGTAAACACAACGATACTAATGGTTGGTGTTTCGCTTCTAAGTCTTTTTTTTGGTATCGCAACCGCCTGGATTACCGCAAGGTTTATTTTTCCGGGCTCGAATATACTAAACTGGGCTCTTTTACTGCCTGCAACAGTACCCTCTTATATCATTGCATACACCTACACCGATTTGCTCGAATTTGCCGGACCAATCCAAGTTTTCTTGAGAGAAACTTTTGACTGGCATTCTGCGCGGGATTACTGGTTTCCAGAGATCCGTTCAATGGGCGGCGCGATACTTGTTATGTCATCTGTACTATATCCTTACATCTATTTGATGGCGCGCACTGCCTTTCGTCTAACCCCCGCTTCGTTTTTCGAAGTTGCCTTGCTAAAGAAACCCACATCTCCCCTGCTACTTGACCTTTCCCTAGCTCGCCCAGCCATAGTTGCGGGTCTAGCCCTCGTTTTAATGGAAGTTTTATCTGATTTTGGTACAGTTGAATTTTTTGCGATTGAGACCCTTACACTAGGTATTTTTAATATTTGGCTTGGAATGAATAACTTAACTGCTGCAGCTCAAATAGCCGGAATAGCATTTATTTTTATCCTGGCACTGCTATATATGGAAAAAACAGCTAGAAAACGACAAAGATTTGCTGGTACAACCCCCCGGAGCGCTGCGATCAAGTCTAAAAAATTGACGGGGGGACAATCAATCCTTTGCCTTGTTATATGCCTTATTCCTTTGCTGCTTGGTTTTTTCACGCCCGTGGCTGTGCTTTCAAATTTCGTCTTACAGGGATTCGCCATTACCAATCTGGATTTACTGATCGCAGCATCAATCAACTCAATCTCAATTGCACTCTCAGCTTCATTTATAGTTGTTACAATTGCGATGGTGTTGATACTTTTTACAACATATCACTACGAAAAGCACCCCATGATCAAATTTCTATCTACAGTGTCAGCAATGGGATATGCCTTTCCGGGAGCAATTTTAGCAATAGGCGTCGTAGGGTTTGCTGGCGCAATTGATTCTACCTTGAAAACCATATATGAAGAATATATTTCCTTTACATTTAACGGGTTTTTAATTGGAAGTGTCGGCCTCCTAATATTTGCCTGTGTTTTGCGGTTCCAGGCGATTGGTCACGGGGCGATAACGTCGGGTATCAACCGACTTTCACCAAATATCATGAATGCAAGCTATATCTTAGGACGAAGCTTTTCAAATAGCATGGCGTTATTGGCTCCCCCCCTTTTGAGAAGATCTATGTTAGCAGGAGGGCTTCTAGTGTTTGTTGACGTGATGAAGGAATTACCCATGACCCTGCTCCTTCGCCCTTTTAATTTTGAAACCCTGTCAACTTATGTTTATCAATTTGCAAAAGACGAAATGCTAGAGCAATCGGCATTTGCAGCCCTTTCCATTATCCTTGTTGGGCTTGGACCTGTCATCATTATGAGTAATTCACAAAAACATTAAAGCTTGTTCCAGTTTTGAAAATGCTTCTTAACACTAGTGGTCTCATAAACACTCACAATTTTCCACCTTACTTAAATAGGTACCTTGTTAAGGCCCCTGCCAGACCGGCAAAATCTTCCTAGAATATTAAACATCGTTACTTTGGAAAAAATTTCCTACTCCAGCAAATCCTAACATATTGATATTATTATCATTTTTCTAAGCTTTTTTTGGCATTTTTTTTGCTGATCACAAGTTGGTAATTATTTTTCTCAACACGTTTGTGCAGTGATAGGAAGCACTATGAGCGGCTACGGATTATTCCAACCTAGTATCCTTGGCATGAGAAGCCAAACACATAACCTGAACCAGATCGGAACCAATGTTGCAAATGTCAATACCGGGGGATACAGAAGATCCGATGTTCATTTTGAAACCCTTGTGTCAAAGACCTTATTTGGTCAATCGGACACCGGTGGTGTTAAACCCAAAGCTTATAACCGCTTTGATGTACAGGGACAGTTAATCGGAACGCCAAACCCGTTGGATGTTGCGATCGTCGGAGATGGTTTTTTAATGGTCAGTCCAGACCTTACAGTTGGCAGCGACATTTTTTATACCCGCGATGGCTCTTTGGAGGTCAATACGGTTGAAGGAGAAAAAACTAGCGTTACTGCAAGCGACGGCAGCACTATATCAGTCGACAAAGGCTATCTTGTTGACAAACATGGATATTTTGTCCTTGGATTTAAAATAAATGATGATGGAACCTTTCCTACCAATGGAACGGCCTCACCGATGCGAGTCGATACTTACGCGTTTAGCGATATGGGCCAAGCAACCACAACCATGAACTTGGATATAAATTTAGATGCTGCTGATAATGTAAGCAGTACCGCTCGGCATTTTGGGTTTAGTATATATGATTCACTATATACACCCCGAATGATTGATTTGAACTTTAAGCGAATAGGTGCAGACAACAGCTGGCGGATGACCCTAGACGCCGACAACCTAACTTCATATGAAGTTACACCAGCACCATCCTTTGCCCATACAATCGGTGGCGTAAATTTAGCCCATTTCAACTCGTCAGAGATTGTGGATGGACAAAGAAGATCGACTATTACTGAAATAAACCCAACAAGCAATATAGGTGTCACGGGAACCTTCAACAACCTAATTCCAGGCGATACCGTTACCATAACCGACTCATCAAATAATAACGGTACTTATACGGTTACCCACATAATCGAAGATGGGGCAAAAATCGCTGTAGCAGAAACCCTTGTGGATGAACAAGATGCAAGCGGTACAACGATTACTGGAGAAACTCTTGGAACGTCGCTGGCATTTGATTCAAATGGGATTCTGACTTCAGACAAAACACTAGCTCTAACACTGAACTGGTCTGACGGTGCTACCAATACAACTTCCATCGACATGTCGAGAATGACCCAGTACGCAGGCCAGTTCCAGTCACGTACTTTCCACCAAAGTGGGTACGGAAAGTCGGACATGGAAGGTGTCAAGTTTGACGATAAAAACCAAGGTATCATTGTTGGAATGTTTGCCGACGGTACGGAAAGAGAAATTTTTAGGGTACCGCTTGCTATTTTCAACAATCCAAACGGTTTAGATACTACAAACGGTATGTTTACCCAAACCACAGAGTCAGGAGAGCCACGAATTGCAACGACAGAGTCATCAGCGGCCTTTTTGTTGCGAAGCGGAACACATGAATTATCAAATGTAAATATGGAGCAGGAATTTACCCGGATGATTTTTGCTCAAACAGCGTACAATATGTCGGCGACAACTTTCAAAACTATTGATGAGATGACTGTCACGGCCCGCGACCTTAAAGCGTAAAAACTTTAGCTCTTAGCTACCTAAACCAACAAGTCATGCAAAACAACCCGGCAAATATTTCCAACCCCTCCTCTGTGATTAACTTATGAATATCGTAAAAAACGATTGATTTTCTTCAAACCGTTGAAAAGAAACAATTTTTAGTAACGATACGTTGGCATGATTTTCGCATCTTATAAATGGAAAGCAATCGTATTTAAAGCACCTACTATTTGAGCAGAAAATGCCTAAACTTAAAACTTTCATAAAATACGCGCCATTTTACGTATTTTGCTGTCTGTGTTTCTTAACAACTGACAGGGTAGATGCAGCTTCAAGAATTAAAGATATCGTGGATGTTGAAGGTGTTCGCGATAACATGTTGGTTGGTTACGGCCTGGTTGTTGGTTTGAATGGAACTGGTGATAGTTTAGCCACCGGCCACTTTACTAAACAAAGCTTGCAAGCAATGTTAAATCGTTTAGGCGTTAAACCAACCGATGCCGGCCTCAGCTCAGACAACGTAGCAGCTGTCATGGTAACCGCCAATCTACCGCCATTCCAAAGACAGGGGGCTCGCATTGATGTTACCGTCAGCGCTTTAGGAGATGCATCTAGTCTTTTAGGTGGAACCCTCTTAGTTACCCCCTTACTTGGAGCTGATGGTGAGGTATACGCAGTTGCACAAGGGCAACTGGCCGTTGGAGGATTCCAGGCGGCCGGTGATGCAGAAACCATAACCAAGGGCGTCCCCACATCTGCTCGAATTGCAAACGGCGCAATTGTTGAACGCGAAGTCGGCTTTGAAATGCAGTCGATGAAAAATGTCACCTTAACATTGCGCAACCCAGATTTTACAACTGCACGACGAATTGCTCAGGCGGTAAATGCCTTCCTTGGAACGCTAGCTGCCGCTGCAACAGACCTTTCAACAATAGTTATCGCGATCCCAGAAAGTTATAAAAACAGTGTTGTTAACCTCATCACTGACATTGAACAACTTCGTGTAGAACCTGACCAGATGGCACGGGTAATAATTGATGAGCAGTCTGGAACTATAGTTATGGGTGAAAATGTCCGTATTAGTACTGTTGCCATTGCACAAGGATCACTAACTATTCGAATTACAGAGACCGATCAAGTCTCACAGCCTGGGCCATTCGCTGAAGTTGGTGCCACAACTACGGTTGACCGAACAAATATTGACGTTGATGAAGGCGAAGATAAGCGTCTTACCGTTCTTCCTCCTGGGGTGACTCTGCAAGAGCTAGTTAATGGATTGAACGCCTTAGGCATAGGGCCACGTGATAT
>MDTE01008565.1_pt1 | contig 10250 bp, 7 predicted proteins | sample 811231 | NCBI WGS metagenome assembly MDTE01 (sample SAMN05326651, study PRJNA326480) | marine metagenome | isolation source: seawater | place: Indian Ocean: Red Sea | collected 2010 | reverse complement strand
CTGAGGAAATACTGAGGAAGCTATAGATGATTAGTGAATGGTTAGTTTGGTCAGTATTTCTATTGCCCGTAGCGGCGTTTATAGTCATCTCACTTGTTGTGAGACCATTGTTCAACAGATATGCGGTTGTTAGTGGTCTGATTCTTATAGCCTGCTTAACCATTTCTTTCCTAATTTCAGTGTATGTGCTGACCATAGTAGCTAGTGGAGTTAATCTAGTTTTCGAAGCCCATGATTGGCTCATATTAGGTTCTGCAAAGATTAGCATTGGCTTGCTAGTAGATTCCGTAACAGCAATTATGTTGGTAGTTGTGACGGGAGTGAGTCTTCTAGTGCAGATATACTCTTTAGGGTATATGAAGGGGGATCCTAGCTTCTGTCGTTACTATGCCTACATGGCGTTGTTTACCGCATCTATGATCGGAGTCGTTATAGCGGTAAATATTGTCCAGTTATACGCGTTTTGGGAATTAGTAGGAGTCTCGTCGTACTTGTTGATTGGGTTTTGGCATGAACGGAGTTCAGCTGCTGCAGCCGCTAAAAAAGCATTTATCATTACTAGGATAGGAGACGTAGGATTTTTACTGGCAATTGTATATTTATTTGTCCAGTCAGATTCATTCGGCGCTATTGGCCTGAATTCATTGCATATACCTGATATTTGGATAGCTGCTCAGCCATTAGCAGCAGGTGGCGCAGCGTTATTGGGTGGCACAGGTCTGTTATTTCTTACACTAGGCATCTTTGCAGGTGCTGCAGGCAAATCTGGTCAGTTCCCGTTGCATACCTGGCTCCCTGACGCTATGGAAGGACCGACCCCAGTCAGTGCGTTAATACACGCAGCTACTATGGTCGCTGCAGGTGTATTCCTTGTTGCTAGGTTGTACCCAGTATTTGAACAATCTTCAGATACCATGCTGATAATAGCGATAATTGGTGCGGTTACGGCATTTGTAGCGGCTGCTTTAGGCTTAGTTATGAACGACATAAAACGAGTTATGGCATACTCGACTGTAAGCCAGCTAGGCTACATGATGGCAGCGCTAGGACTAGGGGCGTTTGGGCCAGCGATGTTTCATCTGTTTACCCATGCCTTCTTCAAAGCATTATTATTCTTATGCGCAGGTAGTGTGAATCATGCTGCCGGAACATTCAACATGCAATACATGGGTGGTCTCAGGAAGTCAATGCCGATTACTTACGTGGCAACGATAATAGGTGCATTGAGTCTTGTAGGGATAATACCCTTCGCTGGTTTTTGGAGTAAGGATGAGATTCTGATGTCTGCCAACGTAGCATCAAATTTAACGGTGATTAGTGTTGGGACTATAGTGTTTATACTGCTATTAGCGGGTGTATTCCTTACCGCTCTTTATAGCGCTCGCATGATACATCTTACTTTTCATGGACAGTTTAGAGGTGGTGGTACTAGAGAAATTTCTGATGCTGAATCTAGAGGTGTTGACCTCGGTCCGAACGTTTCTAGCCATGTTCATCTCGCGGAATCACCAATTTTAATGGTCGTTCCACTTCTGATTCTGTCGTTCTTAACAGTGACGGTGGGTTATATATCAAATCCTCAATGGGTAAAGAGTGTCTTTGGAATCCCTAAACACTGGATTACAGAATTCCTTATTGAGTCTTTGCCAGCGTATCTTAATATGCATTCGTTAGAATTTGATCCGTTGGTAGCTGTTATATCAACTGTAATAGTCCTAATTGGTTTAAGTATCGGTTCTTGGGTATATTTGGGGTCTAGATATGCTAGCCCGAATCCATCGGAAGACCCTATATCTAGGTTAGGGCCTTTGTACGTAATATTAAGCAATAAATATTACATTGACTATCTCTATGAGAATATTATTGTGCGCAAATTATTCTATACAGCCATAGTTGGGATTTCAGATGCGTTCGATAAATACATAGTAGATGGGGTTTTCAATGGTTTGGGCATTGCATCAAAAAAACTGGGTAGAGCTCTAACTATGTTACAGACTGGTCAGGTTCAGTTGTATACCATAGTGGCAGTTGCAGGGACAATTATTTTATTGGCTATTTACCTTGCATCCGGATCTTGGAACTAGATAAATGATCGAATTCAACGGATTACTTACAGCAACGGTTTTTCTTCCAGCTTTAGGAGCTCTCGTATTAATCCTAGGGCCGGACAATAGGTTCTTTAGTCGCTTTGTTGCTGCCATTGTTGCTGCTGGTGATTTTGTTTTAGCAATATTGGTGTTTAGCCTTTTTGATAGGACAGACACTGCAGCAAGATTTCAGTTTTTAGATCAGTGGGTCTGGATATCTTCAGATGCTATTAAATCTACTTATCTGCTTGGTGTTGACGGTCTAAGCGCACCGCTCGTATTGTTAACTGGTCTTTTGGGTCTCTGTGCCGTACTTGCTTCCTTGAAAATCACCTTGAGGGTGAAACAATATTTCATTTGGATATTGTTGCTTCAGACCTCTGTTATGGGCGTTTTCACATCATTGGATGTATTGCTGTTCTTTTTGTTTTGGGAAGTAGAGTTAATTCCAATGTATATGTTGATAACAACCTGGGGAAGTGGACGCCGCGAGTATTCGGGAATGAAATTCTTGATTTTCACAATAGCGGGTAGCGCTGCCATGCTTGTAGCAATTTTGGGCCTGATTTTGACACAGGGAGATCAGGCTTTGAATATGATGATTAGCTTAGAGTCTGGCTTCGGGTTAATGCCTTCTGGGGGAGTTATCTCGTTGTCTCTGCTGTTTTGGCTTTTCTTCGTAGCTTTTGCGATCAAATTACCGGTATGGCCTTTACACACGTGGCTGCCAGATGCACATACAGATGCTCCGACTGCAGCGAGCGTTATTCTGGCAGGGGTGATGCTAAAGATGGGTGGATACGGTTTGCTTAGGATAAATGTAGGCATGTTCCCTGAACATATTCATAGCTTTGCATGGATTTTGATGATTCTAGGAGTTATAAGTGTGATTTATGGTGGGGTTGTGACCGTTCGCCAAACTGATCTAAAACGTCTTGTTGCATATTCGAGCGTGAGTCATATGGGGTTGGTCTTGGTGGGTATTGCATCTGTGGGAGCATCTTACACATACGTCAGCGTTACAGGGCTTACTGGATCTGCTATGCAGCTATTCACTCATGGGACGATAACTGGCTTATTATTTCTATGCGTGGGACTAATTTATGATAAAGCGCATACTCGGTCCATACCGCAACTCGGTGGGATAGCGCAACGAATGCCCATAGTTGGAATAGCTGTGTTAGTAGCTGGTTTTGGCTCGTTGGGTCTTCCTGGCCTGAGTGGTTTCGTTTCTGAAATCTTAGTTTTCTTTGGAGCTTTCACGGCTTTTCCTGTGCTGACTGTGGTCGCTGTACTCGGAATTGTCTTGGCAGCAGGATACATTCTATGGATGATCCAACGTGCTTTGTTTGGGAGTCTGCCTGATCACTTGTCGGAGTTGAAAGATGCCGATCGTCTGGAGTGTATACCACTGATATTGATGATTATAAGTATTGTAATCATAGGTATTTACCCATCAGTTCTCACAGATGTTTTTAATTCGGGACTTGAACCAATGGTGTCTGTAATCAATAACATGAGTGTGATCAATATAGGGCTATTGGGTAACTAATTAATATATGAATTTTAACGATATATATTTATTGTCTCCTCAGATATCTATTGCCGGTCTGGCTATATTGACCATACTGGTTGATTTAGTCGTAGCTCGCAAAAAGGCAGTAATGTTGATCGCTTTGATCGGTCTTATAGTGCCTTTAGGCTTTGCTTTATCACTGGTATATGGCTTTGATGCCTCTAATGATGTTTTAGGGGTAGACTCTAGCAGTATTTTATCCTCAAGCTTCAGCCTATCTATTTTTTCTCTTTATTTTAACTTCCTGGTCTTAGGAGCCTTGGCAATTGTAGTAGCTGGGTCAAGTAGCTATGTTCGAGATGCGGGTCTTCCTGTCGGTGAGTACTTTGGGTTGCTCTTGCTTTCTGCGTCGGGAATGATGTTGTTGGTGTCAGCCGAAAACCTAATCACTATTTACATAGCACTGGAGTTGACCACACTTCCGTTAGCTGCTTTGTCGGCAATTGCGATGAATGGGAAATCGACTGAATCCGGTATCAAGTTTCTTATTGTTAGCGCTCTGAGCTCGGCAGTAATGCTGTACGGTATGGCGTTCATATATGGCCTTAGTGGGAGCATAACTCTTGAAGGTATATCAGCAGGATTATCGAGTGTTCCATTGGGAACAGATTCTTACCAACAGTATGGAGTATTGTTAGGAGTTATCTTACTTCTTGTTGGTTTTGGATTTAAATTATCAGCTGCGCCGTTCCACATGTGGGTTCCGGATGTTTATGAAGGCAGTCCTACTCCAGTTGTTGCGTTCCTGTCTGTTGCTAGTAAAGCTGTCGCATTTGCTCTGGTTTTGAGATTTTTCTACGTTGGGTTGGGAGATTTGGACCTAAATTGGGTCTTATTGTTCGCAGTGATATCTGCGGTGTCGATGTCTCTTGGTAATTTACTAGCTATCTCTCAAACAAACATCAAGCGTTTATTTGGCTACAGCACTATTGCACACGCTGGTTACATTCTCACTGGTGTTGCAGCTATGTCTTACGTTGGAGACTCTTCGATCGGTGTGAGTAGTGTCCTCTTTTATCTTGTGGCATACGCATCTGCTAATTTAACGGCTTTACTGGCCATTAGCCAAATTGGGGAATTTGTGGGTAGTGATGAGATAGATTCCTATGCGGGTTTATCCAAACAATCACCATTTTTAACCGTGGCTTTAGTGATTTCTCTTATAGCGTTAATTGGTGTTCCTCCTACTGGTATCTTTATAGCGAAGATATATGTTTTCACAGCAGCCGTAGATTCAGGTTTGATGTGGCTTGCCGTTGTAGGAGTCATCAATAGTGTGGTTTCAGCTTATTATTATGTTCGCGTAATACGAGTGATGTTTAGAAGCAACGATAATAGTAGAAATACTGCAAAGATTAATACAGGAGTTCTCGTAAAATTAGCGATCGTGGTGTCTGCGCTTGTAACCGTGTGGTTGGGTACTATGCCGAGTTGGGTGATGGGAGTGGCAGAAATGGCGGCTGTCTCTCTGGTCAATGTCGTTAACTAATTGGAGACACGCTGATTAATTGACACTAAATATAGGCAATGCTAGACTTCGCCTGCCTTCCCGCGCTCAGCATCCGTTATTGGGGATAGGTTTTACACAGACTCTTTTGATTACGCTTAATTTATGAAGACAATTGGAATTATATATAATGCGAGGATTCCGGAGGCTCTTGATCTCAGTACGGCTATCGTAAATGAGTTGTCTTTGGAACAGGACAGCTGGGTTTCTCCTGCAGAAAACCTCGAAGTTCTGCGTGAGAAGATTCCCGATACAGACGTTGTTATTACAGCAGGGGGAGACGGGACAATACTTCGAGCGGTAATGCTCACCGCTCCTAGAGATATACCGTTGGTTGGTATAAATATGGGGCGGCTGGGATTTATGACGGAACTGCAAGTTTATGACGCATTGGAAAAGCTTCCTATGTATTTGAGTGGGGATTGCAGAATTGAAGAACATAGTATGATTCGTTGTAAACTCTACAAAAACGGCGAGGAATCAGCAGACGGTGAGGATGGATTTCATGCGTTGAACGATGTAGTTCTAGGGCGTGGATCTATTTCTAGAGTAGTAACTATTAGGACTGTAATCGATGGAGCTGACCTAGCTTCTGTCAGAGCAGATGGAATCATAGTATCAACTGCAACTGGTAGCACTGGATACAGTTTAGCAGTGGGAGGGCCTATTCTTGATCCGTCTTCAGACTCTATAGTGCTTAAACCGATTGCAGCTCACGTGGGTCTAGCTGCTTCCTTAGTACTCCCAGCCGAAACGAAGGTTAATCTTCATTTGGAAGGAACACAAGAAGCCGTTCTAAGCGTTGATGGATTTTTAAATGTAACAGTTGAACCAGGAGATTGGATAGAAGTGGAAAGAAGTGCACTGAAAGCGAGATTTTTGAGGGCTAATCCACCAAATCATTATTATGCTACATTAACCCGTAGACTCGGATTTAGCATTAGAGGACAGTAGAAGGATTGTTAAGGTGACTGAAAACTTAAACGAGGAAACATTAAATACAGAACGACCTTATAGTGGCAAGATAGTGAACCTCCGAGTTGATACAATTAAATTGCCAAGTGGCAGAGTTGTTACCCGTGAGGTTGTTGAGCACTGTGACTCAGTTTGTATGGTGCCTGTCGATAACGAACACAATATCTGGTTTGTACGTCAGTTTCGTACCCCTGCGGGTCGAGCTTTATTAGAATTGCCCGCGGGTGGTATTGATGATGGTGAACTAGCTTCCGACGCAGCTTTGAGGGAGTTGCAAGAAGAAATCGGTTGTACTGCGACAGATCTTAAGCATTTGGCTAGCTTTTTTCTTGCCCCTGGTTGGTGTAACGAGTACATGCATGCCTATCTAGCAACAGGATTGATACCTAGTAAATTGGAAGCTGATGATGATGAAAATATACAAATCGAGAAAATACCGTTGAAAGAGGTATCAACATTGATCCAGAACGGGGATATAGATGACGTAAAAACCATCGCTGGGTTATTGCTGGCGACGCAGGTTTTGGGAGATAATTAAATCGGAGTCTATCGTTAACAATGCCCTCTGCATTATTAAAGCGGTGGTCCTTGGATTCGATAAAAATGGGATGAGGTATAAATGCTTGAGCACGATGTATTAGTAGTTGGAGCCGGTTTGGCTGGTATGAGGGCTGCAATCGCAGCACGAGACTCTGGGGCCAATGCCGCAATAATCAGTAAAGTACACCCGGTGCGTAGCCATTCAAACGCAGCCCAGGGTGGTATCAACGCAGCTTTAACCGATCGGGGAGACAATTGGGAAGATCACGCATACGATACCATAAAAGGTAGTGATTTTTTAGGGGATCAAGATGCGATCGAGGTCATGTGTAGAGCTGCAGGTCAATCACTTATAGATATGGAACATATGGGAGTGACGTTTAATAGGGATGATGAAGGGAAATTAGGAACACGAGCATTCGGAGGTCAACGAGTAGCCAGAACATTCTTCGTGGGTGATTTTACGGGTCAAGCTCTATTGCATGTAATGTTTGAACAACTAGTAAAATCTGGTGTACAAAGCTATGAAGAATGGTTTGTTACCTCTTTGATAATGGAAGACGGGAAAATATCAGGTGTGACAGCGCTGGAAATACGCACTGGGCAAGTGCATGCAATCAAAGCGAAGACGGTCATACTATGCACGGGTGGATGCGGAAGATTGTTCGAACCCAGTACCAATGCTCTTATTGTGACTGGAGACGGGATGGGTCTCGCATACAACGTCGGCGCACGTCTAATGGATATGGAAATGGTTCAGTACCATCCGACGACGATTGCAGGAAGTGGTGTGTTACTGTCAGAGGCCGCTCGAGGTGAGGGGGCGTATTTAAGGGATCGGCATGGTAATCGTTTTATGGAGAAGTATGCTCCTAATATGATGGAATTAGCGTCTCGTGATGTCGTATCACGAGCAGAGCAGACAGAAATTAACGCTGGTAACGGCATTGATGGATGTGTGCACCTTGATTGTACTCATCTGGGGGAAAGGTTCATCATGGAAAAATTACCCCAGATCAGGGAATTGGGGATAGATCTGACAGGTAAGGACATGATCAAGGAGCCAGTCCCAATCCGACCTGGTATGCACTACATCATGGGTGGGATAAAAACTGATATAGATGGGCAGACTAATATACCTGGAATCTATGCTGCAGGGGAATGTGCAAATGTAAGTGTTCATGGCGGTAATAGACTCGGAGCAAATTCGCTGCTAGACACAATAGTATTTGGAGAACGATCAGGATCGCACGCAGCAGACGCCTCGAAAGGGGTATCTTTCTCCAACTTTAATCCAGACGAAGTTGTAGCAAATGAAGAACGGAGGCTGCAGGAAATTCTAGATCGTCCTGATAACGGTGATAGATGGAGTAAAATCAGGCGAGAGATGGGTGACTCTATGAATCGTAACGTGGCCGTATTCAGGACAAAAGAAGGTATAGAAGAAACGATAGAAGAACTACAGGGTCTCAAGCAAAGATACTCTAGTGTACCAGTACACAATAAAGGCAAAGTGTTTAATACTGATCTGATTTTTGCATTGGAATTAGGATTTATGATCGACTGTGCCGAAGCTATAGCAATCAGCGCTTTGGAACGTAAGGAGAGTAGAGGAGCCCAATTCAGACTGGATTACCCTAACAGAGATGATGACAATTGGCTGAAACACATTGTGGTTACTCAAGGAGAACTCGGCCCAGAGTTATCTGAGTTGCCGGTAACAATTACTAAATGGACTCCGGAGGAGAGGAAATACTAAATTATGGATGTTACTGTAAAAATAAAAAGATATGATCCTGAATCGAATAATGCTGATTACGTGTGGCAGGAATATCCGATCGCTATTGATGAAAACGCCACTGTACTGGATGCACTTATCCAAATCCGAGAGGATGATGATGGGACCTTGAGCTTGAGATGCTCTTGTCGGAGTGCTATATGCGGGTCATGCGCGATGAAGATTAATGGCCAAGGTGGACTGGCTTGCAAGACAAAAGCATCTGAGTCTATGGATAAAGACGGTGTTATACGAGTAGAACCTGCGGGAAACATGGACACTGTGAAAGATTTAGTTGCCGATTTTGATATGTTTTGGAACAAAATTCGCCAGATAGAGCCTTATCTACAGCCAGAAGGTGAAGTACCTGATGGAGAATACGTAGTCTCTAATGAATCCATGTTACATCTATCTGCTGTTACAGCTTGTATCCTGTGTGGGGCGTGTGTTTCAGACTGTACGGTACTTGAGGTAGATAAAAGTTTCCTAGGACCCGCGGCATTGGCTAAGGCGTACAGGTTTACTGCTGATCCGAGGGATGGTAATGAAGATGGTGTGTCACGAGACCGTTTGAAAGTTCTCGGACAACCTTCAGGAATGTGGGATTGTACTAGATGTAATATGTGTGTTCAAGTTTGTCCGAAAGGTGTAGCTCCAATGGATAGGATCATGGCTATGCATGATCAGGCCATAGAAGCTGGGTACGGCAATAATAATGGCGCCCGACATGCTGACGCATTTATAGAGTCTGTTGGCCATACTGGCCGGTTAGATGAATTAAGGCTTCCAGTCAAGACGGTGGGGATTACGAATATTCCGGCATTGTTGGGATTCGCGCCAGTTGGTTGGAGGGCTATGACTCACGGTAAACTACCACCATTGATACATAAGTCCGTAGAGGATGTTCAAATTATCAGGAACTTGTACCGCAAACTGGAACAATAAATAATCATAATAAGAGCATGATATAAATAGTAATATCGTTTGTCTGACAAATTGGAGGAAACATTGAAATATGCATTTTATCCGGGGTGCGTCTCTCAGGGAGGAGCCCCAGAACTTTACCCAGCGGCGAAACTGATCTGCGATAGATTGGACATTGAACTTGAAGAAATACATGCATGGACTTGTTGCGGCGCTGGAGTAATGCAAGAGAAGAACCAACTCTTCTCCGATACGTTAAATGCTCGTAATCTAGCGAAGGCTGAGCAGCAAGGTCTAACAATAATGACTATTTGCAGCACCTGCCAAGGTGTTATTGCTCAGGCGAATACCAGATTATTGGCTGACCCTGACTACCTAGCCGAAATCAATGGGTATCTGGCCGAGGAAGGCTTAGAATATAAAGGCACTGCTCAAATAAAGCATCTGCTGTGGATACTGATTGAAGATTACGGTCTGGACAATCTTCTCCCACATGTGACCCGCTCCTTGGGCGGACTTAGGTTGGCTCCATTTTATGGATGTTATATCGTGAGGCCTACCGAGGCATTAGGCATAGAGGATCACCCTGAACGTCAGACATCCTTAGAAACGCTCATAGAAACCTTAGGAGCCACGGCGGTAGATTATGATGGTAAGACCAAATGCTGTGGATTTCCCATATTGACCATAAACGAAAAGAATTCTATGTCGATGGTGGGGAATCATACTTCAGAGGCAAAGGACCTGGGCGCTGATGCTATGGTCACTCCTTGTCCGTTGTGTCATTTAAATCTAGATGGATACCAACCTAAAGCTGCTAGACAAGCAAATAGATCAATAGATTTGCCTATATTGCATTTGCCT
>MDTE01148251.1_pt1 | contig 10251 bp, 16 predicted proteins | sample 811231 | NCBI WGS metagenome assembly MDTE01 (sample SAMN05326651, study PRJNA326480) | marine metagenome | isolation source: seawater | place: Indian Ocean: Red Sea | collected 2010 | reverse complement strand
GAACCTAATATTACAACCTGTGTAAATGAACGATAATTTAATTTAAGTATTTGTTGTTCTAATATTTTTTGAGTATCTAATGCACTGGCATCTTGATTCATCATTCTGTCTTCACAATATATTTCAAACCTATTTGGTTTCATTGCTCTAACAATTTTGAACTTTTTCTTTTGTATGATAAATTCTAACTCAACTTCAGTACCCCCAAGGTTGATAGAATTAATTAATTGTGTTTTACTTACTTGTCTGAATGGTCTGTTGAACAAAACAAAACATAATGCATCTAGAATGGTTGATTTACCTGAACCATTCTCACCGATTATTAATGTTGTAGGATTTCTATCTAATTCAACTTCTGTAAAATAGTTACCAGTAGATAGAAAGTTCTTCCATCTAACCTTCTTGAATATTATCAATCTTTAAATCACTCTCAGTTTCAATTACAACTCTAGCACCACAAGGTAGAATTGGTTTATCATTGCCACCATAAAATAATTTAGATGGACCTAATATTTCAACACTATGACAATATGTGTTCTTACGACCTTCTTTGATTGTAATCACAGCTTCATTCGTTCCGTGTTTTTTGTTTGCACGAATTTTGTGTTGATTGATATGTATGTATTTTTTTGGCATAGATGATTATATCACAATATTTATATGTGTCAACCCTAGTCTTCTTCTTTACATATACCCATAACTAAAGATAAAAACATTTTACCTGGTGGTGCAATAATTCTTATACCAGAATCAGGTGGCATTATAATAAAGCTACCTTCTTTAAGTGGTAACTTAAATATACCTTTTTCACCTGTCTGAATGTCTAAATCTATACAATCTGGTGAACAACAAGGAACATATAACATACGATAATGTGACGGAACATCTGTTGCTTTATTAAAGTCTGCTTGAACAACATAATATTTACCAAATCCAACATCTTCTAATAACTTCATTAATTTATCAAAGATTGGTTCCATCCAATCGTGGTTTGTTACATCTGCAAACTTTTGTTCTTCAGTAAATACATTTTTTGCAACATCAATAAATTCTTCGTGAAAAGATAATGCTTGTGGATGCAAAAGGGTCTTATCGTTTTTGTTTCGGTTTTCACCAATCCAGATAGACCCTTTTGGGTGTATGTCTTTTATTTCAGTAAACTTAATCAATTATTTTTTCGCCAATACCTTTGGGTCAAAATTATTAAGTTTTTTACCATCTTCTGCATACTTATTTCTTTCTTCTGCAGGTAAAGGAATTAACCCTTTAGGTATTAAATAACCATCATCACCGATTGCTCTCTCGGAAGAAAACTCTCTTGTATATTCTTTAATACCTGGTATTACAGCAGCATGGGCATTCTTAACATAAAACCATAAAGACCTTGACACAGGATAATGTCCAGCACTAATAAATTCAAACTCTGGATATACTCCGTCTACAGAACTAGCTTTTACTGCATCTCTATTTTGGTCAAGAAAAGAATAACCAAATATACCTAATGTATTAGGATTAGTTTTTAGTTTTTCAATAATCAAGTTATCATTTTCACCAGCCTCAACATAAGCACCATCTTCTCTGATACTTCTACATTGTGCTTTATATAGTTTTTTATTTTCCTTTTTCAATTTCTTTCTGTCTGAAAAAGTTTTACAACCTCTTTCAACAGCAAGTTCATTAAGAGCATCTCTTGTTCCAGATGTTGGTGGAGGGCCATATACTATTATTGGTAAATTAGGTAAGTCAGGATTTACTTCATTCCAATTTTTATATGGATTTGGTTTAACTGTTTTACCTGTTTCATCAGCTGGCACATCTTTTGCAAGTGCAAGATATAAATCTCTTAATGTTAATTTAAACTCAGGTCCTTCTTTGGCGTTTGCAATTGCAATTCCATCAAAACCTACTTTTATTTCTGTGAATTCTTTCACACCATTTTTATGACAAAGTTTTACTTCTTTAGATTTAATTCTTCTAGAAGCGTTTGTAATATCTGGATGTTCTGTACCTAAACCTGCACAGAATAATTTTAATCCACCACCAGAACCAGTTGATTCAACTACTGGTGTTTTAAAACCACTTGTCTTTCCAAATCGTTCTGCAACAACTGTGGCAAACGGATAAACAGTAGAACTGCCTACTATTTTAATTTGATCTCTTGCAGATAATGTACCTGCAAATAAAATTGTAAAAATGAAAATTAAGTTTCTCATATTAATCTCCTAAATTATAATTTTGATAATATATTCTCAGGTGATGTTTCACCATAAGGGTCATCAGAAGCATTATCTTCTTTTCCTGGTTCAACGAACATTTGTACGATATTTTCATCATCAATTAATGCTGCGTATCTCCACGATCTGTATCCAAATCCTAAATTATTTTTGTTTACTAACATATCCATACCCTTAGTAAATTCACCATTACCATCTGGTATGACTTTAACATTTTTTATATCTTGGTCTTGTGCCCACTTATTCATCACAAAAGAATCGTTGACACTCATACAATATATTTCATCAATACCTTTTTCTTTAAAATCATTATATAGTTTTTCAAAATTAGGTAATTGAAAAGTAGAACAAGTTGGTGTGAAAGCACCAGGTAAAGAAAACAAAATAACCTTTTTACCTTTAAAATAATCTTCTGTGGTTTTATCTTCCCACTTAAAAGGATTATCACCTTCTATACTGTTATCTCTCACTCTTGTTTTAAATACAACACTTGGAACTTTCATATTCACTCCTATACTTCCATATTACTTGCCTCAACATATAAACCTTTTAACATAGATTTAAGTCTAGGCTTGTCTAAATTATTTACATCTAACTCATCAACATAACTTTCTAATAAAGTCATAGTGTCTTGAGCATTCTCTATAATTTCATCTTTAACATTCTCTGCTTTTAAATCAGAAAAGTCTTCAATGATTTTGACATCATGCGCCATTGATTCCGTCAAAACTTTATCTACAAATCTATCAAACTCATATAAATCTTTTTTATTTACAACTATAAGCTTGACAATTTTATCTTTTAAATCTTCTATTTGATTGTAATTAAATTCTTTTCCATTTGTATCATCATAATATACTTTCTTATAAATTTTGTATGGATTTAAAACTCTTTCTAGTTCTCTTGTTTCTGTATCAAATATGTGAAAACCTTTTGGGCATTTATCATCATTCCAATATATTTGATATGGTGTACCCAAATAAAATATATGGCCATCATCAGATTTTTTGTGAAAGTGACCAGAAAAGGTCATATCAAATTTATTAAATATACTTTTATCCATACCAGTTTCAGAGCGCATATTATGATTCATTTCAAAACCTTTAATCTCTAAATGTCCCATAGCAAGTGTTGCTTTACTGTTTTTCATTTCTTCTAAAGTTCTTTGATAGTTTGTTGAATTAATCCAAGGTATAAAAAATATTGGTACATCATCAAAAACTACATCTTGTGCTTCAGAATATATCTTTATATTATCATAACGACCACCAATTAACTCATCAAGTGAATTAACTTCATTTGTATTCTTAAAGTATGTATCGTGATTACCCACTATCATATGCACATTAATGCCATTTGTCACAAAAGTTTCACAAAACTTCTCTCTAAAATCTTTTGCAATCTTATATGATACAAACTTTCTTCTATCCATTACATCACCTAGATGAATACAAGTTTTAATATTATGTTCTTTTAAATATGGAAAAAATATTTCTTCATAGAATTTGAAGAAATAAGTGTTAAAATGTTCGTGATCATTTCGTGCACCGAAATGGGTGTCAGTAATCAATGCTATTTTCATAATCTAATCTAGTAAACCTTGTGCCTTTAAATATTTTCTATTTTGTAAATGATGTTCTTCAATCTGTTGTTTAGATTGTCCAGTATATTCCACACCAATATTGTGTTTTATCATATATTCAACAATACCCATATTTCTATCTTCTTCACCATCATATATTTGAAAGTCACCAAGTATTCTACCAAACTTTCCTGACTTATCTTTATGTGTTATTAATGTTTGAGTTGAACCCACTGGCAAGAATCCTTCCACACACTTTTTTGCGTACAGACCAGCTTTCTTTTCTTCCAAATCTCTTGTTCTTGATTCTGGTGTATCAATGCCAACAAGTCTAATTCTTTCATTGTGTATCCAAGTACCGAAACCCAAATCAATGTCCACATCAATAGTGTCGCCATCCACAATCTTGACGATTTTACATTTATATTCATACATATTCTTTCCTTATACTAATGAAGCTGTACCCTTTAAAGAACTTACATACGGAACTAATTCTGTATATCCACCGACATACTTATCATCATGCCATATCTGTGGAACAGTTTTATAACCTTGTTCTGTGATAAACTTCTTTGCCTTATCATCTTCATCAATATATATTTTTTCAAAAGGTAATTTATTTGTTTCTAAAAGAACTTCTGCTCTTTCACAATACAAGCACAATCTAGTTGCATATACCTTAAACATTTACTTCTTCTTTTTTAAATGAGCATGTAGTTCATCAACTAAAGTATCTTTAGTAAATCTTCTATCAAGTTCTATACCGTGTTTTCTTCCAAACTTTTCTAGTTCAGATTTTGTCATCATTGATAATTTTGATTTACTAATAACAACTTTTTGTTTTGAACCAAACAGATTTTTAATAAAACTAAACATTACTTCTCCTTCTATTAACCTTTTTCTTCATAGAAATTTTCTAAACTTTTTTTAGTTTCTTTTTTCTTTGAAGATGCAGCTTTATATACATCACCATCTTGAGGTAACATATTCTTTTGTAGATAATCTAAATATTGATTACCATAATTTGTATCATCTAAAGGATTTTGATCAAATGTAGGCATCATACTTCTTTCTATAATTTTATGTTTTGTATGTGTTTGCTTCTTTTCTTTTTGTATTCTACGAATAAAAGCATAATAAATTATTTGTGTAAAGTATGAAAATGGATTCTTAGATTTCTCTGGATTGAAGTTGTTCACATACTGTAAGCAATTTTCTATTCCATCCCCTATCATTTCCTCTTTAAATGTGTAATTAATAAAGTTAGGACGATAAGATAAATGCTGAGCAATCTTTAAAAAACATTCACCTATATAATCTGTTACAGGTGGTATCTCTTCACCTGCTGATTCAGCCTCTTTTACTTTCTCTTTCCATGCTGAGATAGCTTCTAGAAACTGTTTATTATTTACATAATGTTTTGCTGCTGCAGCCATTTAAATATCCTTTTAGCTAAAGTATCATATTTATTACAATATGTCAATTGCAAACTAAATGTTTTTTAGCATTGACAAGAGATAAACTCGTTGGTATAATACTCTTGTATTCATTGGAGTTAATGTTCTGTTCCTTCATAATCATACGGTGTATTTTGAAATTGATCAATTAAATCATCTAAATCTATATCTTTTTTAGACCTTATTTTATCTTCATTATTTTTTTTAGTTTTGTAATCATAATCTTTGTCTGTATATTTTGACGCATCATCAAATTCTTTATACCTTCTAATTACATATTCATAATATTTACTTAAACCTTCTGAAACTGCATAATGCACAATTACTTGGTTTTTATTTATAGCAAAAGTGTCTTCTTTGGTAAATGTTGCCCATCTTCTTAAAGCAAGATTTTCTTCGTATTTACCATCTTTATTCATAGTGTCAACTGTAACCATTTTCAAAGGTAATGACACTTTAAAATAACCTGAATCTAAATTACTTAACATACAGATTATTTCATCACCATTGATGAGTTTAAATATTCTATATGATTGTTTTATTTCAGATAGTTTATTCATTCCATTTTCTCAAAGTTTGTGTTTTAGGTATCCAATCTTCTGGTGGTTGTTGAAATTTAACATTTCTAAAATCAACCTTTTCCCAGAAGTGATTGAATAGTTCTTCTTCGTTCACTCCTGCTACTGCAAAGTTTTCATACATTTCAGCAATACTTTTTTTTACTTTTTCTTTATTGTATTCAACTAATCTTTTATAGTCGTACATCTCTTTGAACTTTTCATAATCTTTTTTTGATATTGTCATATGTTAATCCTGTGTATAGTATAGTCAAACTGTTCTTCGTTATAGATATTTATTCTTTCCATAAAGTGACGCAATGTAAAGTTTTGTTTACCTTTATATGTTAAATCATCAGCAATATCAAATAACTTACACATTTCTTTATTATCATTTAATCTTAAACCTCTACCTATAGATTGTAACACTCTTATTTTACTTTTACTTGGACTACTGAATATTATGTTATGTAGATTTTTAATATTAATACCTGTAGAAAATGTACCATAAGATGCTACAATAACAGCATTATTTGTTTTTTCTGATATCTCTCTGATCTTTTCTCTATCTAATGCATCAACAGAACCACTTACAAAAAATACATTTCGGTTTTTATATTTTTCTTTTATTGTATCATACAAAGGTTTACCATGCTTTTCAACAAATTGATATAACACTAAAACATTTCCTTTGACATTACCTAATAAATTAGTTACAAAAGACAATCGTTTTTTGTGTGTCACAATGTAATCCATTTCATCTGCATATTTTAAATCTTTAACATCTTTACATTCTTCTTCTTTATATCCTAAAATTAAACTATCAATTTTTAGATTGGCAAGTGTTTTCTTTTCTATTAACTCTTTTGTAGATATGACTTTATTTACAGTGCCAAATAAACCTTCTAATACAAGTTTATGTGTTTGTAAATCATCAAGTGTTCCTGTTAGACCAAAACGATATTTACATAAATGTAATTTTGACATTATACTTGTTAATGATTTTGCTTTAAATAAGTGTGCTTCGTCACCTATCACACAACCAAATTGCTCAAAATATTTTTTCGGAAATTTGTATATTGATTGCCAAGTAGATATGACAACATCTTTGGTAACTTTCTTATCGTGACCAGAATATATTTTTTGTATATACGCATCTAACCAACCATAATCAATAAAATCAGTTGCCATTTGTTCTACCAAACTTGTAGTCGGAACTAATATCAAAGTTTTAAGATTCTTTTCGTGACACCATCTTGTCAGACCATAAATGATTAACGATTTGCCAGATGCAGTAGGACAAACAAGAAGACCACGACATTTTCTGGCACCAAAAAGAATACTAGAAATTTGATAATCACGAGCTTTGTATGGTATTTTAAGGTGTTTAATAAATGATTTAACTGTAGACTCATCTATATCCTCGGGTTTAGCATTGAACTCTAAACTGTATTCAATGTCATTTCTTTTACAGAATTCTCTAATGTAGGGTAACAATCCCAAATAGATTTGTCCTGTAGCAATTGAGAATAATCGTATTTTTCCATCCCATACTTTATTTCTGTATGCGGGCATAAATTTTGCACCAGGGACTTCAAAGGTAAAATACTCTGAGAGTTCTCTTGCGATATGTGGTTCAGTTGTAATCTTTGCATATACTTCATTCTTTTTCTCTATTTTCATAAGGTACATCTTCCTTATCTAGTTCTGGCCACTTACCCTCTCTATCTCTTTGTCTATAATTTAATTCTCTATCAGCTTCAGCTGCAGCTCTCACTTTTTCTTTATCTTTAAAATCGTGAGGAATACCAAGTGAAGGACGAGAATCATATTTACAAAAATCACCATATGGACCTTCTTGATTTACATAATGTAAAAACACTTGAGTTTGCCAAGCACCTTCAGGAACTTCAAATGCTTGTCTCCAATGTTCTATTTCACAACCTCTATATATGACACCATCTCCAGGTTCCATTGGTATCATCTTTCCTTTTGTACCTCTCTCACCATTCTCTGGTCCTACAAACATACCCCAATTATAATCTTTTTTATCTTTGTAATCATAACCTAAACAACAAGTTATTGATATTTCACAAGATGGTCTATCTTTATGTCTTTTTAACATATCACCTGGTTTGTATAATCTATAATAAGAATATGTCGGCCACAATTTTAAACCAGTCCACTTTTCCATATGTGGTGTACTAAACTTTAATAGTGTTTCCATAAGTGGGTCACCATATACACTATGACTTCCAGGTATTTGGGCTTTATGGTTTTCTGGTTGAAATTTTCTAACTCTATCAAAGTGTGAATACTGACTTGCAATCTTTGCAATCTCTTTAGGTATCATTTCTTTGATAAGAACATATTTCTTTTCTTCAAAAAATTTTACTGTATCAATCATCTGAACATTTTCCCTAAATTCCAAATAACCAAAGAGTATCTTGTTCCTTGAGTTACTGGTGTTACTTGGTGATGTATAAAAGATGGAAATACTATAATAGAACCTCTAGGTCTTATTTCCTTACAAAGATGATATCTTTTATTACCTGCATGAGGTCCTAAATCAAATTTTAAATCTCCACCTTTATAATGTTTTGGATTAGTTAAGTTTACTGTTACTGATAACTTTCTTGTTTTCCAAAACTGATTAGGATTATCAACAAACCCTGGAGCAGGAACATATCTAGGTACACCTTTAAATTTACCATCTCTATAATCATCTGTAAATTTTAATTCTTCACCTTCTTCATTTTTTACTATTATATATTCACCCTTTTCATTCTTTCTTCTTTGTTCTGGTACAGTTGGGTCAAAAGGTATATATGGTCTAGAACCACCATCATTATGCCATGCATAAAACATACCAGGATGATAAACTGTAAACTGACAAGTTTCGGAAAAATCCCATTCAAAATTCCAATTTGCTTTTTTATTTGCTTCGTGTATGAATGGATGTATTAACTCATAAATCCATTTATCAGCTAACCAACCAACTTTAGTATCTCTGACATATACATCTTTATCTTTAAGACCTTTTTTTCTTCTACCTTCGTTGGTTAAATGATTCATTGCTATATTACCAGCGTTAGATGTTTCACCACCTTTTTGTCTGAAATCAAAAGTTGTAGCATCTGTTGCTTTCTTGCCAGCTTTTTGTTCTGTGAGAGTCATATCAGATAACCCTCTTTCTATTATTGAATTACATTGTTCATCAGTTAAGGCCGATTGAAACCAATAGTAATTAGTATCCACTATACTCATAATGCACCCTCCGTATATTTTATCCAAGTAGTAATATTTCTTAATTGAAAACCACGGTTGTGTAAATTTTTAACAATGTGTTCTAGATATCCATTTACGACTTTTAAATAATCTAATTTAGATTGTAACTTAATTAAGTCTTCGTCTGATTCTAAATATGTTGGAATGTCTTGTCTGAGTATTTTAAGTTCAAATGGTTTTTCAGATTTACCTGAATAATATTCCCATTTCTCTTTTTTAAGAATTTTCATATCAGTTTCAGCCTTACTTAACATAAGTCTAAAATTTGTGTATAATTTTAAATATTTGTTTAACAAAGCAGGACTTCTTGCTTCCTCAACATTGATGTTTGTTTCATCAATCTTTGAGTCTTTGTCAAACATTTCTTGTATTGTTTTTAAATCCATAGTGTATTATATATCATAATTATTAAAATGTCAATGCACTTATTATAAATCTTGAAATTTATATAATTGGTATTGAAATGTTGCTTGTGCTGTCATATACTGTACATCACCAGCATCGTTAGTGTAATTTAAACCAGACAATGCAACAGGATATACATTTGAAAACAATACATTTAATATAGGATTGTTTTTGTTTGATAGTAAAGTTAAAGTTGCATCAGAGTACATAGAAGTATCAGGTGTTCTAGCCTTTGGAGTATCTGAGGGTTTTGGAGTTACAGTATTACTAAAAGGCATTCTGTCTACATTTTCTTCTCTAAAACTTTTGAACTGAGCTCTATCTTCAGGAAAACCTATTGCTGTAATCCAATTATGTAACTCTCTATAGTTTTCTAGTTTTTCATCTACTATAAAAGTTATCTCTAAATTTTCATAAGTTACTTTATCAGGTAATACAGGAATGTTTTTAAATGGTGTAGGAAATACTGCTTCACCCATATTAATGCCTGGAACATTACAGGCTTGTGTGAAGAATTGTACTTTAGGTAACTGAAGAATAGTAAATCTATACTGTGATGGTGAAGCATAGTCTATTGTTTCAGGTTGTCTTGTGAGTGCATTTATATCTGTCATACTATTATTTATAATCAAAAAAAAAGGGGAGCGAACTCCCCTTTTTCGTGGTGTGGTAGATTGTATTTATTACATTAAGTTAGCGACTTTAACTCTTCTGTAATATTGGTTAGT
>MDTE01125179.1_pt1 | contig 10251 bp, 7 predicted proteins | sample 811231 | NCBI WGS metagenome assembly MDTE01 (sample SAMN05326651, study PRJNA326480) | marine metagenome | isolation source: seawater | place: Indian Ocean: Red Sea | collected 2010 | reverse complement strand
TTTGGTGATTTAGAGGTTAATGGTACAAATATTGTTAATTTTTATCATCACGTATATAGCGTCATAGGGGATCCTAGTTTGCCTGTATGGCTTGGAATCCCAAAAGAATTAAAAACTGATTTAAATAGTCTTGATTTAACAGCCTCACATTTATCAACCATAGTTATGGACAAATTTTCAAATGAACCAATAATGGACGTAGTAGGCGTGCTTTTACATGAGGGTGAGATTATTGCTAAAGGTTTGTCAAATCAATTAGGAGAATTGGATATGGATTTTGAAGGAATTCCTGAAAATTCTCAAATAGATTTTTATTTGAATAAATCTCAATATCATCAAAAAAAGATAAATTTATATTTTTCATCAGATGATGGGAGTGTACTTGTAAATCATCATTATGAAATTCCAAGTAATGATCACGAATATGTGTATACGATGACTGTAGGTGATTTAACTGTTGGTGGTAATTCTGGTTTATGGAATGAATTAGTAGGTATATCTTGTCCTGATTTGGATGTTCCAGGTGATCATTGTGATTCAAATACAGATAAAGAAGGAATTAATCTAAATTTGACTGATGATAGTTTAACACGAATTCCTATTGGATTTGATTTTCAATACTATGGCCATACTTTTGACTCCTTAACTATATGCTCAAACGGATGGGCTTCATTCATGCCATGTTTACAGAATGATCCAAGTAAATCTTGTAATGAAATTAGTTATTTTTATAATAATTCCATTACTCATCCTCTTGGAGCATATGGATTACTTGCGCCATTTTTTGATGATTTAGATGATAATTTAGGTGCAGAAGATTTTAATGTGTTTTATGCTACTGGTACGGATTCTTTAATTGTTCAGTGGGATCGTTTGGCTAATGGACAAACGGATGAAAATTGCCCTGACTGTGTTAAGGAAACATTTCAATTATTATTAGATGGAACAATTATTTCTCCTTCTGGTGATGGGCAAATAGTTTTTAAGTATTTGGAAATTCATGATATTGATGATCATGGTTCTACCATAGGAATTGAGTCACCAGATAAAAATTCTGGCATTGAGTTTTTATTTAATTATGATTATTCAGATACTTCTTTTGATTTACAAGATATGATGCAAATTACTTTTACATCTGACATGAGTTATGTTCCGGGATGCATGGATTTAAATGCAATAAATTTTAATCCTAATGCTTCAGTTGATGACGGTACTTGTGAATTTGAAGAATGTCTTGGCTTGATAGGGGATTTAAGTGGAGATGGTAGTTGGAATGTTATTGATGTGATAGCTCTTGTTAATTGCGTTCTTCAAGCTAATTGTGATGAAGCTGGCAATGGATGTGTGAAAGATATTAATAATGATGATGATTGGAATGTCATGGATGTAGTTGAATTAGTGAATTGCATATTAAATTCAAATTGTTGATTATATTATTTATAAATTAATTAGATGTCTATGGATTCAAATAAATTTCAATTTCCACTTGATGCAAATTACGTAAAAAATAAATTAGAAGAATTAGAAATTGATTTACGATCTGTCAGTATTAGAGAATTAAATAGACTTGTTGATGATCTATCAAACTATTTTAATGTTGAATTTTTAAGATTTGAGTTTGGAATTCCTGGATTAAGCCCAAATGCAATTGGCATAAATGAAGAAATACGAATCCTTAAAGATGAGTCGAGCTCCATTGGTAGATATCCGCCTTTTGATGGAATTGTAAGGTTAAAGAATGCTACGTCAGATTTTATAAAAAAATTCCTTAATGTTACTGTTGATCCTAGTTGTTGTATTCCAACGGTTGGTGCCATGCATGGTGGGTTTATTTGTCAATCAATAGCTGGTAGAATAAGAAAAGAGTCTAGTAAGATTTTATATTTAGATCCAGGCTTTCCTGTTAATAAATTGCAAACAAAGTTTTTAGGTCTCCAAAGTGCGTCTATTGATTTATATGATAATAGAGGGGAGAAGTTGTTAGAATCCATAGAAAAACAATTTTTAAGTGGAGGGGTTGGTGGGCTGTTATGGTCAAGTCCTAATAATCCAGCCTGGGTTTGTTTGAAGGAGGAAGAATTAGAAGGAATTGGAAAACTATTATCGAAATATGATGTCTTGGGAATAGAAGATGCAGCTTATTTGGGTATGGACTTTAGAAAAGATTATAGTTGCCCTGATTCACCTCCATTTATTCCTAGTATTGCAAATTATACTGAAAATTATTTTTTAATCATTTCAAGTTCTAAAATTTTTAGTTATGCTGGTCAGCGTATCGCCATGACCATCATATCTCCATCGCTCATGGAAAAACGTTATGAAAATTTACACCATTATTTTGATACTAAGCGTGTGGGGCATGCTTTTGTTCATGGCGGGATTTACCCAACTACTGCTGGTGTTTCAAGGACAGCGCAAAATGCATTGGCGGCATTATTTGAATCTGCAAATAGTGGAGATTATGTTTTTTTAAATGAAGTAAGAATTTATGCTGAAAGGGCTAGGGTCATTAAAGAAATTTTCTTGTCAAATGATTTTCAATTAGTATATGATCATGACATGGGTGAGCCGATTGGGGATGGTTTTTATTTTACAGTCTCAAAAGATGGTATGTCAGGTGATGATTTATTATTTTTAATGTTATGCCACGGTATGGCTGGGATCTCTTTAAATACCACGGGTTCAAAGAAAGAAGGTATTCGAATATGTGTATCATTGATTCGCGATGATCAGATCAATGGGCTTAGAGATAGATTGGCCCAATTAAACGCTTCTGTAGAAACAGACCGTTAAATTTATTTTTAAGAATAATACGATTTATCTTTAATAAATTAAAATAAATAAATAAATACTTAAATTATTATTGTATTTAATATTTATTCATAATAATTTTAATTATGCCTTCCGTGTCTGAATTCGTTGAAAATGATGTCATTAAGTTAGATCAAGTTGATCGTGAAATATTAAGTTTACTTCAAATTGATGGACGTTCAAGTGCAAGTAATATTGCAGATAAAATTGGTATGTCTGTACCTGCCGTAGCAGATAGAATTAAGAAATTAAATGATTCTGGTGTGATTCAAGGTTTTACTACTCTTTTAGATCATAGAAAAGTTGGCTTGGATGTTACTGCATTCATTACATTGATTTCGGAATCATCTAAAAATTATGGTGATGTTGCTAAAGAAGCAAATAAAAATTCTGAAATAATGGAGTGTTTTACTACTACTGGAAATGGTTCGCACATATTGTTGGCAGTTACAAAAAATACTCATAGTTTGGAGCGATTATTGAGAACCATACAAGGGTGGCCAGGTGTTAAGCGTACTGAAACTCAAATGATACTATCATCTTATAAGAGTACAAAACCTCTTAAACTATAAAAACTAAATTAATTAGAAACTAAAAAAAGGAGATTGTAAATGGGAAGAATAAAAGCAGAATATATTTGGATGGATGGTCATAAGCCAACTTCTAAGTTACGTTCAAAAACTAAAGTTCTTGAAGGTCCAATTAAAAAAGTTTCAGAATTGCCTGAGTGGGGTTTTGATGGTTCAAGTACTTTGCAAGCAGAAGGCAATGATAGTGATTGTGCTTTAATGCCTGTTTATTTTGTTCCTGACCCTATTAGAGGAGGTGATAACGTTTTAGTTATGTGTGAAGTAAATAATGCAGATGGAACTCCTCATGTGACAAACACACGTGCGCATTTGAGAAAAGTTGCTGAAAAATATGAAAATGAGGAAGCTTGGTTTGGTATTGAGCAAGAGTATACATTTTTTCAGGGGCGTAATCCTTTAGGTTGGCCTCAAGGTGGCTATCCGGCTCCTCAAGGACCTTTTTATTGTGGCGTAGGTGCTGATGAAGTGTTTGGTAGAGAAATTGTGGAAGATCATATGGATGCTTGTATGAATGCAGGAATAATGATTTCTGGAATTAATGCAGAAGTCATGCCTGGTCAATGGGAATATCAGGTTGGACCTCTAGGACCATTGGCAGTGTCAGATGAATTATGGATTTCACGCTGGATATTATATAGGTTAGGAGAAGAGTATGGTGTGAATGCTACTTTACATCCAAAGCCAGTAAAAGGTGATTGGAATGGTGCTGGAGCACATACAAATTTCAGTACAAAAGCGATGCGGGAGACTGGAGGGCTTAAAGTTATAGAAGATGCATGCGAAAAATTAAAGAAAGCGCATAAACGTCATATTGGTATTTATGGTGCACATAATGAGGAGAGATTGACAGGTCTTCATGAAACTTGTAGTATCCATGAATTCAGATATGGAGTAAGTGATAGAGGTGCATCCATAAGAATTCCGATGGCAACTGCAAAGGATGGAAAAGGTTATTTGGAAGATCGTAGGCCGTCAGCAAATATGGACCCATATCAAGTATGTGCAGCATTAATTACAACTTGTTGTGGAAAAGGATCTACTAATAATGAAGATAAAATGGAGGAAGTAGAGTCTACTAATTAATATTTGTTAGGCTTGAAAAACTCTGTTCTTAATATATGTAAAAATCCCAGGTTTTATTATCTGGGATTTTTACATTATATATAATAATTTTTTCTAATTATAATTAAAGTATTATTTTATACTAAATTCATTTAAGCAATTTAGGAGATATGAAATTACTATTGATTTACTAGTTTTGTTATTTGTGATTATTATGATGGTAATATTTTTTAGTTTTGAAATTTTACCATTAGAAGTTACTGCATTAGGAGGAGTAGGGTTACTTCTTTTATTCAATGTTTTAAGCTGGCAAGAGTCAATTAGTGGTTTTAGCAATCCTGCTGTAATAACCATAGGTGCTATTTTCATGATGAGTCGTGCTTTGGTTAAAACTGGTTTTTTAGAATATTTTGTTGATAATTTGGTAAGGGTAGGTGGTAAATGGAAATGGTTAACATTATTTATTTTCTTATTTTCTACTTCTATAATTTCAGGATTTATTAATAATACTGCAGCTGTTGCCATTTTCATACCATTAGCCATTGATTTATGTCAACGGTTTCATATTAGTCCTACTAAAATATTATTGCCTCTTTCTTATAGTGCAATTTTTGGTGGAACTCTAACATTAATTGGTACGTCTACTAATTTAGTAGTTAGCTCTACCATGGTAGAATTAAACCAAACATCTATTTATGAAAATTTCAATTTAGAACCTTTTTCAATGTTTGAATTTACAAAACTTGGTTTAATTTTTTTATGCATAGGCACTTTGTATAATATGATCATAGCAAGGTGGTTTATGCCTTCGCGTTCTATTATCTCTTCACTTACACGAAAATATCATTTAGGGAGTTTTTTGACTGAGTATAAAATTGGGTCTGAGTCTCCATTGATTGGCAATACTTATAAAGATTTGAATATATCTAAAAAATATAAACTTCAAGTATATAAAGTCATAAGAGAGTCAAAAAATTTGCGTTTTAATTTGCAAAATATTATTCTTTTAGAAGGTGATATTTTATTGATTCATATTGATTTAAAGGAAATGCTGCGATTTAAAGATGAAATGAAAATGTTATTGTTGTCTGATGTAAAAATGAATCAGCAAGAATTATCTGGAAAAAATCATGTGATTGTTGAAGCTATAATATCTCAGCAATCATCTCTTATTGGAAAAACATTAAAAGAATTTGATTTTAGAAATCGTTTTGAATCTTTTGTTTTAGCCATTAAAAGGCAGCAAGAATTATTACGAGAAAAAGTTGCTCATATTCGTTTGAAATTTTCAGATACATTATTAGTCATGGTTCCAAAAGAACGTTTAGAATTAATGAGGCAGAGTAATGATTTAATTGTTTTGGAAGAATTAGATATCCATTTAAGATATGAAAGATATTGGTGGCTTTCAATAATTGTAATTCCAATTGTCATGTTGCTTGCAGCCTTTAATGTGATGCCTATTGTTAAAGGTGCAATTTTAGGGGCAATTATATTATTGGTATTACGTTCCATATCAATTCAAGATGCATATGAATCAATAAGTTGGTCAGTTATTTTTCTTATTGCTTCTTTAATGCCTTTAGGCATTGCCATTCAAAAAACTGAATTAGACAAAGACTTAGGGAATTTGATTATTATTTTAGGTTCTTTGTTTAGTGAGGCTGGTATTGTAAGCCCAATTGTCATATTAACCATTTTATATGGTTTTTCTTTTATGTTTTCTGCTTTTATGTCAAATGCAGCTGTGGCAATTATTTTAACTCCCATAGGAGTAATGCTGGCAGCAATGATAAATGTTGATCCTAGGCCTTTTTTAATTGCAATTTGTTTTGGGGCATCTTGTAGTTTTATTACTCCAATGGGATATCAAACTAATATGATGGTTTATGGCCCAGGTCAATATAAATTAAAAGATTTTTTTCAAATGGGAATACCTCTTACCATTTTATTTTGGATTACAGCAGTTTATTTTATTCCAATCTTTTGGCCTTTTCATCCATAATGTTTTATAAAAATAATTTTTCATATATATTATTTTTATTTCTAGACCTTTTGTTTTGTCAAAATTTTAATTATGATAATGATGATTGGTATATCCTTACTCAGCCTGGTGTGATAAATTCTATTGCAGAAGACAATTATAATGTTTATTTCGTAGCTGAAAATGGTATTTATACATATAATAAGATGACAGAAGATATTAAATATGATTATGCATTTTCAATTCAATCTAATTTTAACAAAATAAGATATATGATGTATGATGAGTTTCGTGATTATTATTGGATTGTTCATTCAAGTGGTGTGAGCTTTAAGTCATCAGTAAGCTCCATTTGGAGAGATATGTCATTTTCTAATTCGGGTATTTTCAATGTATATCAAATTGATGATTTAGGTTATTCACCTGAATATATATGGATTCGTTCAATGGATGCATTATATCCATTTGATCCATTTACAGCTCAATTTATAAAATTAGAAGAAGCTTCTAGAGAAGTTGACATGATTAATTGGGGGCACTCTAAACATGGTGTTTCAGGAGAAGATATTAATATTTCTTCTTTTTTAATTGAAGGAGAATGGTTTGTTGGGATTAATAGAATATATTCAAATCAAAAGGACATGGAATTGCATCCTAATTTATTAATGGAAGATAAAGAAGGTAATTTATGGTTTGGAACTGATGAAGGTTATTTATTAAAAGGATGGCGTCATTCTAATCGTTTGGAACTAATTAGAATTGGTTTGCCATTTAAAAATGTTACCATATCTTTTTTAGATAGCGATGGCGATTGGTGGTTTTCAGATAGTCAATTTAAGAGGACTGGTGAACTTCTAAATTCTAAAAATAATAATGATCCTTTCATTGCTAGTTGGAAAGAATTTGATAATCATTGGACATTTTATGATGGAAAAAAATCCCATGTCATTCAAAATATGGATGTAAATTCAATTAATAGAAATGGAAGCATAATGTATTTTGGTACTATGTCTGGATTATTATATTTAGATTTATATGATAATGTTTGGAATATTATTAGTACTTCAAATGGATTGAATGATTTTGCTATTTGGGATATGATAGAATATGATAATTCAATGTATGTTGCCACAACAAATGGTATTAATGAAATTTCATTGATAAATCATTCAGTAATACCTGATAGACAAAAACAGTTTGATTTTTTATTGCGTGTTCCTGTATATGATTTAATTGCAGATTCAAATTATTTTTATTTAGCAACTGACCTTGGTCTATTTGAAATGAATTGGGAGATTGGAAAACCTCAACTCATAACAGAAAAAATATTTAAAAAAATAAAATTATATGATGATGAAATGTTTGGTTTAGATGATCATTTGTGGTCAATTGATATTCATGGTGGTAAAGAAAAAAAAATGGTTTCAAATATTCATGATTTTGATATTTGCAATTCTCATATTTGGGTTAGCGAAAGAAATAAAGCAAGAATCATACAATTGAATACTAATTTTGAAATGGATTATGATTATCTAGATGGAATACCTGGTAATAAAATATTTGGAATTGAATGTGATGAAGAATGGGTATGGTTTTTGACAAATGATGGAGTTGCGTTTTATAAGTGGGGGAATTATCATCAAGAGAATTAATTTGATATTAATAATTATTTTTTCAATATTTTCATGTACTGGTTCTAGAGAAAAAATAACTGTTAGAAATGATAGGCCTAAAACTGAAATTAAAATATATAAACAACATTGGAATTTGACGCAGGATTTAATGAATTTATTCATACACGTGGAGTTGCCAATTAATCGTTTTGTATTTACAAAAGCATTAGATCATTTTTATAGTAATTTAGTTGTTACGATGACATTGATAGATATGGATCATGATACTCAAATATTTCGTGATTCGTGGAATGAAAAAATAATACAAACATTTTATGAAGATACTCGAAATGTTAATAATTATTTTTCAATGGAAAAGAATATTGAGCTAACTCCTGGTAAATATAAATTATTTATTAATGTTCAAGATGGAGATAGTCGAAAAAATTGGAGAATAAATGAAGAATTACATTTGAAGAAAATTGATTCATTAGGCCCAATCTTACCTTTTGTAGATACTGAGAGTGGTGAAAAAAAAATTGCCATGAATATAATGAATGACATGGATACTCTTTGGTTTAGAAGTCAAATTATAATTCATGATGATTCCTTGAAAGAAGTTGATTATAGTATTAAAAATAAAAATAAAGAGGTAGGCTCTGGGCAAATTAGTTTACAATCAAATAGCATTAATGATATTTATTTATTACCGATTCCCTTTACATCTAAGACAAGTGGCTGGCACGACATAGATATAACATATAAAAACAATACTTCTTCTATTTCAATTTATTTTGCATATTCAATCGGTGATTATTGGACAGATGATTTAAATGAAATAGTTGGTGTTATGAGTTATTTATTCCCTCAAGATTTTAAAAATAAAAAAATAAAAAATGTGAATGAGAAAGATAAATGGAAATTAATAGATTCATATTGGAAAAAAATAGATCCTACTCCAAACACCATCGATAATGAACTTTTAATTCAGATAAATAAAAGGGTTAAATTTGTAAATGATAATTATTCTATTTTGATGTCTGGCTGGAAAACAGATCGTGGAAAAATTCATATAATTCATGGCCCACCATATAATCGTGAATCATATAAGGATGAAATGGGAAATAGCTATCAAAAATGGATTTATCAAAATGGAAAGCAATTCATTTTCATTAATAGAAATATTTCAGGTGATTATTCTTTATATAGAGAATTTCATTAATAGTTATAATGGATTCAAATAGATATATTGATACTCCATTTTCTTATTCGCAGTTAAGTACCTTTAAGGCATGCTCTCAAAAGTTTAAGCTTACTTATTTGGATGGAATTCGTAAGCCGCATGAAAGTATTGAAGCTTTTGTGGGTAAAAGAGTTCATTCAGTTTTAGAATGGATATATTCAAAAGGTAATTCAAATAATACATATATGACTTTTGATAGAATTTGTAAAGAATATGATAATATATGGAGAAATGAATGGCATGGTAAAATATTTATTGTTGCACCCTTAAAGAATTCTGATTATTATTATTCAATGGGAAAAAAATGTCTATCTAATTATTATAAAAATTATGGTCCAAAATTCAATCAACCTGTAATTGGTACTGAAGTTGACCTCTCATTTTTTTTTGGTAATTATTCTTTTCGTGGAGTGATAGATCGGTTAGATGAGTTATCTCCTGGTAAATTCATGATACATGATTATAAAACTACTAAAAATGAAAAAACTAAAAGACAGGCAATTAGTGACATCCAATTAGGGTTGTATCATATGGCAATAGAACAAAATTATGAAAATGTTAAGGAAATATCTTTAAAATGGCATTTTCTTAGGAAAGGAACAGAAGTTATTATAACACATGATCAAGATGGATTGAAAAAAATAAAGAAAAAAATTAATAAAATCATTGATAAAATAATTGTTTCTTTAGATAATATGGATAATTTTCATCCAAAAGAAACAATGCTTTGTAATTGGTGTTATTTATGGGAAGAGTGCCCTGCAAAAATCATCGCTAATCCAGTTAGGAGCGCTGATTAGTTTATTACATCTTTGTATTCATTAATGATTCAAATTTCTTATCGTATTTAATTACCATCTTTCTCCAATCATATTTAGTTGCAATTTCTCTCAAATCATTATCTTTTTCATGATTGAATTCTATAATTAACTTTTCTAATTTACAAAT
>MDTE01084680.1_pt1 | contig 10251 bp, 11 predicted proteins | sample 811231 | NCBI WGS metagenome assembly MDTE01 (sample SAMN05326651, study PRJNA326480) | marine metagenome | isolation source: seawater | place: Indian Ocean: Red Sea | collected 2010 | reverse complement strand
CGGATGCTGCTCCACGCCGAGCGCGTGACGGTGAATGAACCGGAAACCGGCTACACCCTCGAGGTCCATGCGCCGCTGGATGGGTCCATGCGGTCCGTGATCAACCGCCTTTAGCCCGAGAGACCCCCGGAAATCCCTGACTCATTCAAACATGAGGTCCGGGTCCAGGCCGGCATCCCGCAGCAGTCGGGTGAGGGACATCAGGGGCAGGCCCAGAACGGTCGTCTGATCGTTGCCCCGGGCGGCTTCGAGAAGGAGGATGCCAAGGCCTTCGACCTTCAGACTCCCGGCACAGTGATAGGGGAGCTCGGCGTTCAGATACCGTTCGATGAGCGGTGCGCCAAGCTGTCTGAAGCGCAGGTCGTAGGTCTCGACGAGGGTGCTCGAAAATCCGGTTGCGGGGCGCTGTACTGACACGCCTGTGTGAAAGCGCACCCAGCGACCGCTCACCGACTGCAACTGGTCGACAGCACGTTCGTGTGTCCCGGGTTTGCCCAATGTGGCGCCGTTCGATGCCGGCACCTGGTCGGAGCCGATGACAATGACGTCGGCGGTGCTGGTCGTCGCGATCGCGCGCGCTTTGGCCGTGGCGAGGCGGCCGGCCATCTGCCCCGGAGACTCGCCCGGGATTGACGCTTCGGCGATCCCCGGAGCGGCAATCCTGAACGGAATCCGGAGCCGCTCCATGAGCGCTCTGCGGGATTCGGATGTCGATGCCAGGATCAACTCGGGTGTGGTCACTTGGTGCTCACTCAGGCCAGCAAATGGGCTCTTGCAAATCAATGACTTGGGGACAGGAAACGGAGGCCGGGAATCTTTGACAGGGTGGGGTCCGATCCCTATGATGCGCCCCCTATGACCGAGGTCACTCCCCAGCATAGCCTGAATCCTGGCGATCTCGCCCGCGCTCGTGCGTCGGTCGAGTACCGGGTCGTGCCGGATGCGTTCGTCCGATTGGGCACGGCAGTGGCGAGACACGAGGAGGCCGTGACGGTCGGGCTGCGATTTGCACCCGTCCGTGGTGGAGGCATCCGAGTTCGGGGGATGGCCTCGACAACGGTGATCGCCGCGTGCCAGACCTGCCTCGAGGAACTACAGCTCACGCTGGCGGCTGAAATCGACTTGCTGTTGCACAGTGAGGCGGAGGTACTCGAAGCGCAGCCGATCGACCAGGACACCCTGCAATATGCCGAAGGCGTTCTGGGATGCACCGACCTCGTCGAAGATCAGCTGTTGCTGGAGTTGCCGATGGTTCCGCGCCACGGGACCGACTGCATGGATACACTGGACTATACGGCACCTCCCGCGCCTGAATTGAGACGATCGAGTCCGTTCGACGCATTGCGCGACATCGATCTGCCAGTCTGATCCGAACTCAAGCCAAACCAAAGGAGTTGAACTGCCATGGCGGTACAACAGAACAAGGTCACACGTTCCAAACGCGGTCGCCGTCGGAGTCACGACGGGCTGCGCAAATCGACGTTGTCGGAAGATCCGACCACCGGCGAGACCCACCGCAGGCACCATGTGACGGCTGACGGGTTCTACCGGGGCCGCAAGGTCATCCACACCACGGACGACGACGAAGAGTAATCGTCCCGCTGATCGGCAGATCGCGTCGCCGGCCTGGTGACGTTGCGTCCGTTCAGCACGTCACACCAAGGTCAACCAGGGGAAGGGGGTACCCATGGCGTCCACCGCATTTGTCTTTCCAGGGCAGGGCTCACAGTCCGTCGGCATGCTGGCCGATGTTGGAGACCGGCCCCTCGTTGCCGAAGCCTACGCGGAGGCGAGCGAACGTCTGGGCTACGACCTCTGGAAGCTGACTCAGGAAGGTCCTGAAGAGCAACTGACCCAGACCGAGTTTACGCAGCCGGCAATTCTGACGGCGAGCGTCGCGCTGTGGCGGCTTGCCCGCGAAGGCGGCGCCGCGGCGCCTCACGCCGTCGCCGGGCACAGCCTCGGTGAGTATTCCGCACTGGTTGCTGCCGGCGTGCTGTCACTTGGCGACGCTGCGTACATCGTGCAGCAGCGCGGGCGCTTCATGCAGGCCGCGGTGCCTGTCGGGGTTGGCAGCATGGCGGCGATTCTGGGTCTGGAAGACGCCGCGATCGAGGAGATCTGTACGGCGGTCTCGGAAGCTGACGCCAGTGTGCAGCCCGCGAACTACAACGCTCCCGGGCAGCTTGTGGTTGCGGGGCACGCCGCGGGCGTCGACAAGGCTGTCGAGGCGTGCAAGAAAGCGGGCGCCAAGCGTGCGACGTTGCTTGCGGTCTCTGCTCCTTTCCACAGTGCCCTGATGGCGCCGGCGGCCGAGGAACTCAAGCCGGTCCTCGAGTCGTTCGAGTTCCTTGCACCGTCCTGCAAGGTTGTGCAGAACGTCGATGCACAGTTCTGCAGTGACCCGGATGCGATCAGGGCAAACCTCATTCGCCAGGTCGACAGTGCGGTGTTGTGGTCGCAGATCATCGGTACCCTGCAGTCCGACGGCGTCGGTGTGGTGGTCGAATGCGGGCCGGGCAAAGTGCTCTCCGGTCTCAATCGGCGCATTGACCGATCCATTGAGTCTCACAATATTGGTGATGCCGCATCGCTTGCGGCGACGCTTGATGCCGAGGGCATTCTGGCGTGACCCTCGCGGGCAAGACTGCGATTGTCACAGGCGCCAGCCGCGGCATTGGCCGTGGGATCGCTGCAGGTCTTGCGGATGCCGGTGCGTATGTCCTGGGCACGGCGACGACCCAGGGCGGTGCGGACGGAATCAGTGAGATGCTCGGGGAATCCGGCAAAGGCCTCGTGCTGGATGTCGCGAGCGACGAGTCGGTTGCGGCTTTCGGCGAAGCGATTGCCGACGGTGACGCGCCCCTCATTCTGGTCAACAACGCCGGCATTACGCGGGACAATCTCGCGCTGCGTATGAAGCCTGAAGAATGGCAGTCCGTGATCGACACCAATCTCACGGCTGCGTACCGCATGCAGCGGGTGGTGCTGCGTGGCATGACACGCGCCCGCTGGGGCCGGATCATCAACATCGTCTCGGTGGTTGGCAGCATGGGAAACCCGGGGCAGAGCAACTATGCCGCGGCCAAAGCAGGGGTGGGCGGGTACAGCAGAAGCCTCGCCGCGGAGGTTGCGGGAAGAGGGATCACGGTCAACTGCATCGCTCCGGGCTTCATCGCGACGGACATGACTGACGAGCTTGATGAGGGGACACGTGAGGCGCTGCTGGCCAGAATCCCCGCGTCGCGATTGGGCGATCCCGAGGACGTTGCGAATCTGGTCGTGTTCCTTGCCGGCGATGCGAGTGGTTACATCACGGGTGAGACGATCCACGTCAACGGTGGCCTCTACATGGCCTGATCTGCGGGCGTTAGGGGGTGTCTCCTGGTTGTCGGTAAAGTTCAACTAATTCAATTGCTTAATCGGGAGTTTGGCGAGGTGTTCAACGCCCACTGGGGTGTGTCCGGCAACTTGCCTGCCCGTCCGGCATTTCTTTAAACTAGCGCAGCTTTGACTGCATCGAATGGAGTAAGCAAACAATGAGTACCACCGTAGAACGCGTCATGAAACTGGTGTGCGAACAGCTCGGTGTCAAGGAAGAGGATGTCACGCCGGAAGCTTCGTTCGTCGAGGACCTCGGTGCAGACTCTCTCGATACTGTCGAACTGGTGATGGCCCTCGAAGAAGAGTTCGAGACGGAGATCCCCGACGAAGAGGCGGAGAAGATCACGACTGTCAAAGAAGCGATCGATTACATCGAAGCGCATACCTGAGAGAGCGCATCCCGTGCGCGATCTTTCCTCAGCTCCCTCCCGGCCCCGACAGCGTGCTCGTGCGCGAGGCATGGGCGCGACCAGGCCCGGATGCAACAGGTTGGTAGGCCATGGCTGATCGACGCGTTGTTGTCACCGGTCTCGGAATGCTGACGCCGCTGGCGCCGTCGCTGGATGACAGTTGGCGGCTGATGCACGAAGGCAAGAGCGGCATTGCGCCGATCGAATCCTTCGACGCTGACGGGTTCCCGGTGCGGATCGCGGGTGAGGTACCGGAGTTCGACATATCCGAGTATCTGCCGCCGAAGGAAGCACGGCGGATGGACGGCTTCATCCGACACGGCCTGGTTGCCGGGATGCAGGCCGTGCAGGACAGCGGGTTCGAGGTCACCGACGAGAACAGGCACCGGATTGGTGTTGCGGTGGGTTCGGGCATTGGCGGGATCGTGACCATCGAAACCTGCCACGAGGTCGTGACCACGCGCGGTCCTGGCAGGGTCTCTCCGTTCTTTGTTCCCTCCTGCATCATCAACATGGTCGCGGGGCATTTGTCGATCATGTACGGCCTGCAGGGCCCGAACATTGCCATCACGACGGCCTGCACGACCGGTACCCACAACATCGGCTTCGCGGCCCGCATGATTCAACACGGCGACGCTGATGTGATGCTCGCCGGAGGCGCCGAGAAGTCGACGGGTCCTACCACTATGTCCGGCTTCGCCGCGATGAAGGCACTCTCGACCCGCAACGACGACCCGGAGCGCGCCAGTCGACCGTGGGACCGCGACCGTGACGGCTTCGTGCTGAGTGACGGCGCGGGCGTCATGGTGCTCGAGGAGTACGAGCACGCGAAGGCGCGCGGGGCAACGATCTACTGTGAGGTGACCGGGTTCGGCATGAGCGCGGATGCCAGTCACATGACGTCACCGGCACCCAACGGGGCGGGGGCTGTGGCATCGATGCGGAACGCGCTCGCTAGTGCAGGCCTCGATGCATCAGAGATTGACTACATCAACGCGCACGGTACCTCGACCCCACTTGGTGACGTTGCCGAGACCCAGGCGATCAAGACCGTGATGGGTTCCGGCGTGGCGGACGTGGCTGTCAGTTCGACCAAATCAATGATCGGGCACTTGCTGGGTGCTGCTGGTGCGGTCGAGGCGATCGTCTCGATACTTTCGATCCGTGACGGCGTGGTGCCGCCTACGATCAATCTCGACAACCCCAGTGAGGACTGTGACCTCGATTATGTGCCGCATGTGGCACGTGATCGGGAGGTCCGGTACGCGTTGACGAACTCGTTCGGGTTTGGCGGAACGAACGGTACGCTGATCTTCGGCAAGGTGTGAGCGTTCGTCGCGGCGCGCTGCTCGCGGCTTGCGTTGCCCTGATTTGCAGCGTCCTGGCTGTGTATTCGGCCATCGCCGTCATGAACAGTCCCAGTCCCTCTCCCGGCGCGGTCGTGGTTGTCGAACGAGGTACCTCCACACGAACGATTGTGCGTCGCTTGATTGATTCCGGCGCCATCGATGTGCCGGACTGGCTGGTGATGGTTTGGTTGCGCTTGGGCGTCGATCGCGGACCTCTGCAGGCAGGGGAGTATTCGATCCGGTCGGGATCCAGCGCGGTGGAGGTGCTCGACCTGATCCGCAGTGGCACCGTCGTCCAGCATCGCATCACGCTGGCAGAAGGACTGACGGCACGCCAGTGGCTCGAACGACTGGCCGACGATCGACTGAGTCAGCAGCGCGGCGATCGCGAGGTGGCCACGCTGTTGGAGACTGACGACCCGATTGAGGGGTGGCTCTTCCCCGATACCTACCAGTTCACGTCAGGCACGTCGGATATTGACATCCTGCGGCGGGCCTACCGCCGCGCCCGCGAGGTGCTGCGGTCAGAGTGGGAAGACCGCGACCCGGGTCTCCCGCTCGACAATCCCTACGAGGCACTCGTGCTTGCCTCGGTCGTCGAGAAAGAGACGGGCCTCGCGTCGGATCGGCGTCGCGTTGCACAGGTCTTCGTGAACCGGCTGAAACTCGGTATGCGTCTGCAGTCGGACCCCACGGTCATCTACGGGATCGCGGACTTCGATGGTGATCTGCGGCGCAGCGACTTGCGGCGTGACGGTCCCTACAATACGTACATGCGCCACGGTCTCCCCCCAACACCGATCTGCAATCCCGGGCTCGCGGCAATCCGCGCCGTGCTGCATCCGGAGCCCGGCGATTTCCTCTATTTCGTCGCGCGCGGTGACGGCTCGAGCCAGTTTTCCCGAACGCTCGAAGAACACAATCGCGCGGTACGGAAGTACCAGTTGGGAGGGGGCGGGTGAAGCCAGCGACCAACCGTGCGCCTGAACGGGTGACAACCGCATGAGTGCGCAGCCAACGCCACTGCCCTGGCACGAGCCGGCACTGGCCGAATTGGCGAACCGTTTCGACGCCCATCGGCTGGCCCACGCGCTGCTGCTGGCGGGGCGCCGCCTGACGGGCAAGACGACATTTGCGCGTTTGCTTGCCGCGCGTGTGCTGTGCAGGGAAGCAAGCACGGGCGGCCGCAACGCTGCCTGCGGCACGTGCTCCGAGTGCCAGCTGATCGCGGCGGGCACACACCCCGATCTGCTCGAGATTACTCCAGTGGACTCCAAACAGATCAAGGTCGAACAGATTCGCAGTCTGCTTGGCTGGATGCGCGGTACGCCCCAGCGGGGAGGTTACCGGGTGGTGGTGCTCTGGCCGGCGCACGCCATGAACGGCATCTCCGCCAATGCCTTACTGAAGGGACTCGAGGAACCGGGTCGGGACTCACTGCTGATTCTCGTGACGGACCAGCCGGGCGCGTTGCTACCGACGGTACGCAGTCGCTGTCAGCGTCTGAATTTGCCCCTCGCCTCTCAGCAGGAGGGCCTCGCATGGCTTGGCCACGCAGTACCGGCCGGCGTGCTGCCAGTCGGCACCGACCAGGCCACGCTGATGCAGATCGCCGACGGCAACCCCGTCGAAGTTGCGGTGCGATCCGGGGACGGCTTTTATGAGCGGCGCGATGCGGTGTTCGGCCTGCTGCGTGAAGGCGCGGCAGGCGCACCGCCACTCGCGGTCGCCGCCCAGTTGGCGCGAATGGACGGACTCGAGGTCATCGAGCTTTGGTCAGGGTTGCTGCTCGACGTTGCCAAGGTCGCTGCCGGCGCCGTTTCCCACTGCCGGAATGTCGATCAGCGGGAGTTGCTGGAAGTGCTCGGCGACCGCGCCGATCCGGGTGCGCTGGCCGACTTCAGCGATGAACTCATCCGCGCCCAGCAGTCGCTCCTCGGCCCGTCGAACCCCAATCTTCAGCTACGCTTCGAACACCTCTGCAGGGCGTGGGCTACCTTGTAGAAGCGGGGTCCATCGAGCAGAATCCGGGAGCGGCAGGGCTGCATATCCGGCGTTTCGAGCAGATGACATGGGCAAGTTCTCCATGGGTGGCGCAAAGAAGACGATGATCGCATTGTCCATCAAGGACAAAGTGGTCTTGCACAACCTCTCCATGCCATTCATCAAGAATGGCGGGCTCTTCATCGCCAACCGCACCGAGTACGAGCTTGGAGACGACGTGTTCATCCTTCTGACCCTGATGGACGAAGCGGAGAAGATTCCGGTTGCCGGCAAGGTGATATGGATTGCCAAAAAGGGTGTGAAGCAACCCCATGCACCCGGGGTTGGGATCCAGTTCACGGACCCCGACAACGTCGCGAAAGACAAGATAGAAACCTACCTGGCGGGCAGTCTCGGCTCCGCGTCGACGACTGCCACCATGTACAAGGCGGTCCCGCAGCGCGGGTGACCGCCCAGCTCAGCTCAGCGTGCGCGCAAAAAAACGCTCGATCACGCCGTATCGGTGGATGCTCACCGATCGCTCCGCCAGGCTGTGCTTGCTGCCTGGGTAGGTCATGATCTCAAAAGGCTTGTTCCGATCCTGCAGCGCTTTGAACAGCTTGGTGCTGTGCGTGAAGAGTACGTTGTCGTCGGCCATGCCGTGCATGACGAGCAACGCTCCTGACAGCGTATCGAGCCCCGAGAATACATTGCTCGCCGCATAACCTTCGGCATTGTCAGCGGGGTCGCCCATGTACCGTTCGGTGTAGTGCGTATCGTAGAGCCGCCAGTCAGTGACGGGTGCCACCGACACGCCGGCGCGATAGAGTTCTGGCGCGCGGGACATCATCAGGAGCGTCATGTAGCCGCCGTAGCTGTGCCCGAACACACCGATGCGGTCGGCGTCGACCCAGTCCTGCGCGGCGAGCCATTCGGTTCCCAGTACCTGGTCCCGGACCTCGCACTCTCCGAGCCGCCGGTGGATGGGGGCCTCAAATGTCATTCCACGATTGCCGCTGCCGCGGTTGTCCAGTTGAAAGAGCGCGTAGCCACGCTGCAGGAAGTATCGGGTCCACGGTGGCTGCCAGCTGCGCGTCACGCGCTGGACCCCCGGGCCGCCGTAGACGACCACGATCGCCGGGTGGGGGCCGTCACCGTCGGGTCGCAGCGCGCGCCAGTGCAGCGTCTGGCCGTCGTCGGCCTGCAACTCGCCGAAGCGTGTCGTGCCCGGGAGACCGTACCCCGCCAGCGAGTGGCCGGGGGTGTCGGCGTGGTTCGCATGCAGTGTGCCTGCTTCTGCACCGGACAGATCGAGAAGCCCGACCTGCGGCGGCGTTTCGGCGTCGGACCACGTGTCGAGGATACCGCCCCGCTGAGCCTTCTGATCAGAGCCGCCGCTGATTTTGACGCTGGCGTCGTGCCACGCGCCAGGCGCGGTCAGCCGCTCCGGAGACCCGCCGGCAAGGTGGATGGCATACACGTGCTGTTCGAGCTGACTGTCCCGCAGCCCGCTGAACCAGGCTGTGCCGCACGCCTCGTCGACCGCGAGGAGTCCGGTCACGTTCCACGCACCGTGCGTGAGCTGGGTTGGCTCTGCGTGGGGGCTCGCATAGCGATAGAGGTGGCGGTTGCCGTCCCGCTCGGATGTCCAGAGCCAGCCTCCGTCGCTGAGGAAACGAAGATCGTCATGAAGGTTGATCCAGGGGTCTCCGGTCTCACTCAGAAGCTCAATCGTCGTCGCGTCGTGCAGCCGGTACTCCGTCAGGTCGAGCGTCCGCTGATCGCGGCTTTGGGTCTGGACCGCCAACCCGCTGCTGTCCGGTCGCCAGGCGAGTCGCGCGAGGTAGGCGGACGAATCACCGACGAACGGCAGATCGGTCATGGCACCCGTTGCGACTTCGACCAATTGGGTCGTCACGTGCGCGTTGGAAGTCCCCGTGAAAGGGTACCTCTGCTCGAACACGTTGAAATCGTCCGCGTCGATCTCGTAACGGACAGACACGTCGACGGTGGACTCATCCACCGTGAAACAGGCGATGTGTCGTGAATCCGGTGACCACCAGTAGCCGTCGAACCGGTGCATTTCCTCCTGGGCGATGAATTCAGGAACGCCGACGGTCACAGTGCCGCCGCCGTGAGTGGTCAGCTGCCGCGCACGGTTCTCTCCGTCCAGAGCCATGACCCAGAGATTCTGCTCCCTGGCGAACGCCAGGTGACGGCCGTCCGGCGCGAAGGACACGTGAGTCTCGTGTGTATCCGAATGGGTCAGCCGCTCAACCCGCCCGTCCGCCAGGTGGTAGAGGAACAGGTTGCCCTGCAGCGGGAAAAGCAGGGCCGTACTGTCCGGACTCCAGTCGTAGTCCGTGATGCCCCCATGGGAGATTCGGCGGCGTTCGCGCAGCGCCTTTTCGGCGTCGGACAAGACTCGTCCCTGTTCGATTAGGTCGGATGCTTCGATGAGCCGTTCGGTCGTTCCGGTAGCCCGGTCGTGGCGCCACAGGTCGAGCGTCTGATGATCAACGCTGCTCGGCTTCAGAAACGTGACGCAGCGGCCGTCCGGGGAAAAGCGCACGCGCTGGGGAGGGGCACTCGACAGGTCCGGTGCGGAGAAAACCCGTTCGAGGGTCAGTTCATTGGTCGTCATGGTCGGGTCGGCTCGTCGGCGTGGGTTCTGGCGGATGCCTCACAGCGGCAGATGCGGTCGCGTCAGGTTCTCGGTTGCGCCGTCGACGATCGCGATGTTGTCCTCGATGCGGATTCCGCCATAGGGAATCATCGCCTCCACCGCCGTCCAGTTCACGGCGTGTGCGTACTCACCGGCCCGGAGTTCGCTGAGCAACGAGGGGATGAAGTAGAGACCGGGTTCGATCGTGAAGACCATGCCCTCATCAATTGGTCGGGTCAGACGCAATGCGGGGTGGCCGGCTGGCGGCGGTTCGTGCGTACCCCCGGTGTCGGTCTGTTGCCCGGCCACGTCATGCGTCTGCGCGCCGAGCAGGTGCCCGAGGCCGTGGGGCATGAACGTAAACGTGACGCCGTGTTCCACGGCGTCATCCGCATCCATGTTGAGCAGTCCGGCGTCGGTCAGCACGTTCGCGATGCGACGCTGCATCGACAGATGCAGG
>MDTE01111815.1_pt1 | contig 10252 bp, 7 predicted proteins | sample 811231 | NCBI WGS metagenome assembly MDTE01 (sample SAMN05326651, study PRJNA326480) | marine metagenome | isolation source: seawater | place: Indian Ocean: Red Sea | collected 2010 | reverse complement strand
TACATTTGCCAACATTATCTGGTTCCGTAGCTCAACTGGATAGAGCAACTGCCTTCTAAGCAGTAGGTTGAAGGTTCGAGTCCTTCCGGAATCACAAATACTTTAATAAGATTTTATTTTTGTTTTTCTTATTGAATCTTTTTGAAAATTATCAAAACTTTTTCCTGAAAATAATCCATTAGACTCCCAGTCTCCATAGTTAGGGTTAGGTAATACAATTAGTCTAGTCCCAAAATCATTACTTAATTCATCAGTATAATTTATTCTTTCTTTTGATAATTTTATTTCAAACTCATCATTAAAATCTGATAAGTTATCTCCAATAAGCATAATCACTTCGTATTTATCTGAAACTGACTTTCTCCTTTCACTTTTACTTCTGCTTTTATCTCTTAATAGAACATTTTCTTCTTTTGAGTCAGGAAAACCTAATTTTTTGAGATTATTTACTGTTGCTTTATGTTGTTCAGAATATCTATTTGAAACATAAAATATCTCAATTCCTTTTTCAGATGCATATTTCAAAAATTCTAAAGATCCTGGGATTGACTCTGCTATTTCCATATTTCCCCAATCAACCCAACTCTCTCTATTATATGAGGTATTATTTAAAATAAGTTTTCCATCATAAGGACTATTGTCCAATACAGTTTCGTCAACATCTGTGATGATTGCTAGTGGCTTGTTGTATTTTTTATCAGATGAAAGAAAAGAATCTAAATTTAATCTTGCTGTATTGAAAGCTTGGTAGCATAAAGCTCTGTACTCTGCAGAATTTTGAGTCCATACCTGAGCCTGTATTTTATATTCATTGCTTGGCTTATACTCTTTTTGATTACATGAAATTGTAATGATTAATATTAAAATGTATTTATTCATAATTTTCCGTGGTTTCTATTATTAATCCCTTTTCTGCCAGTTAGGTTATCTCCCATGTCAGATCTTGCTTTTTCTGCTAATTCTTCTAGTTCTTTAGCTATATTAGGATATTTTTTAATTACATCATACTCCTCACCGGGATCTCTTCTAAGATTATACAATTCTAACCCTGTTGTGATCGAATTATAATTTCCTGGGAAACCATCGTTATTTGGTAGAACGCCCTTATATGATCTCGAGGTGTGAGGAAGAATCAATTTCCAGTTATCTTTTCTTACAGCTTCTAGATTATTATCTTTATAGTAATAATAAAATTCCTTTCTTGGATTCACTTTTTCTCCTTTCAATATTTCCATAATATTTACTCCATCAATTTTATGTTTTGGAAGATTTCCATCTACAATATGAGATATAGTTGGTAATATATCTATAGATGAGGATAGTTGATTTGCAATTTTACCTGCTGGTATTACATCTGGCCACATCATGACTGTGGGTACTCTCTGACCACCCTCAAAAGATGTGCCTTTTCCCTCCCTTAAACCTCCAGTTGAACCTGCGTGGTTACCAAAGTTTAACCATGGTCCATTATCACTTGTAAAAATTATTAAGGTATTATCAATAATTTTATTTTTCTCAAGTGCATTAATTATTTTGCCAACTGACCAATCAATTTCCATCATGAGGTCACCATATAAACCCTGTTCACTCTTACCAAGAAACTTTTCTGATACCGCTATTGGAACATGAGGCATGGGATGGGGAACATAAAGAAAAAATGGATTGTCCTTATTTTCTTTTATGAAGTCAACTGATTTTTCAGTAAATATAGTTGTTAGCTCTGCCTGATCAGCAAGGGTTTTAATCTCCCTTACTATTTTTTCATCTTCAATTAACGGTAATTGTGGGTATGATTTTTTCCTCCAGTTTGATGTATCTGAGATCTGCTCACCCTTAAAATTTACTGGCCACATGTCATTTGAATATGGAATTCCCAGATAAGTGTCAAAGCCGTGATTTGTTGGAAGAAACTTCTCATGGTGTCCTAGGTGCCATTTTCCGAAAATTGCAGTTGAGTAACCTTTTTCTTTTAATATCTCAGCAATTGTTTTTTCATCTTCGTGAAGTCCATGTTCTGAGTAAGGCATGAGAGCACCACTTATGCCAATTCTATTTGGATATGTTCCAGTAAGAAGTCCTGCTCTTGATGCGCTACAAACAGCTTGTGCTGAGTAGAAGTTTGTGAATAGCATACCTCTATTTACCATATTATTAATATTAGGTGTGTTGTAATTTATTGCTCCGAAATTAGAAATATCTCCATACCCAAGGTCATCCATGAAAATGATGACAAAATTTGGAGTAGTGTTTTTATTATTATCACTACATGAAAAAAGTATTAAAAAAAATATATAAATAAAGTATTTCATGATATCTATACTTAGTAATTTAGATAAATTTTATTATGAAAATAAGGTATCTAATAATATTATTAATCCTCATATCGAAGATATCATTCTCACAGGTTCCTTCAGGAAATTGGTCTGTAACCCCTGATCCTTTTCTTGAAAATCAAGAAATAACAATTACTGTTTCAGATATTAATTCTGGAAATCTTTCTGGAATAAATGATATTTATTTATGGACTTGGTATACAAAAAATGGAGGAGGAAGTACTAATGATGATAGTCAGTGGAATGGTCAGTGGAATAATTCTAATGAAAATATGAAAATGATCAAAAATACAGATGGAACTTTTAGCTTTACTTTCATCCCCTCTAAATTATATAGCGATTCTTCCATAGAAAAAATTGGAGTTTTAGCTAAAGCAAAGGATGGAAGTAATGACAAAAAAACTGAAGACTATATTTTTGATGTGGGTGTCTTTGATTTAATTCTAAACAATCCAACTTCAAAAATTTCAGTCATTGAGTCTGGTGAATCAATAACCATTGATGCACTATCAAGCATAACAGTAGATTTTACTCTTAAAAAAAATAATGTGATAATTAATGAGAAGAAGAATTCTATCTCATATAATTATGTAGTAGATAATATAACTGAAAATAGCACATATAATTTGATAGCAACTGATGTTGAATCAGGGTCTGAAGTTTCAAGAGAATTCAGTGTAGTTATTAAGCCAAGTATTCTCGTTCAAGAACTTCCATATACAAGTTTGGAGGATGGGTTAAATATTTTAAGTAATTCAGTGGTTTTTGTATTAAATGCTCCTGGAAAACAATTTATAAATCTGGTTGGTTCATTTAATAATTGGGAAATTTCTAGTGATTATCTTATGAAATATGATCAAAATTTAAATAAATTTTGGTTTGAATTATCAGGACTTGACAAGGAGTCTTACCATTCTTATCAATATTTGGTTGACGGGTCTATATATATAGCAGATCCTTATTCCACTATAATACTTGATTCTTATAATGACTCTTACATTTGTAGAACTTTAGAGTGTGGATTTTCTTCTTTTCCTTCTTACCCAAAACAAAATAAACATGCAGCCTCAATGTTTAAAATTAATGATAATTTTAAGTGGGAAGATGAAAATTTTCAAAAACCAGCAAAAGAAAATTTGATCATTTATGAACTTCTAATTAGAGACTTTCATGAAGAAAGGTCTTTTCAATCTGTTATATCTAAGCTAGATTATCTAGAAGGCATAGGAATTAATGCAATTGAGCTCATGCCAGTAAATGAGTTTGACGGTAATAATAGCTGGGGTTACAATCCTTCTTTCCATATGGCAATAGACAAAGAGTATGGTTCTCCTACAAAATTAAAAGAGTTAGTCAATGAGGCTCATAAAAGAGGAATTGCTGTAATATTAGATGTAGTTTATAATCATGCAACCGGTCAAAACCCTTATTTTAGGTTGTGGAATTCACAAAGTGATAGTTATACTGGAACGCCGTTATCTGATAATCCATTCTTTCAAATATCTCCTGTTTCTGAGTCTTATTTAAATTATTTTAATGATATGAATCATGATTCAGACTATGTGAAGAATTATATGAAAAGAGTTAATAAATATCTTATAGAAGAGTACCATATCGATGGATTCAGATTTGATTTAACTAAAGGAATGACTAATGAAGTTATAGCTGAAAGTTATTCTTCAAAAAGGGTTAATTATTTAAAAAGTATTGCTGATGATATATGGGCTCATAAACCCAATACTTATATAATTTTTGAACATTTTCAGAATTCTGAAGAAAGAATTTTTTCAGATTATGGAATTATGTCCTGGGGAGAGGAAACTTACCAGTATAATGAAGCAACTATGGGGTATCCATCAGATTTTTCTGGTATTTCACATAAGTCTAGAGGTTTTTCAAGTCCTACCTTGGTTGGTTTTATGGAAAGTCATGACAAAGAGAGATTGATGTATAAGAATATAACGTATGGCAATTCAAATGATATGTATGATGTAAAGGATTTTAATAATTCTTTAGATAGAATGAAGGCTGCAGGCGCATTATTTTTTACTATTCCGGGACCTAAAATGATTTGGCAATTTGGAGAATTAGGTTATGAGAAAAGTATAAATACATGTGAAGATGGGACTGTAAATTCTGATTGTAAGCTGTCCCAAAAAATCTCAGCATTTCAACTTAATATGCACGAAGACACCGAGAGGATGAAATTATATGGTGTCTGGTCAAGAATTTTATTATTAAGAAAAACTGAAAAAATATTTAAAACAAATAAATTTTCTACAAACTTTTCATCGGATATTAAGCATTTAGTTTTAGAGGATGACAATTCTTCTGGAGGAATATCAAAAGTTATTGTAATAGGAAACTTTGGAATAGAAGATAAAGAAGTTTCTCAATCTCTTCTTCCTGCAGGAACCTGGTATAATATTTTTGCAAATAATCAAATTATTTCAATTGATGATTCAAATAAATTAAATCTAAGGCCAGGTCAATTTATAATTTTGGCTGATAATAAATCAAGTATTAAAGATGAAGAAAATTTATTATTATCTTCAGAGGAAAAGTATTTTGATAATGAAATTAAAATATATCCTAATCCTTTTCAAAATAAATTTACTCTTGAAATAAATAAAGAAGTAGAACCTCCTTATTTAATTTATTTATTTAATTCCTCTGGTAAATTAATTTCATTTAAAACCAGATACTCATCGAAAATAAATCTTGATTATTCTAGTATTTCAGAAGGTGTTTATAATATTATTATATCTTCTAAAGATGATTTTTTTATTAGAAAGCTATTAAAACATTAGATCCATGAATTAAATTAAAAATTTTTCAAAATATAGACTTTTGAAAATGTAAAATTAATTGGGTTTAAGGTGTTTAAAAATCAGATTTATACTTAATATTTTATAGAAATTTTTGTATAATTGTCGGATATTACAAGTTATATATTGTAATAATTTAAAAATATTTTTAAACTAAACTAAACTATAATGAAATCAAGAAAATTTAAATCTTTTCTTTTTCTAGTTGTATTGTTTACTGCAGTTACCTTTAGTTGTGATGATAGTATGCCAGAACCTATTACCGGAACTAAACCAACTGTATCATTCACTGCAACTCAATCGGCTAGTGATGTTTTCACTTGGTCATTTACAAATAATTCTTCAGGAGCAGTTTCTTATAACTGGGATTTTGGTGATGGTAACGGCACTTCAGATGCAAATCCATCTCATACATATACCGGTGCGGGAAGCTTTACTGTAACACTAACTGCTACTGCAGCTGGAACTAGTAACTCTATGGGATGGAGAGCATCTTCTTCTCAAGCTGTTCAGATTGAATTACCAACTTATGCGAATGCTGATGTTACATTCACAGTCGACATGAATAATGCTGGCCTTGGTGCTGATGATAAGGTTTATCTGGTAGGAAGCGGTGATTTAGGTAACTGGTGTGGTGACTGTAATCAGATGACTTCAACTAATAATGATGGTATTTATACTATTACTAAATCATTGTCTACGAGTACTATGTACGAATATAAGTTTTCGATTAATAATTGGGCTAGACAAGAGAGATTTAATAGTGAAACTGCTTGTGCTTATCAAGCTCCTGGTAGTGAATATTGGAATAGGCCTTTAGATCTAGGTAACTTAGATGAAACTGTTTCAGTTCCTAGTGTGGTTTATAATACCTGTGATGCAAATCGTAGTACGATTTCGGATCTTGTACAAGGCGAATGGAAAATTTACAGAATGTCAGTAGCATGGGAACCAATGAAGTTTGGTGGTGCTTGGTGGGATTATAAAAGAGAGAATGCAGATATTGGTGGAGACAGACCATGTGTAGACAATAACACATTTACTTTTGGTTCTGACGGATCATTCAAAACTAGACATAATGGTGATTTTTGGCTAGAGCCAAGTTGGCAATCTGGAGCAGATGCAGAAGGTTGTGGTACTCCAATTGCACCTTATGTTGACGGAGACTTCACTTACAGTATTAGCAATGATATGTTAACACTTACTGGTGATGGAGCTTACTTAGGTATGCCTAAAGCTACAAATACTGGTGAAGATGGAAATGCAGCATCAAGAACATATAGGGTTGAAAGTATTTCCCCAGGTAGTATGTATGTTTCTATAGATTATGGTGCAGGTGGTAATAGATGGAATATACACTTGAAAAAGTAAATCCATAAATTATATAAAATGAAAAAGTGAGAAGAAATTCTCACTTTTTTTTTGAATATTTTTTAAGGTATTACGAGTAAAACCTTTTTAATTCTTGAGCAAATCTTCTTACGTCTTCAATTTTTCCAGTACTAATTCTACACCAGTCGTAGTAAGGAGGGAAAGGTCTGCCTACTAAAATTCCATTTTCTTTCATATACTTACTAAATTCATCAATATGAACTCCTGTTTTAAAGAAAGCAAAGTTTGTATATGACCTAACATAATCTAATTTAAGTTCATCAAAAACACTATAGAATATTTCTAAAGCTTCCTTGTTTTTATTTAGACTATAATCAAAAAAGCTTGTTTCATCATATGCAAACATAGCAGCATGGGTAGCTAACATATTTGTTCCAGCCATAGTACACTTTTTTAGCTCAGCTATCCTTTCTGAACTTGCGATTAGATATCCAATTCTTACTCCAGCTAATCCATAAATTTTTGAAAAGGTTCTAGATACAATAACGTTGTGACCCTCTTTTACAAGTTTCGTCATTGTAGGGTAGCCATCATTAATAGAGTAATCATAATAGGCTTCATCTACAAATACACATGTTTTTTTGGCTGTTGCAGTACAAAAGTCTTCTAAATCATCAGCCTTAAGCATAGTACCTGTTGGGTTATTTGGATTACATATAAATACCATGCTTGTATTTTTAGAGGTTCTTCTTGAAATTTCATTTAAATCATATCTAAGGTTATCATCTAAAGGAACCCAATTAATTTTACATTCAAATTCTTCAGCATATGTCATAAGTGCAAGATATGTAGGTTTACACGCAATAATTTCTTTCTTCTCAATTCCAAAAAGTCTACCTGTAGCACGTAGTCCTTCATTTGATCCTCCGGTAACTAGTACCATACTAGGATCTACCCCTTCTCTTTCTGCAATTTTTTCCTCTAGTTCTGTTACTCTATTGTAGGGGTATCTGCATGCTTCATCAAATGCATTAATTATTGCTTCTCTAACTTTAGGTGATGGTCCATAAGGATTTTCATTAGAACTTAGTTTTATGAATCCGTCATTTTTTATTGTTGAAATTGGTCTAATTTCAAGTTCTTTGCTAATACCTGTAAGTGGAAGCGTTACTCCAGATACTCCGAGTAGTTTTAATAAATTTCTTCTTGTAATTTGATTGTTCATAAGGATAAAATTTTTACTTTTAAATAATAACAATTAACTGATTAATCTAAATATAGTAAATAATATGGAAACTAAAACTAAGAAATTTTTTTTGACCCTAATAACATTTATATTTTTTTCATTTTCATTATATGCTCAACTAAGTAAAAAGTTTGAGCCAATAGATATTTTTGAAATAGAGTATGTATCAAACCCACAGATATCTCCTCTAGGTGATAAAATTCTTTTTCAAAGAAATTTTAAAGATGTAATGACAGATAAAAATCTGTCTAATTTATGGATAGTAAATTATGACGGAAGCAATATGATGCCAATAACTACTGGAAATCATAATTCTGGATCACCTAAATGGTCAAATTCTGGAAAAATGTTCACATTTAAATCAAATAAAGAAGGAAAAACACAACTCTATCTATATAATTTAGAAAATAATTCGGTTCAAAAACTTACTAATATTCAGTCTTCTATTGGTAGTGTCAATTGGTCATCAGATGATAAGTATCTTCTTTTTAATTCATTTGTTGAAAAGACAGAAGGAAAACTTATTAAAATGCCAAAAAAACCAAAAGGTGCTTCATGGAATTCTCCACCAATTGAGATTGATGATATGGTATATCGTTATGATGGGGGTGGATACAGAAGGCCTGGTAATAATCAAATATTTATCCTTCCAGTTGAAGGAGGGACGCCAAGGCAGGTTAGTATGTTAGATAAAAACCCAAGTTCTGCAGTTTGGTTAAATAGTAATAATATTATTTTTTCAGCTAATTTAAATGATAATTCAGATTTTGAACCTAACAATTCAGATATTCATGTACTTAATATAAAGTCTGGAGAATTAAAACAGTTGACAAAAAGATTTGGTCCAGATAGATCACCAATAGTATCTCCAGATGGAAGTAAAATTGCTTTTTTAGGATACGATGATAAATTTTTAGGGTATCAGCAGAATTCTCTATATATCATGGATAGTAATGGGGAAAATATTGAGCTAATATCTAAGGACTTTGATAGAAATATTAGTAATATAAATTGGATGCGTGATGGAAAAGGAATTTATTTCCAGTATGATTCTGAAGGAATGACTCAGATTGCTAGTATAAGTTTAAATGGTAAGGTAAAAGATATTGTAGATGAGCTTGGGGGATTATCATTGGGTAGACCATATAGCGGTGGTTCGTATACTATTTCAGCATCAGGAAGATATGCCTTTACCTATGGAAATGTATACAATCCTGCTGATTTAGCAGTGGGGTATAATGGATCAAAAAATAGATTAACAAATTTGAATAAAGATCTATTTGATTATAAAGACCTTGGAAAGGTTGAGGAAGTTTGGTATGAATCTTCATATGATGGTAAAAGAATTCAGGGTTGGTTAGTTTACCCTCCTGATTTTGACGAATCGAAACAATACCCATTAATCTTAGAGATTCACGGGGGTCCGTTTACAAATTATGGATTTAGATTCTCTGCTGAAGTACAGCTTTTTGCTAGTAAAGGATATTTCGTTTTATATACTAACCCGAGAGGCAGTACAAGTTATGGAAAAGATTTCGCCAACCTTATTCATCACAATTACCCAAGTCAGGATTATGATGATTTAATTTCTGGTGTTGATCTCGTAGCAAAAAGAAGTTATATTGATGGTAATAATCTGTTTGTAACTGGTGGAAGTGGAGGAGGTGTCTTAACTTCATGGATAATTGGAAAAACAGATAAATTTAATGCTGCTGTTGTTGCTAAGCCAGTGATAAACTGGTATAGTTTTGTATTATATGCCGATAATATTTCTTTTTTCTATAAGTACTGGTTCCCTGGGATGCCTTGGGATAATTTAGAGCAGTACATGAAAAGATCCCCTATATCATACGTAGGAAATGTTACAACTCCTACTATGCTTCTCACTGGTGAGGATGATTATAGAACTCCTATGGCAGAAAGCGAACAGTTTTATGCAGGACTTAAACTAAATAAAGTAGAGTCTATGCTTGTTAGGATCCCTGGCGCAAGTCACGGGATAGCAGCGAGGCCAAGTAATCTTATAGCCAAGGTAAACGCAATCACTGCTTGGTTTGATAAGTACAAAAAATAATTTATTTAAGCTTAACCGCTGTTCCGTATGCTAGTAATTCAGATGCTCCAGCCATCATGACTGAAGTCTGAAATCTAACACATATTACAGCATCTGCTCCTAAATTATTTGCGTCTTCAATCATTCTCTGTAAAGCTTGCTCTCTAGCATCAGCTTGCAGTCTTGTGTATTCAGCTACTTCACCACCTATTAAGTTTTTGAATGCTGCAAGAATGTCATTTCCAACATTTCTTGTTCTCACAGTGCTACCTCTAGCTATACCAAGTGTTTCAGCTACTGAGTGACCAGGAATATCATTAGTTGTCGATAATTTCATATTTAAATATATAAAAATTCTATTATTAATCTTTTTGCAAAGGCTTGTTTTACAAAGATTTTCTTTTATAAATTTGCACACTTAATCTCGGGGTGTAGCGTAGCCCGGTTATCGCGCCTCGTT
>MDTE01000181.1_pt1 | contig 10252 bp, 8 predicted proteins | sample 811231 | NCBI WGS metagenome assembly MDTE01 (sample SAMN05326651, study PRJNA326480) | marine metagenome | isolation source: seawater | place: Indian Ocean: Red Sea | collected 2010 | reverse complement strand
ATTATCGAGGAGGTGCGGGGGGGTAATAAGCGTGTTTGCGGCGGCCGTTAGAAAGTGCCCTTTTCCTATCTCTTGACATTGTCTCTCGTACTAATAAAGCCTCAATTGAAAAATGCCTTCAGATGGTGAAAAGTACCTATTGGTGACTTGATTGAGTGGTTTTGTTACAACACAGTTCGCGACTCACCCCGTCGTACATATCTGAAGAGTGGTGGGTGAGGCGAGTTCATCTGTAGTTGTTCCAAAGTGACTACGATACCTAACATTGAACATCTGATCTATGAATCAAAATTTATTCAACTACATTCACGATTATTTTTCGCCAAAGAAAATCTTAGTTTATCGAATTACTCGCCCCTCTGTGATATATTCAATACTTTTTATTCTTACATTTTATGTCATGTCTTCAATTGGATTTCAGCTCCTTTGAAGCCGAATCCCACTCAAAAATATCCCCATCTCTTAGTTGGATTATGTTGTCTGGAAGATTGGAAATAGTCGTATTTCCATCAGTGAAAAGGTGTGTGGCTAGAAAGATGACATCCGGATTTTCATTAGCAAGTTTTGCGACAGTGGTCGGCTTGAAGTGGTGTTCGGTGGGAACCCCGTCAGGAACTCCTACTTCGATGATCACTACATCAGCTTGCTTTACCCGATTACTAATCTCGTCACAGGGGCCAGAGTCACCACAGTGGAGAAGAGTCATCCCACTGGAGTGAGTCATCTGATAACCATGTGGTTCAGTGGCCGGTTCGTGGTTGACCTCGAACCTCTCGAAGTTCCATTCACAGTCACTTGGCAGAGAGCCAGACGGTGACTCGTTGAATGTGACTCTCTCGTCTAAGGCCTGTGTCAGGGAGCCAGGAAAAGCAATCTCTGAGAGGTCTCGCATCCTCATCTCGCCCCCCGTGTGTAGGAATACATCCAGAGGCATCTCGCCATCGCGGTCAGAGATGAATCTCCTGTCTAGGATAAGGAAGGGGAAACCGAAGACATGGTCTCCATGCCAATGAGTTATCAACAGAGTTGAGATATCTGATGTTTCTAATCCTTGCCTCCGTAGTTGTGCCAGTATGGTGGGCGGGGCATCGAACAGGATGTGGTCGTCTAGTAACACTAGGGAGTGGAGCCGTCCATCCGGGCAGAATGCGTTGCCCGTACCCAACAATCGAATCCGAATCGTCATGCTACCTGTCTCGGGATGGGCTTCGGTTCTATGAGGTATCCCCCGGACATCCTAGTCTCCAAGGATGCCTTACTCTAGGACGCCGTCCCATTCGCTTCATAAACAGGATTCGGGACGGCACGCCATCCCATCTAGATGATGGCGTTGGAGATGATGGCACGGTGACTGAATGGAGCAGCAAGAACCCATACCTCGGATCGATGACAGAGAAGACTCTCCTGACTCACCCTGATTCCTCTAAGGAAACTAGGCACCATGTGTTCCAACTGGGCGATTCAGGAATGACCTACAAAGTAGGAGATGCGTTGGCGATTATTCCTCACAACCCCCTCGATTTGGTTGAAGATATTCTGGTTAAGTTGAACTTCACAGGTGACGAGGTGGTGGAGACTCATGCTGGTGAAGTGGGTATTCGTGACGCACTTACCAACCACTACGAGGTGCATAGGCTCAACAAGAAGTTCCTGCAGTCGCTTGAAGAGAAGTTTGCAGATGCAGGCCCCCAGATTTCAGTCCGTCTTGTTTCGCGTAACCGTAGCAATGCGGAATCTGGTGAGCAGGCATTGGAGTGGACCTGGGGAGGCGAAGACGACGATTTCCCAGAGGGTTTTACTCCTCTCGGTTCGATTAAGGATCCATCCCAAACTGTGTGGGAGGGCGCTACAACAGATGCAGACTCGATAGAGAATTACATTTGGAGTAGGGACTATCTGGATCTACTCAACGAGATGCCTACTATTTCGTTCACTCCTCAGGAGTTCGTTGAGACATTAGATAGGCTCAAGCCTCGACTCTACTCAATCGCGTCATCTCCAGACGCTCACCCAGGAGAGGTTCACCTCACGGTCGGTATCGTTCGCTATGAGCACCACGGCAGGAAGAAGGGTGGGCTCTGTACCATCTACATGGCCGATATCGCTCCTTTGGACGAGGAGGTCATCCCGATGTTCATGTCCCCTACTCGCAGCTTCGTGCTACCTCCCTCTGGCGATGTAGACATCATCATGGTTGGGCCTGGAACGGGCATCGCCCCCTTCAGGGCTTTCTTGGAGCAGAGGAAGTTCGACAAGGCGACGGGTCGCAACTGGCTTTTCTTCGGTGACCGTACTGAAACCCACGAGTACCTCTACCGTGATGAGCTTGAGGCTTGGGTGGACGAAGGCTTTGTCCGATTGGACAACGCATGGTCGAGAATGGCGGACAGGCCGAAGACCTATGTCCAACACTTGATGGCTGAAAACGGTGAAGAGATATGGGAGTGGATATCCAACGGTGGCTACTTCTACGTATGCGGGGATAAGCAATACATGGCTAAGGATGTGCACAAGACATTGATTGAGATTGCCGAGAAATATGGTGAGATGTCGGCCGAGGATGCTAAGTCATTCGTCGAGCAGACATTGATGAAGGAAGAGAAGCGATACCTCCGAGATGTCTACTGAAGCCTTCCAGACCCTGAGGGTCTGTATTGCCATCATGCTATTGAACCGGTTCGAACCGTGAGTGTCCGTGTTCGAGAAGGTTCTGATAGCAAACCGGGGCGAGATTGCCCTTCGTATCTCCCGTTCTCTTCGCAAACTAGGATGCCAAGTAGCCATAATCCACGGAAGGGAGGATCGTCAGTCCTTACCGGTTCGATTTTCAGATCAAGCCGTTACCAACTATCGGGACAACCCCCTTGAGTCGTACCTCGATTTTGAGAGCGTCATCGCAGCAGCTAAGGAAATCGGTGCCGAAGCGATTCACCCAGGTTACGGCTTCCTTGCTGAGAACTCCGCCTTCGTCAAGAGATGCGAGGAGGAAGGTATCGTTTTCATCGGTCCTTCATCGGATGTCATTGCTTTGCTTGGTGACAAGATTGAGGCTCGCAAGGCGATGGAAGCAGCCGGTCTCCCAGTTGCTCGAGGCAGCAGCGAACCTGTAGTCAATCCTTCAGATGCTACTGCATTGGCCGAAGACATAGGATACCCTGTGATTATCAAAGCTGCCGCAGGTGGCGGAGGAATTGGGATGCAGATTGTATACGATGAGTCAGAGTTCGCATCTGCTCTCAATCTCTGTCAGTCGAGAGCTCAATCGGCGTTTGGAGACGAACGAGTCTTCGTCGAGAAGTACATCGAAGGGGCGCAACATGTCGAGTTCCAAGTGTTGGCAGACGGCACGGACGCGATTCATTTTGGCGAGCGGTTCTGTTCCATTCAGAGGAGGCACCAGAAGCTAATCGAAGAAGGGCCTTGGCTGACTCCTGAGGTAAGAGAAGAAATTGGTGCGCGGGTATGCGAGGGGGCTCGAGCGGTCGGTTACAAGGGTCTAGCAACCTTTGAATTCCTAAGGGATGCTCACGGTGATTTCTATTTCCTTGAAGTTAATCCTAGGGTACAGGTCGAACACACGGTAACCGAGATGATTACAGGTGAGGACTTGGTTAGTTTGGGAGTCAGGGTTGCTGCTGGTGAGAGTTTACCTCTGAGTCAGCAGGATGTTTTCTTCGATGGACACGCAATCCAATGCAGAATCAATGCTGAGGATCCAGTCAACTTCATCCCTTCACCTGGTAGATTGTGGGAATGCCACTTTCCCGGTGGTTTTGGTGTAAGGGTAGACACGCACGCTCATGTAGGATACGAGATGCCGGGTTGCTTCGACTCGCTGTTGGCGAAGATGATTGTCTGGGCTCCTTCGAGAGAGGAGGCAATTGCAGGTATGCGCGTCGCCTTGGATGAGACGAGGCTCGTCGGTGTCGAAACCGTGATTCCGCTTCAACGAGTTATCATGGATGAGGAGGATTTCCTCAACGGAGACATAACCATTCGATATCTTGAGGAACATCCAGATCTTTTGAGGGGATGAAATGCAAGTAGTCATCGTAGGGAGCATCGCCTACGACGATTTGGAGAGCACTGCTGGGGAGGCACACTCAACCCTGGGGGGGTCAGCCACTTACGCTGGCCTTGCAGCGGCTTTCCACATACGAGGCAGGATGCCAGGAACGAGTACTCTTCCCATTGGTTTGGTTGGTGTGGTTGGCGAGGACTTCCGCATCGGTGATTGGGAGTGCCTTGAGTCGAAGGGTCTAGATTTGAGAGGGGTCGAAAGGCGAGATGGCAGCACCTTCCGCTGGAGGGGTCGATACTCCGGAACGATGGACGAAGCAGAGACCTTGGAGACGCAACTGAATGTGTTCGGGGACTTTGATCCTAATCTTCCGGAGGGTTACAAGTCATGCGACATACTGTTCCTCGCCAACATTCATCCCTCTTTACAAGCGTCTGTTTTGGATGCATGTGAATCAACCAAGATTACGATACTCGATTCAATGAATCTCTGGATATCGACTGAGAAGGATGCCTTGAGCGATGTGTTGCGGCATGTTGACATGGCGATTCTCAATGATGCTGAGATTAGGATGTTGGCAGAGGAAGTTAACCTGATGAAGGCTATCGAAGCAGTTCGCAGTGGCGCTTGCCTTTCTGGAGGTGAAGATGCTGGACGGGGGCCATCGACCTTGATAGTCAAGAAGGGAGAGAACGGAGTGTTGGCTGTTTCTGAATTTGGATGCATAGCCCTCCCCTCCATGCCGACTTCAGATATTGTTGACCCCACTGGTTGTGGGGACTCGTTCGCCGGTTCTCTAATCGCTCATCTTGTTCCAGCGTTGGAGCGTGGACTCACGCAGGAAGACCTGCGCTCCGCACTAATCCACGCTACAGTTACCGCTTCATTCACCCTGTCGGCATTCGGTTCTGAAGCGCTTGTACGTCTCGATAGAGCACAGTATGCCGCTAGAATGGATCGCTACCGCACGATAGTCGGCTTCTAGCCGAGCCGCTTCAGCCCAGCGATTCGTGCTACTGGTTCAGTTGAAGAGACCATCCCAGTGAAGGTGGATGGTCCATTGAGTTTAGCGGTTTCACTTCCGGAAAGGGAAGGCGCCCCTCTCTCACTTCCGGATGAAATTCCCCGAAGTGTCCTGCTTGCAAGATCGTCAGCGATAGCTCCCCCTCCGTTCTTGGTTAACAATCGAAGTCTCTCTTGCACATCCGCTTGCGCATCTTGGTCGGCTCGGAGACGAAGTATCTGTCCACTCAGCATCTCGCTCTCTACGAACAGGTCACCCTCCAATCCATCTTGGTCTCCGTAGACTTCTCGGTAACCGTCACCAGCTCCACGGATAGCTGAACCAATCCTCTTGCCACTTTCTTCGAGTCGCTTAATCCCTGGTCTTACCAATTCGCCAAGCGCTCTGAGCGCTCCTCGTCCTCGTCTTCGCCTTGAATCGACTCTAAGTCGGGCATCCCTCTGTTGCTGCACCAATAGTCGCTTGAACATCGGATACTTGTCGATTGGGTCTGGAGTCTGAATCTTGGTGAAGCTCTGTTGGAGGTTCTCGGGTAGGGGTGGATTTTCCGGTTCCTTGATTCTCGCGTTAGCAACTAACCCAGGGCCGCTTGGAAGGTCTGTGCGTAGTGCTTCTCTAGTCGGTTCAGGGAGGTTGGGTCCTGCCGCGGCGCTGAGCATCTGGAACGACGAGGTTGCACTTTCGGGTAGCTGAGCCATAGGTACCGAATTGACGGGTTCTGGAAGGGTAGTAACTGATGTCCCTGGTTTTTCTGTAATCGAATCAAGGGCGTCGAACATTCCGAACATTCCCCCCGTGTCGAAAGTCGATTCGCTGGCGCTCTTTGCTGCGGCTTCAGCTCTTGACATAGGTGGGCTCTCTTCATACCTGTTAGGCGAAGGCCTCTCCCAAACTTGTTCGTATGTGTTTTCACTAGGGTTGTTGTTACTGGTGGAGGGAGACTGGAACGGTAAGTCGTAGGTTGTTTTTCCAACAACGCTGTCTTGTCGTTGCCCTTCTAGAGCCTTGGTCGCTCGGTCGAACATGGGTGAACCGGTGTCGAAGGCGTTCTCTGGAATCGAGGGGGTTGTAGGTTCTGGAGTCGATGGAGTGAGGTTCATCGAGGGCGAGGAATTGATTTTCTCGCGTCCACTTCGTATCGCAGCGAGAGCATCAGAAAGGCTCTCTTCGCTATCTGTGGTAAGTGAAAGGCTTGCTGTCGCCTCGGCAGCAGCTCCAGCTTCGACTCTAAAATCGTTCATTGATCCGAGCTCCAATTGGGTCTGGGATTCCAATTCCATGAGGCCTATCCTTGCCTCTTCGAGGGTCATTCCATCCGACATTCTATCGAGTAGGATGTGAAGCCTCTGTAATCTGTGGTCGCGACCAAACAGGATGTGACGATCTCCTTGGTTGGTATCGATGCATAGTGCCGGGCGCCTTCCCAACGCCCACGCGAGTAGAGAGATGGAACCAGCCAACAAGGCGTAGATTTGTGCTTGTCCGCTGAGTACCCTCCAACTGGCGATAATTAGAATCAGACCGATGAATGTCACTAGTGGAGGGGTGATTGCGACACTGTGATGGCGCAGCCTTACTATCGAGTCGAGAGTAATGCGCATGCCCTTGCCATCACGGCGCTCGATGAGGAGGTTTTCGTCGGTCAACAGGGTGTCGACGTTACCGTCGATCCCGGCCATACGCAACGAAGTGAATGTTTCACTCTCCAATAACCATCCCCCTTGCTAGCAGTCCTCCATCTAGAGCATATGCTCTGTGCGCATCCCGAGGCTAGCAGGCTTGCGGTCTGCTTATACATCTTGCCCCGTGAATAAGGTGCTTGAGGTGTATCTTGGCACCCTCCGAAGGAGAGCCATCAGAGAGCGGTGACCGAAGAGGAGTGGCCAATGACTCTCATGTTAGCGTCGAGTTGTGTTAACAGCAATCTGGGTGGCGAAACAGTACGGATGAACAGAGGTGCGTCCCACTCCAGATTCACAGTATCTCCATCAACGGAAGTCACTCTTCCTACCACGAATTGCAGGTCTATTGCCCCATGCACAACATCGCCTTCCTCAAGTCGCTTGTTTTGGAATGGTGCCGGTGAAACCTCGACCCTCGATTTGTCATGACGAATCAAAGATCCCGACCAATCTCCATCTCCTTGGTGGACGAGTATGGATCCTCGTTCGACCGCCGCTTCACGCATCTCTCTCAGGGCGACCCCTACCCTGTCTCCTGCAATCGCTGTTTCGCAGTCATCGTCCATCACTTGAAGGGAGCGAGTTATCCCTCCATCCTCGGTGGGTAAAGCGAGTAGTTTGTCGTGCTTGTCGATGGATCCAGCTTGGACATAACCAATGGCCACCAGACCGACTCCTTTGACATTGAAGTGCTGGTCGATGGGTATGACTAGTGGGTCTTCTGTTCTCGAAGGGAGTTCGTCCAGTAGTTTGAACAGACTCTGTTTGAGTTGGTGTGGGTCGGGTGAAGAGGGATGCAGGATCCAAGATTCAAGTCCGGCTTGCTTCTGAATCACCTTGACTTGTTCTTCGTCGATCCAACCTCCATCCTCGGGTGCTATGATTAGATGACCATGTTCGATGCCAGCTGCTCCAAATGCCACCAGCACCTCTCCCAGAGATGCATCGACCTTACCAATCTCAACGATTCCACAACGAGCCGAGTTGAGACAGGAGAGAAGTGGTCTCAATCGTTCGGGGTGCTTCAACGGGCGGAGCAACGAAAGGATTCGTGTTGTGCCATCAATGACCTCTTTGTTGACATAGCTCTCGATATCTCTGGTGTCATTGAGTTTGGCGAGAGACCTTGCCAGGTCTTGACTGCCGACGAAGGCGACATTGAGCACTGACATGTTTCGTCGCGAAGGCGAGGGGGAATTGAATCCGCCGGCTCACGACCTTGCTTTCATTGCGTCTCTCGCTTTCTTGGCGAGATCCCACATCTCACGTTCCTCATCGGTTTCGGTTTTGAGTTGGGGAATGGGGATTGGTCGCATCTTGCTGTCAATTGCAACCATGAAGAAGAATCCAGAGCAGATCTCCTCACGCTCCCACTTAGAGCGCTCTAATCTACGGGCGACCACATGACAACCAGCGGTGTGAGTTGAAGTAAACACGACTCTCGCTGTGACCTCAATCAGGTCTCCTTGATATGCTGGCCTACAGAACTTGAGGGAGTCAATGCTGACGGTCACAAACTCTCTATGCGCGAACTTGCTTGAAACTACACCTGCAGCGGTGTCCATAATCGACATCAGGCGACCGCCGAACAGAGTGTTGTATGCGTTTGTATCTCCAGGGAATACCTCTTCTAGTAGGGTTACGGGCTCGGTTGAGTAGGGCTCTTCGGACATCGTTCTCACTTCTCCCCCGGGTAACATCCCTCAAGAATGCTTGTCATCATGAATGGCATAGTGCGTGATTCGGGATAGAAGCGCTGATTTCAGAGGTACTTCTCGGGTAAGTCATGAGTGAGGGAGAGACAAAGGTCGCGGTAGCCCTTGTTTCGGGCGGTATCGACTCTCCTGTAGCCGTCCACAGAATGGCAGCTAGAGGCTGGAAAATCTACCCACTTCATTGTTCACAGGAGCCTGTGACTGGTCCGGAGGCGGAGGAAAAGACGCGGATCTCGATGGAGCGCATCAGGAGCCAATCGGGCGGTGCCGACTCGGTGGTCGATGAGATGCTTGTCGTCCCGGTTGGCACGACACTTGCAAAGTTCACCGAACCGAAATCGCATAGGGACTACTTTGTGCACATGAAGCGACTCTTCAATTCCATTGGTTGTCTCTACGCTAATGAGGTCGGTGCTACGCACATTTTGACAGGTGAGAATCTTGGTCAGGTATCAAGCCAAACTTTGGGCAATTTAGGAGCGGTAGAGGCGGCCTCGAATCTACCCATCCTGAGGCCTTTGTTGGGTTTCGACAAGCAGAACATAATCGATGAAGCGAGGAAGATAGGAACCTTCGAAACGAGTGCTGGCCCAGAGACTTGCGACGCTCTCGGTCCGAACCGCCCGACGACGGTAGCTAAAACAAGTAGACTCGAGCATCACGAAGAGGCTCTCGGTGGTTTGGTTTCACTAGCTGAGGAATGCTACTCGAAAAGGCGTTCAGAGAGGCTTGGCTAGACTCTGTGAACAGGCTCATTCTCCCATTGGGGTTAAATGCCAACCAGCAGTCGGTTCTCTGAACCACATAGTGGTTCATGAGTGATTGACATGTACAACAAGAGAAAGAACGCGGTCTGTTACCTGCTAGTTGGGTTGATGTTTCTATCCCCACTTGCCGGCGCCGCATCTGTGACTACCTTCTCGAGCGGATCTTCCGAAGAGCTGGTTGAATTGAGAATGCCAGGCAACTACCTGAACATGCTCGACGGCGCGATTTCGCTGCCGGAAGGCGAGACCATCACCGGTGCGAGTTTGAACATCTCAAGTGCGTATGCACTTCACAATGACTTCACGACCTATGACCAGTCGATTATGCAATCGGGAGCCGGAGGAATATGGGATGCTCGCTACAACAGCGGCTTAACTACCTACAGCGACCCGGCTTGCCACCAGACATCATTGGTTGGATGCACCTTCACCACTCAGGAGGAGTATCTGGCATTGGTCAGCGAGGGTTTCAACGCGGATTTCGAGGGTAGCGATCAGGGAATGGTACCTGGCCCTGCGGTCGACATATTCAACTGGGAGAGGGGCGATCTTACAATGACTGGATTGCCAGTTCCACAAACCGGTTGTGCTACTGGTGACAACTGTTGGGGGACTAACATCTACGACCTTGACTACACTGACGATTCACCTCTCTCGGACTTCGAGTATTCACTCGACACCCCAGCCATTTGGGTCTACCCTGGAAAGGGTGCTGCTCGCTTCAATTCGTGGCACAGCCTATACTACCGACAAGCGTCTGGAACCAACTACTACTACGAAGACTGCGCCTATGTATCTGTGTCCAGTTCGACCGACAAGGTATCCTGGACGCCACCGGTATTCGTGCCGTTTGACATGAACAATGTGACAGGACTGGTGCAAGGCTCCAATGGAATCTTCCAAACTCATCAAGGCAGTGGTAGTAGTTACAACAAGGTACAGACCGCTTGTAACGGAAAGGGTTCGATATCGATACCAGGAAACAGTTGGGTTCTCTCTGGTGAGAGCACTCACTCAAACAACCAGAACGGTTGGGCAAACAT
>MDTE01154066.1_pt1 | contig 10253 bp, 5 predicted proteins | sample 811231 | NCBI WGS metagenome assembly MDTE01 (sample SAMN05326651, study PRJNA326480) | marine metagenome | isolation source: seawater | place: Indian Ocean: Red Sea | collected 2010 | reverse complement strand
GAACATGAACATTCCATTCGTTAAAAACTTTTGCTTCAATATTAAACAAACTTGAATTAGATTTTAGGTACTCCATTGCAATAGTTACCGACTCTTTCATAACTTTTCCTAAGTTTCCAGTTACAGATAATTTGCCCTTACCTTTACTTAGAATACTCTCAATATATAAAATATCTCCTCCAACTGAAGTCCATGCAAGTCCGGTAGCAATTCCTGGTATAGAAGTATTTACAATACGATCTCTATCAAATATAGGTTTACCTAAAATTTCTTCTATGTCCTTTTCGTTAGGATTAATTGAATATTTTTGGTTTAAAGCAATACATGTAGCAATATTTCTAATAATCTTGTTGATCGTTTTCTCTAGTCCTCTCACTCCTGATTCTTTGGTATATTGGTCGATAATTTTTTCTAAAATCTTTTTGGTCAACTTTAAATTATTCCTTTTTAACCCGTGCATAACTAACTGTTTAGGCAAAAGGTGTTTTTTAGCAATTTCAACCTTTTCTTCAACAGTATAACCGCTCATTTCAATAATTTCCATTCTATCCCTTAGTGCAGGCTGAATAGTTGCTAATGAGTTAGCAGTTGCTACAAACATCACTTTTGACAAATCATAGTCTAGCTCTAAATAATTATCATGAAATGTTTCATTTTGCTCGGGATCTAATACTTCTAATAAAGCTGACGAAGGATCACCATGATTGTCTCTTGTAACTTTATCAATCTCATCTAAAACAAAAACTGGATTGGAAGAATTTGCTTTTTTGATAGATTTAATAATCCGACCAGGCATAGCTCCTATATATGTTTTTCTATGTCCTCTTATCTCAGCTTCATCACGTAAACCTCCTAAAGATATTCTTTCATACTTTCTTCCAAGTGCTTCTGCAATAGATTTTCCTAACGAAGTTTTACCAATTCCTGGAGGACCATACAGACAAAGAATTGGAGATTTCATATTTCCTTTTAACTTAAGTACTGCTAAATGTTCAATAATTCTTTGTTTAACTTTTTCTAAACCAAAATGATCCCTGTCTAATATCATGTTCGCTTTAGATAAATCAAAATTATCGTTTGTAACATGGTCCCAAGGAAGATCTAATATTAACTCAATATAACTTCTTTGAACAGAATAATCTGACATTGAAGGATTCATTCTTTGTAGTTTTTTTAATTCTTTTTCAAATGATTCACCTACAATCTTACTCCATTTTTTTTTCGAAGCTTGTTTCCTCATCTCCTCAACTTCTTTCTGAGAACCAGCACCACCTAATTCTTCTTGAATTGCTTTCATTTGCTGATTGAGATAATACTCTTTTTGTTGTTGATCAAGATCTGTTTGCACTTTTGATTGAATTTTATTCTTCATTTCAAGCATTTGCAATTCTTTTGTTAACATTTTTAAAGCAGATGTTGCTCTTTTTTTGAGATCTATTTCTTCTAAAAGCAATTGCTTTTCTTCTAGTCCTATATTCATATTAGAAGATACAAAATTTATAGCAAAAGATGAATTTTTAATATTTTTAATAGCTATAGATGCTTCACTTGGAATATTTGGAGAAGCTTCAATTATTTTTAGTGAAAGATCTTTGACAGAAGAAACTAAAGCAGTAAACTCTTTATCATTGTTATCTGGTTTAACTTCTTTCAACTCAACTATTTTTGCTTTATAATAAGGATCTTCTTGAACAATCTCTTCGATTTTAAATCGTTTTCTTCCCTGGATTACTACAGTGATATTACCATCAGGCATCTTTAACATTTTAAGAATATTTGCAATAGTTCCAATTTTATTTAAATCCTTACGCTCTGGAGTTTCAATATCAAAGTGTTTTTGAGATACGACCCCAATCATTTTATTTCCTTTATCAGCTTCTTTAATTAATTTGACAGACTTATCTCTTCCAATTGTAATAGGAATAATTACACCAGGAAATAAAACAGTATTTCTTAAAGGGAGTATGGGCAAAAATTCTGGAGCACCTTCCTTAGAAATTTTAGCTTCATCCTCATCACTCATTAGTGGTAAAAATTCAGCGTCCTCATTAATCAAATCTGAATTACTAAGTGAACTAAATCTTATATTTTTTTTCATTATAGTTTTCTTTTAAAAAATAAATTTGCAATTAGTATGCCACTGTACAAAATGAAGTCTTTTTGTCAGGAATTAGAATCTTCTGTACTTTTTTGTCATTTCAAATATATTTTCTAAAATATTAATATCAATATTTTTCATTATCATTGATCTTCTTTCAAAAACTCTTGCGCATGTTTCTAAAAAACTTGTTAATTTATATTCTTTAAATCCAGATGAGCCTCCCCAACTAAACGATGGAATAAAATTTCTCATAAAACCACTTCCATATATATTTGCTCCAACTCCAACAACAGTACCTGTGTTAAACATTGTATTTATACCACACTTTGAATGATCTCCCATTATTAACCCACAAAACTGCAAATCAGTACTACAGAATTTTTGCTTGGAATAATCCCATAACTTGACATTATCGTATGTATTTTTTAAGTTTGAATTATTTGTATCTGCACCTAGATTACACCATTCACCAATTACAGAATTTCCTAAAAAACCTTCATGAGACTTATTAGAAAATCCAAAAAAAACAACATTATTCACCTCACCTGCTACTTTACAATTAGGTCCAATGGTAGTACCTTCATAAATCTTTGCTCCAATTTTAACTACTGAATCGTCTAATATAGCAAAAGGACCACGAATAAATGAACCCTCCATAATTTCAGTATTTTTTCCAATATAAATTGGTCCATTAGTTGAATTTAAGACACAATGTTGCAATTTAGCACTTTTATCAATAAATATTGGGTGATTACCTATTACACTAATATTACGTTTTGTGTCATTAAGATTTGAATTACTAAAATCTGATTTTTTAATTAAATCGAAATCATTGACAATTTCTTTTAGATTTTTTTCAAAAATATCAGATAATTTCTTAATCCTATTTACATAAACATTAGATTCAATTATATTAATTCGAGTAAAATTAAATTTTTTGTTTCTAAATGCAAAAATTTCTCCATTTATTGAAAGCCCTTCCCCAATTCTTAAATTACTTAACTCGGTAATTAGATCCGCATTAGGAATGATTCTAGAATCTACCCATAAGTTATCATTTTCTAAATTCAAAAGGAATTTTTTTGATAAATAAGTTTGAGTATAAACAGAAACACTAGAGTAATATTTTTCCCATTTCTGAAAAATAGTCAAGATTCCAACACGAAAAAATGAAATTGGCCTTGTAAAACTTAAAGGAAAAAAAACATCAGGATCTTTATCAAACAATACAACGTTCATAAATACAAATTTAAAAAAAAAGCCCACAAATATTGTAGGCTAAAACAATTTATAAAATAAACTGCTACTTCTGATATTTTTTATACTTATTTTTAAACTTATCTATTCTACCAGCAGTATCAATTAACTTAGCTTTTCCGGTAAAAAATGGATGAGAATCAGATGATATTTCCATTTTAAATAATGGATATTCTTTCCCATCTTCCCATTTAATAGTTTCTTTAGTTTCGGCACATGATTTGGTTAAAATTGCAAAGTCAGTTGACATATCTTTGAACACACACAATCTGTAACTTTCTGGATGTATACCTTTTTTCATTTTAACATACTTTAAATATTAGTCAGCAAAAATAATAAGATTTAAATTATAAGCAACTTTATTAACAAATAAAATTAAAAATCAATTTTATCTAACATAGAGTTAGTAGAACGTACTCCAGCGGCTGATTGTTTCAAATGCTCTGTTTCAGACTCATTAAGTTTAATTTGAATTATTTCTTGAATACCTTGACTACCAAGAACAACTGGAACACCGATACAGATATCATCTAGGTTATATTCACCAGATAAAAAAGTAGAACAAGGAAAAACTTTTTTCTGATCACATGCAATTGATTGAACAATACTACTTACTGCCGCTCCAGGAGCATACCATGCTGAAGTACCTAACATTTTTGTTAAAGTTGCCCCTCCAACTTTAGTGTCTTCCATAACTTTTTGAAGTTTCTGTTCATCTAAAAAATTGGAGACTCTAAGACTATTTCTAGTTGCTAAACGAGTGAGAGGAATCATACCTGTATCTGAATGTCCTCCAATAACTAATCCATCTATATCTGACATAGGACAATTTATTGCTTCAGCTAGTCTATATTTAAATCTAGCAGAATCTAACGCCCCTCCCATTCCAATGATCTTATTTTTTGGTAATTCGGTAACTTTATGCACAAGATAAGTCATTGTATCCATAGGATTACTAACAATAATCAATATCACATTTGGTGAATGTTGAATTATCTGACTTGATACCTGTTTAACAATACCCGCATTAATTTCAATAAGCTCTTCACGAGTCATTCCTGGTTTTCTTGGTATTCCTGAAGTGATTACAGCAATATCACTATTCGAAGTTTTAGAATAATCATTTGTAGAACCTATAATTCTAGAATCAAACCCATTTAATGAAGCTGTTTGCATTAAATCCATAGCTTTTCCTTCAGCTAAATTTTCTTTTATATCAACTAAGACAATTTCAGAAGCAAAGTTTTTTATAGCAATATACTCAGCACAACTTGCTCCTACCGCACCTGCACCTACAATTGTAATTTTCATAAAGTTTTAAATTTTAAATAATTAAGCATCAATATTAGCATATTTAGCATTCGCCTCGATAAACTCTCTTCTTGGAGGAACCTCATCTCCCATCAACATAGAAAACACTCTATCTGCTTCTGCCGCATTATCAATAGATACTTGTTTTAATGTCCTATGCTCAGGATTCATAGTAGTATCCCATAATTGAGAAGAATTCATTTCCCCTAATCCTTTATATCTTTGAACTATAACATTTACATCTTTACCTCCCTTCATCTCTTGAATCATCGAATCTCTCTGACTTTCATCCCAGCAATATCTTTGATCCTTTCCTTTTTTTAATAAATATAATGGAGGAGTTGCAATATAAACATATCCCTTTTCAACGAGTGGTTTTAGAAATCTGAAAAAGAAAGTAAGTAATAGAGTAGCAATATGGGATCCGTCAATATCCGCGTCCATTAAAAGAACAACCTTATGGTATCTTAGCTTCTCTAAATTTAACTCTCTTGAATCTTCTTCTGTTCCAATTGAAACACCTAGAGCTTTAAACATATTTTTTATCTCTTCATTTTCAAAAACTTTGTGTTGCATTGCCTTTTCTACATTCAAAATCTTTCCTCTTAGCGGCATAATTGCTTGAAAATGTCTATCTCTTCCTTGCTTAGCAGTTCCACCTGCAGAATCTCCCTCAACTAAAAAAATTTCACATTTTGTTGGATCTTTTTCTGAGCAATCAGATAGTTTTCCTGGTAAACCAGAACCAGTTAAAACACTTTTTCTTTGAACCATTTCCCTTGCCCTATTTGCTGCATTTCTAGCTGTAGCAGCTAAAATCACTTTTTGAACAATAGTTTTCGCTTGCTCTGGATTTTCTTCTAAATAAAAAGTTAGCATATCACTCACCGATTTAGAAACTGCAGAAGTAACTTCTTTATTTCCTAACTTTGTCTTTGTTTGACCCTCAAACTGCGGCTCCATAACTTTAACAGAAATAACCGCTGTCAGCCCCTCTCTAAAATCATCTCCAGATATTTCAAACTTAACTTTTTTTAGTAGACCAGATTCATCTGCATATTTTTTTAAAGTTCTTGTCAATCCTCTTCTAAATCCCGACAAATGTGTTCCTCCCTCATGAGTATTGATATTATTTACATATGAATGAATATTTTCAGTATATGAATTATTATACACCATTGCTACTTCCACAGGTACTCCATCTTTTTCACCATCAATATAAATAACATCATCCATGATCGAATCCCTAGTTGAATCTAAAAAAGAAACAAATTCTTTTAGTCCACCTTCTGAATAAAAGGATTCAATTATGTGATTTCCATCATCGTCTTTTCTCCTTTTATCTGTAATAGAAAGATGAATTCCTTTATTTAAAAAAGCTAATTCTCTTAACCTAGCAACAAGAATATCAAAATGGTATATAGTTTCTTCAAAAATACTCGGATCGGGATGAAAAGTAACATAAGTTCCAGTTTTATCAGTTGTTCCTACTTCTTTAACATCATATTGAGGAACACCAATCTTGTACTCTTGTTGAAAAATCTTACCATCTCTATGAACTTCAACATGTAGTTTTGTAGACAAAGCATTGACACATGAAACTCCTACACCATGAAGACCTCCGGAAACTTTATAAGAGCCTTTATCAAACTTACCACCAGCATGCAAAACTGTCATTACAACTTCTAGTGCAGACTTTCCTTCTTTCTCATGCATTCCTGTTGGAATTCCCCTTCCATTATCTTTAACAGTTATTGAATTATCTTCATTGATAAAGCAATCAATATGTGAACAATGTCCAGCTAAAGCTTCATCTATTGAATTATCAACAACTTCATAAACTAAATGATGTAGTCCTTTAACACCAACATCTCCAATATACATTGCAGGACGTTTTCGAACAGCTTCTAATCCTTCTAAAACCTGAATGTTGTCTGCTCCATAATTAATATTATCTTTCTCTTCGCTCATAAATTATTTGTAATTATTTATCTAATAAACAAATATACAATTTAGACTCTATTTATTACTATAAATATTAATTAGTATACAGTTGTTTTTTCAACAATATAGTTGATAACTTTAGAATGAAGATTTTATACAAAAGCTTACATTAAAACCTAAAGGGCTAATACCAATCCAATCCTCATTTTTTGAATTTGTAATGTTATTCAAACTGAGCTTAGCACTTAACTTGTCAGAATACATATATGTTAAACCTAAATTTAAGTGCATTTTTGATGAAAGTTCTATGGATTCAACATTATTATTTAAATTGATTTGATCAATGTATCTTGCTGCAACCATTTTACTTTTAAATAAAAAAGTTGGGGAAAGAGTTAGTTTATTTCTAAAATTTATTGGCAAGCTTGTATAAAAAATAAAATTTGGATGATTGTAAACTTGTTGGTTCCAATTATAATAATCTAAATTAATATTTAAACTAGAAATATTATTAATCACTTTATTATATTTTATTTTTAAATGTACTTGTTTAACTGACAAATAATCAACTAAAAAACGAGTGTAATTGAACGTGTCTAATTGAATAAAATGATCGAAATTTTGTATACTCGAATATGATAATGATGTTTCAAAAAACTCGTATTCATCTAAAACATTTTTTAAATATATAAAATAATTTTTCTCCTCTGTATATAAAGTTTCTTGTGTAAACAAATTTTCAGAAAAAATAAGTTGATTTGTACCAAAAGAATGCATGTATGGATTCTTATCAGACAGTGCTTTTAATGAATTTCTATATACATTAAAATTACTACCTGCCTTAATTAAAATTATGTCTTTTACAAGTTCCTTACTAAAAGTAATTTCAGGAAATAAACTTAAAGAATTGTTATTAATATAATTAATATTCAGACCACCGATAAATTTATACCCATAACGTGAAAATTGAACTGAAGGAAAAATCGAGGAACTATAGCTCTTTTGACTGCCAATTATAGAATTTTTATTATTGTAATTGAAAAAAATATCACTTGAAAATAACACATTAATCGGAATATCATTAACCAAAAAATCGAGCTCAGATTTTATTCCAATAAAGTTTTCTGAAAGCTCATTAAAATCATATAACTTTAATGATGTGTTATAATTCAAATTATTATTCTTTCTGTTATTAATCAGTTTGAAAAATAATTCTGTGTAAGCAAATCTATTCTTAAATAAATCAGAATCATCTAATTTAGATACTAAAAAAACAGAAGCCCTTCTATCATAGTTTAAATTATATCTAAAAATATTTTGTTCTGTTATATTTTTAAATGACAAATTAATTAAATTCCTACTATTTTTATATTCATCATACCTGTTTGCATAATGATTCAAAAGTAAAGAATAACTTGTTTTTTTTGAACGAATACTATTGTAAATAATGTCGGCTTGGGTCGTCCAAGCACTTCCAAATAATAGACTAAAAGTTAGTTTATCTAATGGCTTGAGTTTATCATTTTTAATAACAGCCGGAGAAATTTTTTTTAATTTAAAATTTGATTTTAATGTTTTATCAAGAAAATTATAAACCTGAGTTTTATCAATGTCAGATGTATCATTATAAATTGCATTTTCATTTAATCTAACTGCTTCTATTATTGAAGGGATATAATCATTTTTAACATTGATTTTAGTAGTTGTAATTTCTTGGCTAAATACAAGTCTACAGTATAAAAACATAAAAGCAAGTATCTTAATAAATCTCATTCTCAATTTTATTTGATTTAATAGAATCTAATTTAGGTGCTATCATAAGGGTGTCCTGTTCATAAACATAATCAATCTCATCTTCATAAATTTCTAAAAAAGCGATTTTTTGACTTTCATCCTTTTTTTGATTAGATAAAAGAAGAGATTGATCTCTTTTAATTAAATTAATTTTTTCTTTGGCTTGATCTACAATTATTTGTTCTTCACTATTATCAATTACACTTTCTAAAACTGCTATGGCTTGAAAAAACTTATTTTGCAAACAATAAATGTCAGATAAAAGAATGAATGATTTTGAGATGTAAAAAGTACTTGTATAGTTATTTGCAAGTTCAAAAATCAACCTCTCTGATTCTGTATAATTTGAATCAAGATAAGATAAATATGCTAAAAAGTATTTTGCTTCAGCTCCTTCATCGTAATTTGACAAAATTACTATTCTTTCAAATATTGTTTTTGCTTTGAAATAATTAGCCCGTGAAAACTCATGCCTTGATAAAATGATTAGCGCCTTACTTAACAGCCAGTCATCTAGTTTGTTAAATTCAATGACTTTACTAGCGTATAAAGCAGATTTATCTAAATCTGTATCTGAATTAATCGTCATTAGATTAATAACACATTCTCTAGAGATTGAATTTGAAGTAGCAATACTATATAGCTTAGAGTAGTAATCATTTGCCTTTAACATTTGATTTCTTTTTAAACTATTTCTAGCTAAAAAAATCAATGCCTTTTCTCTATTAGAAAATGCTGTATTATTGGCAGCTTTATCATAATATTCAATTGCTTGGTTTGTATCACCTAAATTTAAACAACAAATAGCACTATAATACGATGCTTCAGATAAATAAATCGCATCCTTAAAATTTTTAAGATAGTTGTTAAAAATATTCAATGACAAAGTATAGTTCCCTTCCAAATATTTCATGAAACCAGCTTGATAAGTAATAGAATCTTGTTCCGATTCACTGATATTTACGCCTGACAATTGAGATGTCATATCAAAATATTCATTTAGCTTTCCTATGGATGTATATGATTTTCTAGCAGAAGATAGTGCTAAATTAAAATACTTTGTATTTGCATGTCTATTTAAAATAACTAAGTAACAATTAATAGAATTTTCAAAATCTCCTCTTTTGTAATGTATATTTCCTTTGTTTAAATATGAATCTGCAATTAAATTTTCGTCATTTGAGGAAGAAATTAAACTATCAAAGAAAACAATTGATTTATCAAAATTTGAATTAAAATAATAATAATTTGCTAAATCATACAAAGCATAAGTATAATAACCTGATTGTTTATGTTGTTCAATAATTTGATTAAGAGCTGTAACCATTACAGAGTATCTCTCAAGAAGTTGAGATGTTATAGAATACTGATATAAACAATAATCAGTATCAAAGATTTTATCTTCGGATGTTTTTTTATAGTATTCGGAAGCTCTTTTAAAATCACTCATCATAAAATATGAGTCTGCAATTCTAATATTTGCATCATGATTTCTTTTAATCTCAGAATCCGATTTTAAAATTTTTCTATGATCAATATACGTCAGAAACCATTTCAATGAATTTGCATAATCTTTAATTTGAAAATAAGCATATGCCACATTATATTTTAGCAAAGAATTGTAATAATCAAAATCTTCAAAATTTAAAGACTTTACGTAAATATACTTTTCAATAGAATTCCTAAAATCAGATTGGTGATAATAGCAATCAGCTAACCAAAAATTTGACAAGTAATAGATATTATTATCAATTGGAAATTTTAATGATAAATTGAAAAAATTAATAGCTTCAGAAAAATCTTTTTGATTAAAACTCTGAACTGCTAATGAAAAGGTTGATTTTTG
>MDTE01170785.1_pt1 | contig 10254 bp, 6 predicted proteins | sample 811231 | NCBI WGS metagenome assembly MDTE01 (sample SAMN05326651, study PRJNA326480) | marine metagenome | isolation source: seawater | place: Indian Ocean: Red Sea | collected 2010 | reverse complement strand
CAGGAGCGGGCGGCACAGCCGAGCGAGCCGAGCGAGCAGCGTCGAGGGAGAGACGATAAACGAGTGAGGGCGTTCGAGAACCGACACAAGTGTGCCAGTTAGGATACAGGTACAAAAAAGTGTATTATGTGTTAGAATTAATTGTCTATTCTCATCGCGCGTCACCTGCTCACAAGACTCGCTCGAGTAAAAGTGAAGGTAGAAGGTATTTCTCGTTCGGTGAGAGGAAAGCCACCAGTTTTGACCATCTTGCTCGTCAGATTGAGGCGCGCACCCGGTGCTAGCGCCGAAGGACGGCGCGCGCGCGCAGGGTGGCGACGCGTCGAGCGCTGGGACAATGGAGCTTCCGAGGTGCGCGACCCTCGCTCGCCCTTCCCCGTGACCCCGTACCGTCTCGCGCGATGAATTGAATTGGCCCGGAGAGCTGACATCGCGCCCCGTCCCGGCCAACTAACCAACCAACGCAGGAGCACGCGGCGTAGCACCCTGGTGGGAAGCTATATACTCGGGGACGAGATAGGTAAGGGCGCGTACGGGCAGGTGTACAAGGCGATAGACAAGCGGGACGGACGGGTCGTGGCGATAAAGGAGATACCCCTCGCGGGCATCGACGAGGCGTCGCTCGCGGGGGTGCGCCTCGAGATCGACCTGCTGGGATCGCTCAGCCACCCGAACGTCGTCGGCCAGCTGGGCACCATCAGGACCCCGTCGTACTTCTACATCGTGCTCGAGTACTGCGAGGCGGGCTCGCTCGCGGCGTCGATAAAGGCCAACAAGTTCGGACCCGCGCCTGAGGCGCTCTGCAAGGTGTACGTCGCGCAGGTGCTCGACGCTCTCGCGTACCTGCACTCGCCACGGAACGGCATCGTTCACCGCGACGTCAAGGGCGCCAACCTCCTCGCGACCAAGGACGGGTGCGTAAAGCTGGCGGACTTCGGCAGCGCCGCGAGGATGGGCGAGGACGGGCGAGGCGCGAGCCGGCTTGGTTCGAACAAGCCGAAAAAGTCCGACGGAGGCGTCGTCGACGACGAGGGCGACGTGGTCGGGACGCCGTACTGGATGGCGCCGGAGGTGATCGAGATGAGCGGCGGCTCGGACCCGAAGAGCGACGTGTGGTCGGTGGCGTGCGTCGTCGTGGAGCTGCTCACCGGTTCTCCGCCGTACTTTGACCTTCAGCCGATGCCCGCGCTCTTCGCCATCGTCCGCGACGAGTCGCCGCCGCTGCCGCCGGGAATATCGCCGGAGCTTCGGAGCTTCCTGACGGCCTGCTTTCGCAAGGACCCGGCGCGACGACCGACCGCGAGCGAGCTGCGGTCGCACGAGTGGCTCGAGGGAATCGCCGCCGCCGCGACGGCGACCGGATCGTCGTCGGGACCGGCGAGGCGCGCGGAGCACCTCACGCTGGACGACCCGAGGCCCGACAGCGCGGCGAGCAGCCTGGCGGGGAGCGGCAGGTCGTCTCCCGCGCACAGCCGTCCCCAGAGCCGCGGGGGCCGACGGAGGGGATCGCGAGGCGACGGCGGAGACGGCGCGTGGGAACCCCCCGCGTCCATCGCGGACCCTCAGCCGCGCGAGCGAAGGCGACGTCGCCCGCCCCCGTCGTCGCCGTTTCAGGACGTGAAGGTCGCCATGAACGGCGACGCGGACGCCGACGTGGACGACGTCGCGGCGCCGGCGGCGGTGTCGGTCCGGCTGGAGTACCCGAACGCGTCACCGGGGTTCGACGGCGACGTCGCGAGGGCGACGCGCGACGCGAGGTGGTCGGATCTCGCGGGGCTCGTGCGCGCGGCTGTCGCGGACGGGGTCACCGCGGCGGCGGTGGACGCGGCTCTGACGTCCGCCGATACCGCGGGCGCGCTCGCCGCCGCGTTGCACGAGGACGCGAACGCGAAGGATGGGAACGACGCGAACACCGCGGCGACGCTCGACGCGGCGGCGGCGACGCTCGCCGCGACGCGCAGGAAACGGGCGGACGGTCGCGACGCGCCGGGGGAGACGCTCGCGGCGTTCGTGACTCTCGGCGCGGCGTCGTCGACGCTTTCGCTGTTGCGTTCCGACGACGACGCATCCTCCGTCGGGGTTAAAATCGCCGCCGCTGAGGTTGTTCGCGAGCTATCTCGCGGGGGCGTCGTCGCGTTGAAGTGTCTCGCGTCATGCGACGCGCCTCGAGCGCTCGCCGGCGTCCTCGCGCAGTCCGCGATGTCCCCGTCGCGGCGCGAGCTCGCTCGGGTGTGCGTGGACGTCGCCAGGTCCCTCACCACGCTGCACACGCGAGCCGTCACCGGATCGATACCGCCGTCGGAGGCTTCGAGGATGGCGTCGGTGTCGCCGAGCGGAATTTCATCCGGGGATGTCGACTTCGAGGAGGACGACGGCGACGCGCGCGGCGGAGGGGTCATCTTCGACGCTTTCGCCCGCGCGGGGCTCATCCCGGCGCTGGTCAACGCCATCCGCGACCTAAACGCGGCGGCAAACGAGGAGCGAGGGGTGGGACCGGGTAGGAAGACGACGAACGAGTCGGAAAAGTCAGAGTCTCCGTCGAGCGTGTACAGGGAGAGGGTGGCCGATATCTTGCTCGACGCGACGCGTTGGAGGAACGACCGCGGCTGCGCGGCGTCGCGGTTCGCGCTGTGCGAGCTTCAGGCGATGCACGGCTTGCTCGCGCTCGCGGGGTCCCCGCTGCCGAAGTCCACGTCGGCCAAGCTGTTACGGGTCATCGGCCACCTGGCGAGGGACGATAACTGCAAGGACGCCGTGCAGCGCGCGGGAGCGGTGCCCAAGCTGGTTCGGTTCTTGCAGTGGGAGGATCCGACCACGAGGGAGGAGGCGTTGCGAGCTCTGCATAACCTGTGCCGCGGGGACGCGTCGGCGCTGGAGCAAGCCGCAGTGGCCGGGGTCACGCCGCATCTCATCGCCGTCGCGGCTCCCGACGTGTTCAACAAGCTCGGTCTCGCGGACGAACTCGGCGCGGCGACGGGTACCAACGGCGGGGGCACGCACTGGACGAGGGGCGGGCCGGGCGCCGAGGCGCAGATCGAGCGACTCGCACCGTTGGCGGCGCCGTTTTTGTGCGACATGGCGTCGAGCTCGCGAAGGACGCGAGGCGAGCTCGCTCGACACGACGCCCTCGACGCGTACCTCTCCATCGCCCGCAAAAAGCCGAGCGCGTCGTCTCCGCCCGGTTTACAACTCGCCGCGGTGCGCGCGGTGGCCGGATGGATGAGGGACGAGCCGTGGAAGGTGGAGGCGAGGCTCGCCGAGCCGGACGCCATCGCCGCGTGGGCATCCGCCGTCGACCCTCGGCGGCGTCCGCCGATCGACCCCGAGGTTCTCGACACGCTCCGGGAGATCGCGCGCGAGTCGCCGCGGCTGTGCGCCGCGCTCGCGTCCGGGGGTGCGATGGCGCCGCTGGTGGAGGCGCTCGGCGCTCCGTCGTCTGCGATGGCGGCGGTGAACCCGCGCGCGACGCACAACGCCGGCACGGTGGATTGGAACAACGGCGGCGCCGTGCTGCGACGGACGAGCGCGAGGAGGCTCGAGCTCCGACCCGGCAAGACGGCGGACGATCCCTCGCGGCCGCACGATGCGAGGAAGGATCCGCGACGGACGCTGGCGTACGTCCGCCTGTTGGCGCAGCTCGCGGATCATCGGCGCGAGGCGGTTGACGAGCACGGACGGGGGCACGACCTGGTTGGGAGGCTGAGGGCTCTGGTTGCGGACTACGAGTCCGAGGCGTCGAGGCGCGTCGAGGCGCGCGCGTTGCGAGCCGCCGACGGGGTGGACGACGACGACGCGGATTCGGAACGGGCCGCCGAGAACGTGAGGACGGAGGCGGAGAGACTGCTCGCCGAGCTCAGGAGGTGAGCGAGAGCGAGAGCGAGAGACCGATTTTTTATGAGGAGCGCCATTTTTTGAAGGAAGCGCCATTTCCAATCGAACACCGGCAGCCAATCAGAGAACAGCACTCTCGACCGATTCTTGACCGCGATCTTGTTTGTGCGTCGACGTGTTTTTTCCATCGTCCAAGTCTTGCGTCACTTCGCGCCGACGACCACGACGAGATGTCCGCGCTCGCCATCTCACCCGCGGGTCTCGCGCTCGCGAGCCCCCTCCGAGTGACCGGTAAGCCTCCCGCTCCGTATCGGCTCGTCGCGGCCTTCCCCATCGCCCGGCCGGACCAGCCCCAGGCCACGCCGGCAATTTTATCCTCGCGTCGCCGCGCGCACTCGTCGCCGACCTCGCCTCCCCCTTCGTCACCGCAGGCGATAAGTCCACCGCCGGTCGCGTCGCGCTCAGGGTCGCGCCACGCCCCAGTCGCTCCTCGGCGAAGCGCGCCGTCGTCGTCCCCTCGGCGGTCGCCACCGGCACCGTCGCGACCCCGTCGGGTGACGCGACCCCGTCGCAGAAGTACTACTCCGGCATGAACGGCAAGGCGCTCAACGCGGAGGAGAAGCAGTTTCCCACCATGGCCGAGGTACTGAACAAGATCCCCAAGCACTGCTTCGTCAAGGACACCGCCAAGTCCCTCATGTACGCCGCGGTTTCCACCGCCATCACCGTCGGCCTCGGCCTCGCCGCTTTCGCGTACATCCCCATGACGCTCGCCTACCTCCCCGCGTGGATCGCGTACGCCTTCGTCGCCGGGACCGCCAGTACCGGGTGCTGGGTCGTGGCGCACGAGTGCGGCCACGGCGCCTTCTCCGACAACCGCGCCATCCAGGACACCGTGGGGTACATCCTGCACTCCTTGCTCCTCGTCCCGTACTTCTCGTGGCAGCGATCGCACGCGGTGCACCACTCGCGCACGAACCACGTGATGGAGGGCGAGACCCACGTCCCGGCGCAGGTCAACACCCCCGACAGCGACGTGGTGTTCAAGCTCCGCGACATGCTCGGCGAGGGGCCCTTCACGGCCCTCAACCTCGTCGGCGTCTTCCTCCTCGGTTGGCCAATCTACCTCCTCACGGGAGCGTCGGGGGGCCCCGTCCGCGGAGCCACGAACCACTTCAACCCCAACGCGGGCGACCAGGGCAAGCACGCCCTGTTCCCGGGCAAGTGGCGCGGCAAGGTGTGGCAAAGCGACGTCGGCGTCGTCGCCACGATCGGCGCGCTCGCCGCGTGGGCGGTTTCCGCGGGTTCCGTCTGGCCCGTCGCGGCGCTGTACCTCGGGCCCTACCTGGTGTGCAACTTCTGGCTCGTGCTGTACACCTGGCTGCAGCACACCGACGTGGACGTGCCCCACTTCGAGGGGGACCAGTGGAACCTGGTCAAGGGCGCGTTCATGACCATCGACCGCCCGTACGGGTCCATATACGACTTTTTGCACCACCGCATCGGGAGCACCCACGTGGCGCACCACGTCAACCACACCATCCCGCACTACCACGCGAAGGAGGCGACCGAGGCGCTCAAGGAGGCGTTCCCGGATCTGTACCTCTACGATCCCACGCCCATCGTGACGGCGACCTGGAGGGTGGGCAGCAAGTGCATCGCGGTGTACAAGCGGGGGAACGAGTGGGTGTTCACGGATGAGAGGATGCCAGACGCTAAGCCCCTGATTGCGTAAGTGCCGAGGTGGGCGACGGGCGAGAACTTTGGTTGGTTCATAATACTTAGCACGAGTTTTGATGTTCAGATTCTTTTTAGTGACTGTCGCCGGTGCGCTCGTCGTCGTGGCGCGCTCGTACCCCCTTGTAGGTAGCTAGACACATTGCATACAGGTGCCATAATCTTATCACAATAAGCCAAACGCCATCCTAACTGAGGGTGTCTAATAATGTTGGTGTTCACGTCTACGCGTACTTGATGCCGGTTTCGACGTCCTGGTTGAGCGCAGGCAGGGTGGCGAGGGTCATGGAACCGGTCTTGCCACCCTTCTTCGCGGGCGCCGCCGCCTTCTTCTCGGCAGCCTCGTTGAGCTTCTGCTCAATCGCCTTCCAGAACACAGAGAACACCATGGACTGCGCGATGTTGGTGATGAGGCGCGTCTTGAGGCCGCGACCGAAGAGGCCGGCGACGCCGTCCTTCTCGAGGACGCCCTTGACGGCGCCAATGTACCCGAGGTTCGCGTCGCCGGAGGTCTGCTTGATGGTCTTCACCACGCGCAGGGAGTTGGACACGCAGTCGGACACGAAGGACGCGCACATGCCGATGAAGGCGTTGCGAGCGAGCTGCTTGACGCCGTCGTACTTGGGGATGTTCGCCTGCAGGTAGTTGAAGGTGACGAACCACGGGTAGTTACCCACCCAGTTGGCGGCGAAGTTGGCCGCCGCGCCGCCGTAGAGCACGCCGACGCCGCCCGCCTTGACCTTTTCCTTGAGGAGCTCGAGCGCCTTGGGGCCCTGCACCTGGAGGGTGGTCTTGAAGGTGTCCACCGGGGTGAGGAAGATGCGCCACGACGCGCCGCCGAGGGACGCGAACGCAGTCATCTGGGCGACGGGCATGTTCGGGCTGAACTCCTGGAGCGCGCAGAGGATGCCGGTGTTGGCGGCGGTGTCACCGAAGCGAGACAGGGGGTTCTGGATGATGGCAAAGCCGACGCCGCGGTAGAAGCGGCCGATGCCGCCTTCTTTGTAGAGGGTGGAGATGGCGTTACCGAGGGAGCCGCCATTGGCGTACTGGTAGTTCATGGTGGTACGAAGCCACATGAAGGAGCCGACCTGTTCGACGGGAAAGAGGGGCGGGGCGATTAGCGTTCGTCGTCACGATCGTCATCATCCTCAGAAATGATCGGGCGCAGGTTTTGAACGAAAGGATGGATCTGTCGCGCGCGGAGCGAGTCGGGCGGATGCTCACCTGCACGACACCCGCCGCGAAGCCGGCGATACCGCCGCGGAACGCACGGTCGCGCGACTTCTTCATGACTTCGCCGAAGGTGAGCTTCTTCTTCTCAGCCACGGCCTTCCCGGACACCTCGCCCAGAACGGGCATCGGGGATCGCCTGAGATCGGCGGCAGTCATCCCCTGGGTCATCGAGGCGAAGAGGGGCGCGCGCGCGCGGCCGCGAACGGTGAAGGTCTTGCGCTCCATGAGCTGTTCGGTCGCCATCTTGGAGGTCGAAGGACGAGGATCGGCAGGAGGCGAGCTCGCTCCGTTGTGGCGAGGGATGGATAAAGCGTGAGTAACCTCTCGCCTCCTCAAAAGCGAGCGGCTGCACAGGACGAATTGCGAACCGTCGAAACGTCGCAAAGACGATGACGACATTATGACGAAATGCTGCCCCGCGCCCCTGTGCGAAACGGATGAATTAATTAGTTACGGCCGACGAAGAAAACCACATGTGCATTGTTCACCATACAAACATCTGATTTATGTTATGCACGACCTGATTCTGAGGAACACCTGCTATCGACCTTTAAACCCAAATAAAATCGTGAAGGCCGGGCTCTTGAGATATTTCCAACGCTCTCGCCCAGCGTCCACTGCCTCCTCGCGCGTGGACGCACTGGACGGAGGCAGGCGGCGGCGAGGCGCGCGCGACCTTACGCCTCTTCATTCGGTATCGGTGCGGCGCGGTGCGATGCTCACGGAGACCCGAGCGCACGACAACGGCGCAGCCGCCGGCCCCGGCCCTGGTTCGTCCGCGGGTTTCCAGCGCGGGATCGTCGTCAGCGACCGGAGCGTCCTCGAGATGAGCGTCGCCGAGCGCACGCGCCTGGTGCATCACGTCCACGAGCGTTGGGAGACGATAGCACACGCGGTGCCTCACGTCAAGCAGACGTACAATTGGGACTGCGGGCTCGCGTGCGTCCTGATGGTCGTCAGGGCGCTGGGCGCGAGCGCGCATCACTGCGACTTGCGGACGCTCCGCCAGCTGTGCCGCACTACGTCCATCTGGACCGTCGACCTCGCGTACCTCCTCCGCAGGTTCGGCGCCGACGTGACCTTCACCACGGTGACTATGGGCGCCAACCCGGCGTACGAGTCGGAGTCCTTCTACAGGGACAACCTTCGCGAGGACTGCGAGAGGGTCGACGCGCTCTTCAAGGGCGCCCGCGCGAATGGCATATCCATCGAGCGCAAGAGCCTGAGCCTGGACGCCATCAAGGCGTACGCGGGCGATGGCGAGTACCTCGTGATACTGCTGGTCGACAAGCCGAAGCTCGGCGTGAAGCCCCGGGACGCCATGGTCCTCCCGGAGGGCGAAAACAACGGGAGAGGAGGCTCCGACAGATTCGGGTGGCTCACCGGCGCGGCGGGGAAACCGGCGGCGTGGGGAACGCGGCGGGGGAGCGAATCGGCGTCGACGTTCGCGAACGGTACGGCTCCTTCGCGCGGGTACACCGGGCACTACATCGTGGTGTGCGGCTACAATCCCGTGGACGGCGAGTTCCTGTGCAGGGACCCGGCGTCGCACGTTAGGGATCTGATCATCACGGCGGAGAACCTGGAAAAGGCTCGACGCGCTTTCGGCACCGACGAGGACATCCTGCTGGTCAGAAACGAGGCGCTGGACCAGCGCGAGGTGCTCGCGGCGTCGAGGGAGGCTGACCCGGCGGCGGAGGGCGTGGGCGGTCCGCTAGCGTAGCAAAGGACGCGACCGCTCTGCCGGCGTAGTGTAATTGCAAAGGCCGGGGTTTTGCGGGGTTGCTCGTCGCGATACGGAGGGAGGGTCCGCGGGAGACCGGGCGTTTGGAGGGTCGCTCGGGTCACGTCGAGCCCGTCGCGGGATGAACGATGGCGTAGCGCACTGTGGGAATGCATGAATTCGCCAACGAACAGAGACTCTACCGATAGTTGCTTCCCCACGGCACCTGGCAGAGCGGACACTTTGAGCCGCTGCTGCTCTGGAACCACTTGTAAAGGCACGCGCTGTGGAACTTGTTGCCGCACTGCCTGCAGACGAGCCTCGGAGTTTGGTGGTTCGTGCCGTGGATGACCAGGTAGCAGATCGGGCACGGCTCCACCCCCTTGAACTCCCTGTCGATGTTCGACCTCCACAGCATCAGACCCTCCGCGACTGCGCCGTTTTGGTGCTGAAGGATGGAGCTGACAGTCAGCATCCACTTGCGCAGTCGAGCCTCCGATATGCCCACCCGCTTCGCGCAGTCCAACTCCGCCGCGCCGAGCGGGTACGACGCGGGAAGTCGAACCACCAGCTCCAGGCACGCGTCGTCGATGTCGTACCGCGCAACCACCTCCCGGTTACCCCTCGACGCCTTGATCGTCAGCTCGCCCGCGTCGTCGTCGTTCAGTCCGCCGCCGCCGTAGTTCCCTTTGCTCGCGCGCTCCACGGCGTCGAACTCCGCGGCGAGCAGCGCGGGGGAGACGCACGATGCGGTGGCGGACGCGAGGGCCCTCGCGAAGTTCTTATCCCTGAGATCCGCGAACCACACGCGCACAGCCGCCGGAAGCGCTCGGAGCGCGGCGTGGTAGAGGCCGACGGCGAGGCGAGCGGACTTGCGCTCGGCAGCCTCGCGCGCGGCCCGTCTGGACGAGACCCGCGTCTTCTCGCCGTCGTCGCCGTCGCCGTCGGAGGTTCCCGAGAGCCGGTCGACGCGTCGATAGAGCAGGCCCGGGTCGAGCGGGTCCACCGACGCTCCCGCCGCCGCTTTACCGCCGCCGGATCCCCCGGAAGCCGCGACGTCCCTCGAGAGCCGAGCGAGTTCGCGCCACGCCGGGGGAAGCCCCGCGCCGTCGGCGTCCTCCCCGCGGGCCGGCGAGTCCGCCCTCCCCGGGGCATCGATGAGGGAGGACAGGGACCCTCGTCTCGATCCTCGCGGCGTGATCCTCGCGTACGTCTCCTCGAGCGAAAGCGTCGGCGCGACGGCGGACATGAGCCTCGGTACAGCCTTGGTCGCCCGGGCGTATTCGAGCAATCGTTCCCTCGTCCGCGATCCGTGGGGCAGGCGCGTGGTCAGGCGCAGCAGCAGACTCCAGCACAGCAGGGTTCCCTCGCCGACCCGACGCGCCGAGGTGACGCGTCGCTTGGGCGCTGGGGAGCCCCTACCTCCGAGAGCGGCGGAATCGGAAGGGTCCGGCGCGAGCGCATCCGCGAGCTGTTCCCGCATCGCCGCCTTCTCCGCCGCGGCGGCGGCGATCTGCACCGGATCCCTGGATCTGGGCGCCACCGGTTCGCACACGGCGTCTTCGCTTTCGCCGTCGGGAGCGTCGCCGTCGGGAGCGTCTCCCTCGTCCTCAGCCTTGTCCACGGCCTCCTCGATGAGCGCCGCGTCGTCAATGTTGGCGTCGAGGCCGATCACCGCGGGCTTGAGCAGCGCCGGCGTGGACAGCAGCGCGTACGATGCCCTGGTG
>MDTE01078635.1_pt1 | contig 10254 bp, 6 predicted proteins | sample 811231 | NCBI WGS metagenome assembly MDTE01 (sample SAMN05326651, study PRJNA326480) | marine metagenome | isolation source: seawater | place: Indian Ocean: Red Sea | collected 2010 | reverse complement strand
TTGATACTTGAATGGATGCTAAAATTTTCGGCGATGAATCCCAAGTCGCAATCATTGGATATGGTTCAAAAAACCCTTAACGCTATGGCTAATGGAGGGATATACGATCATGTTGGGGGCGGTTTCCACCGATACTCGACAGATCGAGAATGGTTAGTACCTCATTTCGAGAAGATGCTATACGACAACGCGTTGATCCCTAGGGTGTATTTGCAGGCATACCTGAAGACAAAAAATACAGACTACTTGAACGTGGCATTGGACACTGTGGAATTTGTCATTACTCAACTTACTTCAACGGAGGGTCTCTTCTTTTCCTCTATAGATGCTGATAGCGAAGGAGAGGAAGGCACTTACTATACTTGGTCACAAGAAGAGTTGATCTCGATACTTGGAGAAGAAGAAGGTCATACCATTTCGACACAAACTGGTATGACCCGGAGAGGTAATTTTGAAGGGAAAAACATCATACACAACCCCCACCCTGGTAATAAGTCACCTTTTTTGGGTACTTTTGTTAAGAAGGGACTCTACGAATACCCTGAATCTAGGATTAAGCTATTAGATTATAGAAACGAAAGACCCAGCCCTGAAAAGGATGATAAGTGTATCGTGGCATGGAATTCCCTTATGTCAGCAACTTTGGTGGATTGTTATCTTGTGACAGGAACAGAAAAGTATCTAAATAAAGCTAAACAAAACATTAAAACAATCTTAAATATTAAGGATGAGTTTGGTTCCCTTTTTAGATCCTACAAGGACGGAAAATGCTCGGGGCAGGGCTTTTTGGAGGATTATGGCACGCTAATAACGGCCTGTATCAAGATTCATCAGGCAACTCTTGACCTGGAATGGATTCGATTAGCGTGCTGTATTGCGGAAGAAATGAAAGAATTCTTTTGGGATCCGGAAGAAAATAGATTTTATGATTCTCAAGGAAAAGATGAACTTTTATTGGTAAGGCCCCGTGATATACACGATGGAGTTATGCCCAGCCCAGCCTCTGGGGCATTGGAAGCATTGAACGTATTATCAATGTTGACGGACAATCAAGAATATAAAGATATGGTTATATGTGAAGTTCGTGGGGTGTGCGATTTAGTCACGAAAAATCCGGTCTCTTTTGGGAAGTGGTTATCCTTGATGACGGACTTAGTAACAGAGACTATAGAGATAGCTATAGTCTCTGACAACAAAGAAGAGGCTCGGGAGTTCGTAAATATAATATTCGAAGAATACATCCCTAACTTTGTTCTGATTGGTAATTGTAAATATAAGGAAACGGAGGATAGGGGTAACGGATGGGACCTCTCTCCCCTACTGGAAGATAGGCCTCTAGGGCAAGGATCTATTTCGGGGTTTCTTTGCAGGAACTATAGCTGTGAATTACCTGTTTATTCTAAAGCTGACTTTCGGGAAATAGTAAAATTGAACAAAAGTATGTTGGGAATTTGAAGAGATGATATCGACAGACCGGAGGAGAACATAAAATGGCTAAATATGTCGTGACAGGTGCCGCGGGTTTTATAGGTGCTGCATTATGTCGCTACTTAAATGCTAATTATAAGAATTGCCAAGTGTACGGTATAGATAATGTTAATGATGCCTATGACACCAAGATAAAACATTGGAGACTAACAGAACTAACCAAAACAGAAAACTTTTCCTTTATCGAAGATGATATTTCAAAGGTAGACGGTAACTGGACCGACGTTTTCGACGATGCGGATGTCGTTTTTCATCTGGCTGCAAGAGCTGGAGTCATTCCGTCAGTAAAAAATCCAAGAGAGTATGTACGTGCAAATATAGACGGCTCACTTAATTTACTGGAGGTTTGCAGGAACAATGGGGTAGATAAGATAGTTATGGCTTCAACCTCTAGTGTGTATGGTGGGAATAAGGAGTTACCATTCAGGGAATCAGCAGAGTCAAGCCTCACCTTGTCACCTTATGCTGCCACCAAGAAAGCAGCAGAAACCCTAATGTTCACTTATCATCACCTGTACGGCATCAATATTCAGATTTTGAGATTTTTCACCGTTTACGGTCCTGCAGGCAGGCCTGATATGTCAATATTCAAATTTATTAATGCCATATTTGAACAAGAACAATTGACTCTTTACGGAGACGGAGGAGAGAGGGATTTTACATACGTAAATGATGTGGTGTCGGGTTTGGCTAAAAGTATGGTATTGGATGGATTTAATATTATCAACTTGGGTGGTGATCGCCCAATCAAAATTACCAAAATAATAGAATTGATTGAAAAATATGTAGGGAACTCAGCTTTAATAAAGGTAATCGAACGGGATTCATCAGACATTTCAAAAACTTGGGCTGATATTACTTTGGCTCGAACATTATTGGATTGGGAACCTCAAACGACAATTGAAAATGGGTTGTTTGATACCGTGGAATGGTATCGTGATAATCGAGATTGGCTGAGTAAGATTAGGATTGGATAATAAAATTGTTTCAGAGCTTCGGGTGGTTCGATGTTTGTCTATACGTTCCATATTAGAATGTAAGGTCATTTTTTGTAATGAATGATAATTACAAAAGGCCATTTGATTTATTAATACTCTTAGTGACACATATATTGTTGTCGCCGTTATTGATAGCGCTTTGGATAATTATCCCGATTGCTATCTGGCTTGAAGATAGGGGACCTGTTTTTTATACGCAGGAAAGAGTCGGGAAAAATGGAAAGACATTTCGTTTATATAAATTCAGGTCCATGGTGGTTGATGCTGAAAATATAACAGGAGCGGTGTGGGCGACCAAAAACGATCCAAGGATAACTCGGGTGGGGAATTTTTTGAGGAAGAGAGCGCTTGATGAATTACCTCAGACGCTCAACATGTGGGCCGGGGATCTCAGCCTTGTTGGACCGAGGCCGGAAAGACCGGAAATCATGGCAAACATAATAAAGGAATTACCTGAATATTCTGATAGATTATCAATAAAACCAGGGTTAACAGGGGTGGCACAGGTTTTTGGACGCTATTCATCAGAACCGAAAGTGAAATTAAAATACGACAGAATATATAGGCGCCATATGAGTGTTGTGTTTGATGTTAAATTGTTGTTTTTGTCGGTTATTTATACGTTGCGAGCCAAATGGCAAGAAAATATCAGATAGGTTTATTTTCCTGGAGTCTGACTTTTGTCAATCAAGTCATGTAATTGTGAGTTTACGTCCCTGATAATGTTGGCTTCTAATGTGTTGGGCGCCAATTTTGAAGTCATATCAGTATAATGATCCGCCCTTGGTAGCAGAGATAAATCTGTAAGGGTTGCGATTTGATAAAAACGTGCAAGGGAATAATACAGGCGCCAATTATGTGGTTCCAATAGCAATCCCTTCACCGTCTCGTTTTCGACTATGGTTTTTACCGATTGTTTTGTTTCTGCAGGCATGTTGTCCCAATCAGATAAAGCTGATTTTAAAAATAATATATGGGTGTAATTAGACAAGCCTGGGGAAAGCTCAATAGCTTTCTCATAGAATTCCATGCGGTCTTCCCAACGATAGTTTTCTAAAAGTATATGCATCGTATGTTGGGAAGCAGAAAAGGGACGTATGTTCAACCAAAACACTGCTGAAAGTATTGCTGGAATTAATACGATCAACAAAGAATAAGTGATTGTATTAGGGGACACCTTTATAGGTAACCGGAGCGTTCCATTGAGAAATGTCTGTGTCTTTGTGTTTTTGCTGTTATTGGGATCAGAGGTTTTTGACTCCCAGAAATACGGGGACAATGCCGCTACTAAACTCAATAAAATTATGAACTCTAAATACGTGGTCAAAGTATCGAACAGGAACAAATTTTGGACAAAATAGGCCAGCAATGCCGCTGATATGAATAACAGGAAACCTTGCTGTGCTGCATTTGTATTTTTTAAATATTTGCGAATGGTCAAACCTATAGTGGCCCATATAGATAAGTAAGACAGTAGGCCCAACACACCCTTCGTAGTTGCTTCTTCAATTAATTTATTATGTGCTTGATCAAATCTTTCTTTTACCCCAGATGTATGATCAAAATACTTAGCCCACGCGATAATGAAGTTTTCAGGTCCCCAACCTAATATGGGTCTCTCTTTTGTGGCGGAAATTCCTGCTTTCCATGTATGCCATCTACTTATTAAAGATTCATCACTCAGATTAAATTGAGCAACTCTTTGAGTAATCGGATTGGTCTGCGAAACTTTCTTTACTATAGATTGTTCTTTGAATCCCATAAAAACGCCTGCCGCTATGAGCATAAAAATCAAAATACTAAGACATATCGGGCGAAGTGTCCTATATTTTCCCGCAAAGGTGTAATAAACACAGATATAAATACTGGCTATGCCGAGTCCAAGAAGAGCACCTCTAGTTCCACTTAATGCAAGTGTGTAGGTATTTACCGCAATCGCGACGAGATAAAACAGTATCCAATAGGAAAATGATTTGTTGAAATTCGGATATCTTTGTTTAGTTCCGGTGTTTTTCCTGCGATCTCGGGATTGCCTACCACCTTTTGCCTTGAATGAGGAATCTTTTACGTTATTTATGCCAAACGCCCAACACATTAATGCTCCTGAAATCAATATGTTGATAGTGCAATAAGCGCCTACGTAGGTTGCATTCCCGAGGCTTGATTCAATCCTGGTACTTTGAGATATTATGCCAATGATCGACATGAGCGATTCTATCCCAAAATACTGTCCTAAACCTATGATGGCCACCAGGATGCTTACCCCCAAATTAAAGGATAAAGCCCATATCCAGTCGTTTGCAGTACGGAAAACAGAAGTGATCATTATTGAAAATGCTAGCCAGTGTGTTAGATCAATAAGGCCTTGCATTCGTTCATATGTGGACCAAAAACTGACATTTAGGCTAACGCCAAATATGGATGATATTGTCGCTATCAAAATATATATTGAGAGAGCAATAAATACGGGACTTTTTCTTGGTCTGTAATCTTTCGATAAAATTACCACAGGTACCCATAAAATGATGGCGAATTCTATCAATATACGAGAGAAAATCGCCTTGCCTACAACAAATGGGAAATAGGTCGATGTAGTAACAATTAATGGCATGAATAGTGTACAAATCAATAATATCCGTAGGCACAAAACTAAAATTGTATGAATTGATTCGCTGTTCAGTTCGCTTGTTTTTGAGTTCATAGTCTGTGTATGAGTTTAAAAATTCAACTTTGCCGATATCAAGGTTAATGGATCAAAACACCATTATAATTAATTTGTGGAGGTAGAATCGATAGGTTTTTGACGTGCGCAAATATCGCTGTTGGAATTCTCGAGATGAAAGGCACATTAATCAATTACCTAAAATGTTGATGCCTCGCCAGATGTTAGGTTTATCATTGTGGTCTATATTGCCTTGTAAGAATTTTAGTGGAGAATAGGTTACATAGACAGGGCTGCGTTAACTTAATATGAAAGAATCCTTAAACGAAAAATTGAAAAACAGGACTGCCAATATAGCCGTTGTGGGCTTGGGATATGTTGGTTTGCCTATAGCTTTGGCCTTTTCCGAACGCGGTTTCAAGACATTTGGGATCGATGTAGATTCAGATAAATTGAATATTCTTACCGCTGGAGAATCTTATGTCAGTGATATTGAAGGCAGTAGGATATCTAACGCGCTTAGAAAAACTGAAGTTTCGGCTTTGGAGCTTTTTGGGGATTTCAACTGCATAAGAAGATGTGATGCTGTTATAGTTTGTGTTCCTACGCCCCTAAGTAAATCAAGTGAACCCGACATGGGCCATGTGATATCTGCTTTCGAAAGTTTTTCACCATATTTACATACTGAAATGGTTGTCTCCTTGGAAAGTACGACCTACCCTGGCGCGACGGAAGAAGTAATTTTGCCGCTTATTGAGAATAATATTGACTCTGACTTGGTTATTGGTGATGGTTTTTATTTAATTTTTTCGCCGGAGAGAATTGATCCAGGAAGAGATGATTGGACTTTGACAAACACCCCTAAAGTTGTGGGAGGAGTTACATCACAATGCTTAGAGGTAGGAAAAGTTTTGTATGGAAGTATCGTCGATAGTATCGTACCTGTATCTAGTACTGCAGCAGCGGAAACAGTTAAATTGCTTGAAAACACGTTCCGTATGGTCAATATAGCTTTAGCAAATGAGATGGCACTTATTTGTGATAGATTGGGACTTGATGTGTGGGAGGTGATTCAATCGGCTAGTACGAAGCCATTTGGTTTTATGCCCTTCTACCCTGGACCTGGTATAGGAGGACACTGCATACCAGTGGATCCAAAATACCTCGCATGGAAATTAAAAATGTTGGATTATGATGCAAGATTAATTCATGCTTCTGAATCTATAAATTTAACTATGCCACATTTTGTTGTTGAAAAAACCAAGAGGGCACTTTACGAAAAAGGCGTTAAAATAAAAGATGCCAAGTTACTTATTTTAGGAGTGGCATATAAAGCTGATGTGGGTGATGTGAGAGAATCTCCTGCGATTGAAATAATGCAAGAATTCCTATTGATAGCAAGGGACGTGCAGTATAACGACCCTTATGTTGACAGACTAGAACTTGATGGGACCTCCTTCCAATCAACAGCACTGGATAAGGATTTTCTAAGTACAAGAGATGTTGTTGTCCTAGTTACTGATCATAGTGAATATGACTATGGAGAAATAATGGAGTCCTCTAAGTTGATTCTTGACACACGTAATGCTATCGGGCCAATCCGTGATACACAATGCATGGTCGTGAAACTTTAGTGGTTCAGAAGCTTCTGTATGATCTTTGTTGAAATAAGATCAAAATGGTCTCCTAGATTCGGTATATAAGGTTGTTTGATTTGCTGAAACATGGACTTACCATATTTTCACTGACTAACTCAGACTATTTGTCTGAAAGGACTGCTAATCGGGCGGGTGGATCTGAAAGACAATTGCTATACACAGCCCTCGCGACTCATGCTGAGGGAGCTGTTGTAGAACTCGTCACTGTTAATCTAGAAGGTAATCCAAGTTCCATGTTAGAAGGCATATTGGTAAAGAATTTGTGGTCAACTCAGGCTAATGGCATTTCAAAAATTTTTAACATGACCAGATCATTAATAGGTGCCAAGAAGGTAATTTATATCAGAGGTGTCTCTTTGGTGCATGCAATGATAATAATTGTTTCTAGGATGTTTGGGCGAAGGGTATTATTGGGTATGACATCAGACGTACAGTGTGCAAAAAACGGTTTCGTTTTTGAGGATATTTTCAAAGCCCTAGCTATTAAATTCTCTACCAAAGTCATAGCGCAAACGAAAAAGCAACAAAATCTTATTGATACGCATTTCAGTAAATACAGCGTAGTTTCTTATAATGTTATTAATTCGCAATTGTTCGGACATGCTCAGCCTTTTCAGGAGTTTTTAAATCGGGATATAGATGTGTTGTGGCTAGGTACTATAGAACCCAAAAAAGGACTGGACCGCTTGTTGGATATTGCTGGGCAAATGCCTGATAAAGCTTTTACGGTTATTGGAGGGGCTAGCCTAGACTCTGTTGATTACGCCACCAAAATGGCGTCACAATTGGAAATACGCCCAAACATATCTTATGAAGGATTTGTTCAGCCTTCGAACATCGGGTCTTATATAAAACGTGCCAAGCTGCTTATTAATACATCTATTTCTCTGGGATCAGATTTGACTAAAGAAGGATTTCCCAATGTTTTTCTGGAAGCTTGGTTGTTTGGTACCCCAGTGATTTCAATGTCAATCGACTTAGATGGATTGATAACTTCAAAAAAATTAGGAGTAGTCTCAAAGACAATCCAAGAAGCTCAAAAGGATATAGAGGTGCTTTTGGGAGATCAAAACCGATGGGAAATAATGTCCCGCAGCGGAAGAGATTTTGCCAATTCAAGGGATACGGCGAACAAATATGTTCGCGAACTTTTGGTTGATCTTATGGAATTACGAGCGAAATAATACCTAGCAGTCATTATTGGGGTGTGATGCAGTTATGATATATCTTTTCCAAAGGCAGCTTCCGGCCTATCGAATCCCGATGTTGAGATATTTAAATGAAGAATTGTCTGGAGAATTGAGAGTTTTCACTGCTATGCCTAACATAGCACGGCATAGCGCTAACAAGTTAGGTTTTTCGGTAAGAGCCGTATCCCAAAAAGATTTTATGGGTGCAAACTTTTCCTTCCAAGGTGTTACAAAAGTCGTGGATGCAGGAAGAAACACCCATAAGGTTTCAGCTGTTATTCTGGAAGCCTCATTGCGCAATATTAATCTTTTCCCTAACTTAATTGCATTGAAACGGCGGAAAATACCTGTGATTCTTTGGGGCCATGCGGGTAGTAGAAGAAGGGATATGGTTCGGAGTAAAGATCCTAGGGATCTGGCTTTCAAGATGGCTATAAAAAGAGCGGATGCTTTTATTACCTACACAGATAATGACCGAAATAGGTTGGAACGAATTGTTGGCCCAGGAACTGTTTTTACTGCCAGAAATACCATTGATGCGACTGTGTTAGCTAAGTTAAAAGATAATTGTGAACGCGATGGGAAAGAGAATATAAAAAGCCGATTGGGTTTATCTAAAACGTACTATGTATGCTACATAGGACGGTTGTTGAAAGAAAAAAGAATCGATCTTTTTTTGAAAACTTTATGCTTTTTACAGGAAAAAGGCTTGGATATAGGGGCAATCATAATTGGGGAAGGACCATTATTACCAGATTTGAAATTATTGGGTGCCCGATTAAATGTTAAGCATGTTCATTGGATGGGTAGAATTGATTCACATTCAGAATCGGCACCATTTCTTTATGCTAGTGACCTTCAATTAATACCGGGTGCCGTTGGATTGTCTTTCAATCATGGGTTAGCTTTTGGCTTACCTTTGGTGACTTGCGTCGCAACAAAAGATGGGCCATTTCACGGACCAGAAATTGATTATATGGTTGAAGGTTCCACGGGGGCTATGGTTGACTCTAAAAATGCAGAACATATAGCGGAAACCGTTAATGAGGTTATTCAGAAGTTACCTCACTACAAAAAAGAATCACAAAATTATTTCCATACGAAATTAGGGGTGAATTCGTTTTTGGCAGGTTTTATGGATGCGATTCATTTTGTTGATAACGAGGTTTCACATTAAATAATATGTTGAAATTAGCATTTTTCTTACCGAACTCCTCAGGGTATCAAGATCGCATAGATATGTTGAAGAAACTTAGTTGTGATGGTATTGATGTTACCCTGATTATCGGGTTGCTGGATAGAGATATACCTAGTGGAGAATCTGGGAATTTTAGAGTTGTTTCAGTAGGGTTTTCTCCTGGGAATAGGATCATTAATCTCCTGAAGACCTATTGGGTATTGAAAAGACTTCACAAAATGTATGAGTTTGATGTGATCCACGATACATATGGAAATTTTCTCATTTATTTCTTTACCACTTTTAGAAAATCGACTAGACCGGTATATGTAAGTTCATTCTATGCGCTAGAAAAATGGCGAATTGAGAACGTATGGAGACCTTCTGGTCGCAATAGATTTCAACTCCTTTTTAGAAAAGGTACCTTGAGAACCTTTATTGGTGAATTCATGCAATCAAAATTGAGCAAAATTTGCGATCATGTTGTCCTACAAGCTCCAGGACTTGTAGAAAGGTTGTTAATGTATGAAGATATGGCACCTTCCAAAGTCAGTGTTCTGGTAAATAGTGTAGATGTGAATTATTGGGAGCCGACTAATAAACAGGACGAATTATCTTCCTCTGGCAATGGATTGTTGAAAATTCTATATATACCGCAAAGAGCTATGGATGGACTCGATTCAACTCTGGAGATAAGGGATGTGTTAGCTTGCGTTTCGCGATTGGAAGCATTAGGAATTGATGTCAGCATGACAATAATCGTGAAAAGTGGTTCCCAACAAATGTCTGAAATTTCTAGAGTTCTTAGGGATGAGCCCCTGTGTAATTATAAAATTGTCTTGAAACATGGGTTGTCTAGAGATCAGATGAAGGAGACTTACAATTCCAGTGATCTTATGATCTACCAAACCGTTAATGATGGATCTCCTAGGGTAGTCATTGAAGCATTAGCCTGTGGCCTACCAGTTTTATGCAACCCACATCCAGGGATATGTGTTTTGGATGAACATCATCAGTATCTTCAGTTTGCACAATATGGAAGTATAGATTCAATCACTTCCCAACTACAAAAAATGAATAA
>MDTE01033351.1_pt1 | contig 10254 bp, 9 predicted proteins | sample 811231 | NCBI WGS metagenome assembly MDTE01 (sample SAMN05326651, study PRJNA326480) | marine metagenome | isolation source: seawater | place: Indian Ocean: Red Sea | collected 2010 | reverse complement strand
CATTTTCTTGGCGTTGGGTATAAATCATATTCTGCTCTGTTACCTGTTTTTAAAGTTGTATTAGATTTGGATTGTAATTTCGGCATTTAAGTTCCTTCTACACATAACTATTTCGTTATCTCCCTCAAAAAAAAAGTTTCCAAAAGAGATATAAAAAACCATAAACAAATTAATCATTATTTCAGACTTCTCATGTTTCAGCATATTAAAGGGGGTGGAAAGAGTAGAACTAGAGAGGGGAGAATTAAACTAACTATATATTGTTAATTGTTTCTACTCTTTCCTATAACAAGCACCCAATAGTATGCTTGTTAATTCTTAAAAATCGTCATCAAAATCGTCAGTAAGAGCGTCTATTTCGTCTTTTTTAGGCGACTTTAATTCTTCTGACTTAGACTCAAGGTCTATAACTTGTTTCGATTCTGAGTTACTTTCGGCTGTTTTCAGTTCGTCTGGTCTTTCTTTCCAATCAACAATCTTCATATTAGGTATAAATACTTTAGCTTTACCCCATTTGATTGGGCCTTCTAACCCGTCAAAGTGAACTACTGGTATTAACTCCTTTTCTTTTGCTTCTAAGTAACTATCATGTAGTTTATCAACTGCTTGAATAATACTACCTGCACTAGAGCCAAATGTTACAACACCTAGATTCTTATTGTAAATCTTGACAACAAAATATTCTTTATGGTCATCAGTAGGTTTATTTGGCGGTTGATTCGTTCCTAATGGAACAGTAACTATACTTGGTGGTGATTCTTGAAAATCTGCCCAACCTACTTCCATAGATTCAAAATCAAAAAGAACTTTAAAGTCTTTTTTATATTCTTCGTTCTCTCTAATTTCATTTTCTTTATCATAATAACTATGGGTATAAACACCGTCTTTTGCGTTATATCCTAATCTATCATAAATTTTATTTGTTGAACTACTTTCTGTTGTTAAACCTAATGCCATTATAAATCTCCTTCTAAATTGATTGGTTTGTTAATTAAAATTGTTTGTTCTGCTTCTAAAGGTGGTAATGTTTCTTTATATGCCCAATGAGGAACATCTAAAGTAACAATTTCATTTGGATAATCTTTATAAACACCATTTACTTCAGCGTCTTTATATTCTCGTAATGCTTTTTTCATACAAGCTACACCCTCATCTACAAAAGGTTTTGGTATTTCATATAAACAACACGCAAAAGGTGGTTCTTTTTCAACAAATAAAAATAAAAATCTTGTAATATTTTTCTTTGTCGCTAACGACCAAACATGGCGATAAAATGCTTCTTGTATATGATAACCATATCTTGATATTGAACGAATAACGCTATCTTCATCTGCTGATTGTGTCGTTTTTAAATCAACTAATATGTCAGACTTTTCACCAATAATAACCCTATCAGGTCTTGTTTTCATTTTAACACCTGTAACAGGGTCTTTTGCAAAAGCTGACATCTCAGACTGACCAAAATCAGAAGCAATTACTTTATTGCACTCACTCTTACTATGAACGCTATCTCTACTGCGTAAACAAATGTCATATTCTTTATCAGTAATAATAATTTGATTTTCTTTTTTTGTTTTCTTTAGTTCTCTATATAAAGAGGTCGTTCTTGATTTACCACATTTTAAAACAGATTCATCAAACTTCTCAGGTTCAAGTATTGCGATATGAACTGCTGTTCCTATATCAAAATGAACTGAATGTTTTGGTTCGTGGAATTTATAATGAGCAACACTCTTATTATATATTGTCTTAATACCAGAAGAACCTATTGCTTCTTTTATATATATGTAGCCGTCATGTGATAAATGAGGAACAACCGATGGATATTTTATTTCTTGCATGATACTTCCTTCCAAAAAGTTCTGAGTCAAAATATTATGATTCGTTTTTGAATCAAATTTATTTTGATTTTGATTCAGAATGTAAATTTTTTTTTCAGATTCAAAAAAGTTGCTTTTCAAAAATCGCAGAATGTAAGCGTTTTAATTTTCAACTTGACAGTAAGGTTCGCATCATCTAGTATGGTTACATCATGTTTATTAACAAGGAAAAAAATCCAACTCAAGTTGGTAAGGTGAACTCTAGCGATATGCAGACAAAACCTTCTCGTTCAAATAATAAATGGTTTAGTGTAAATCATATTGGTCTTAAAAAGAATCAATCTGATAAAAACAAAATCTTTATTATTAAAGAATTAGTTTCTAATGCTTTTGATGAAGATATTTCTAAATGCGAAGTTACTGTTTCTTGGAATAGTAATGGTTCAACAATTAAAGTTGTTGATGATAGTTCTGAGGGATTTAAAAAATTAGCTGATGCTTATACATTATTTAATGAAAGCTACAAAGCTGGTGATACTTCAAAGAGAGGTAGATTTTCCTACGGCACTAAATCTTCTTTAGCTATGTTTAAAGAAGCAAAGATAGTTAGCACTAAAGGAACTATACTTTTTAAATCTGATGGCACTAGAACTAAGACCTCAACTAAAACTGAAAAAGGTTCAATTTTTGAAGGTGTAATTAAGTTAAAGAAAAGTGAATATGAAGAAATATTAAACTTATCTAAAACTATAATACCACCAAAAAATGTTGAGTTTTTCATTAACAATGTTTTATTAAAAAGAGCAAACAATTACTCAGTCTTTACAGAAACTTTACCAACTGTAACTGTTGATGAATCAGGTAATTTTACACCTACTTCAAGACTAACTGAAATTGAATTGTTTAAGTCTTTAGATAAAAATTATATTTGTGAATTAGGAATACCAGTTGTTGAAACTGATATACCTTTCACAATAAATGTTAATCAGAAAGTTCCTCTTTCTAAAGATAGAGATAATGTTAAACCAACTTATCTTAAAAAGTTAAAAGCATTTGTATTGAATCAAACTCATACTGATTTATCAGAAGATGAATTGCAAACAACTTTTGCACAAGAGGCCTTAGAGCAAAAAGAAGCTACTGCTGAAGCAGTTAAGTCTGTTATTGATGCTAAGTTTGGTGAAGATGCAGTTGTATATGATATGTCTGATATTGAAGCAAACAAGAAAGCATTTGCAGATGAAAGACAAGTTATCTCAGGTAGCCAACTTTCTAAAGAAGCATGGTCTAAAGTAAAAGAAGCAAGAGAACAATATTCTGACTTTGCTTTACCTTCTGGGCAAATTGGTAAATATGCAAAACCTGAGTTTACTGGTGGAGCAAAAGAAGTTCCTGTTGATGATAAGATGCAAGAAGTAGTTGACTATGCAAAGTTCTTACATGAACAATTAGGTTTTGGAACTTTGTCTGTAATAGTTCACGACGGCAGAGGTGCTTACGCTTCTTATGGTAACTCTAACTTGCAGTTGTTCTTTAATGTTCTTGGTCGTAATTGGTTTGACTTAGAGAATAACAAACAAAAAATACTTGAACTATTAATACATGAGTTTGGTCATTACTATTCTTCTGACCACCTTAGTAGCAATTACTATGACGGCTTATGCAAAATAGGTGCAAAGTTAATAATGCTTAAAGTGTAATAGAAAGGAAATAGTGAGGGGTTAATAACCCCTCATTTTTTATAAGATGAATAAATCAGAATTAAAGAAAAGATTATTAGAAGCTAGAGAACTAACAACGAAACACAAAGGTAAAATGCCTTTAGTTATAGTTTGTGAAACACAAGACGAAGTTAATGAACTTAACAAGATTAAAAAGACAATGAGAAATGTTAAGCACATTGATATTGAACTTACTAACAATTTATCAACAACTAATTTTTAGTTATCAACAACAATCAAAATGCAAACACTAGAATTAAAATCGAATCAAGATAATATTATCTCAATTAAGGAAAGGATTAATATTATGAATATCGAAGATAAAATTGTTTACACAAATATAACTTTCGCTCTTGGGATTTTACATAGACAAGGTTTAGAACGCTTAGAAGATTTATCAGTAACAACACCATTTAATGATGCAGTTAAAAAAGAGTATGATGAATTAAGACATGGTTTGCATTACATTAATAATCAATTAGAGCATTATAATTTTTTATTGGAAAAGGGATATGAAAAGCGTTCTTGAGTTTATTATTACTTGTGTAGTTTTGTTTTTGTTTGGTGAAAATTAACCAAATATACCACGCTTTTTTAATTTGAATTTTCTGTCAGATTTATCAATTTCATCATTTGCAAGTCTAGTTTGTGATTGATTTAATTTTAAAGCATCAATAGTTTTTATTGGTGTATTTAAAAAATCTTTATTAGGTCCGTATTGTTCTAACAAGGATTGCATTATCATCTTATTGTCTTTATTTAATTCTTGATTATCTGCCATGCTGGCAAAAGCACTTGGTTTAGAACCAAATTTATTTTCTATTCTATTTCTATACAGGTCGTAACCTCTTTCGCCAAAAGTTCTATAGCTTGTATTGAATAAATTTTTAGTTAACCTGACTGGTTCTAAAGAAACATTAATTTTATCTCTATAGGTATTGGGGTCTGTTACACTATTAATACTATCAGACATACCTTTCCTAATAATCTCAGGTGCGTTCATAACATTTTCACCAGCTTTTTTAAAACTGCCATCGCCACCAAATTTTTCAGCCATTCTTTTTTGAACGGCCGCTTTCATTATACTATTCATACTTCCTGCGGCAGAGGCAGTTCCTGCGGCTTTTGCCATAATTATTCTCCGTTTGGTTTAGATTTAATTACTATTTCTAAATCAGTATTAGCAGGTGTTTGAGTTGATACGCTGACATGGCCAGACGCACAACCTATAACCAATACAACTGGTAATAGTGTTAATAATTTTTTCATTTTAATCTCCTTTATATTTATTGAACGCCATATTTTAAAGCGTCTAATCTACCTTGATTTATTTTTTCTTCAAAAGTAATATCTTCCCATGCTGTTTCAAACTCAGGATATGTAAGTTCTACACCATAAGTTAATAAATAACTTCTAAATTTAGTGTATGCTTCAGCTTTATTTTTAGGTGTAGATAAATCACTTACACTTTTGTTTAAGTTTTGACCTATTGTTAAAAGTCTTTCCATTTTTTTACTATCTAACAAAGCATCTTCAATAATTCTTTTTATTTGTTCGTTCTTTAAATTTTGCAACATAGCAGTAGCTAACTTAGTAAATCTACCAGCAATAACAAGACCAGCACCAGCTCCAGTTGAAAAGTTTGTTGAGAAGTTAGCGGCCGCAACTCTTACAAAAGTATCAATCATACCATTTGTCGGGTCTATTTCTTTTAACGCTCTAAACAAATCAGGGTTGTTTAAAGCGCCTAAGTCTTGGTCATAAATTTTTAAAGCAGTATCAAGATTATCTAATTCTTGTTTTGTAAATAAACCTGATTTTTGCAAAGTTTCTCTTAGCGTTTTATTTGCACCATGAGGTTTGTTCATTAAGGTTGAGAATTTAGAAGAAACTAAAACGCCTGGTGTTTCATCAGAAGTTGCAAAACCCATTCTTGAAATAGCTTCAACAATAGAACTTTTTAAACCTTTTAATGCTTGTTCTTTGTTAGGAAACTTTTTTGTGTTGTTAATAATATTCATAAGTTGACTTGCACCATTCTCTTGGTCTAACAGCACTCTTTCTAAAACAACACTAGGATTCTCACTATTAATTATTTGTGCAAAATAGTTTACTTCTTGTGTTTGTGGTCTTGAAGTTATTTTAATTTCACCAGTAAAAGGGTCTCTACTTACTGTGTTTAATTCAAAAGCATTGTCATTTAATAATTTTGTTAATTCACCAACATTGTTTTTATATTTGTTTATTAATTCTTTAAATTTTGGATATTGATTAATTATCTTTTGATTTTGATTTATCCATTGTGTTATGCTGTTTGGGTTAAAAGTTCCTGTGCCTGGTTCAAAAACATCATCAACCATTAAAGCTAACATTCCTTGTATGCTATTTTCACTTTCTTTTATGATTTTAGTTTGTTCAGCAACTTCTTTACCTGTTAAAGGAACAGCATCTTTAATTGCTTCTTGTATTTGATTTAAGCCAAAAGGTGTTTTTTCATATTTAGCTACACCTTGTTCTAATAGAATTTCAGCTAATTGTGATTCTTCTTGTTGAAATGTATTTCTACTTGTTTTGTTTACTATATTAAAAACAGTATTGTTTCTTGTAAACGCATCATGTTTACCTTTTGTAATAGCTGAGGCCTCTTTAGCAAAAGCATAACCTTCACCAATATCGCTATTTAATGCAGTTCTTAAATTATAAAGTTCTTCTAGTTTAGCTTGATTAATTTCTGGACCTTTAGAAGTTTCTTTGTTTATTTCTAAATCTATAGATTTTTTTAAATTATATGCTTCTTTATAAGTAATAGATTCGCCGTCATTAAGTTTGTTAATAACTGTATTGATAGGCCTTTTTAATGTGTCGTTGTATAATGTATCAGCAGGATTAGATACTATCGCATCATTCTTAGCTTTTTCTAAATTTTTAAAAGGTATTTTTGTTGTTTGTTCAAAATTACTTTCTGTTTCTTTCCATAATTTTTTTTCATTCGCTTTTACATCTTTAAATATTTCCCTAACAATCTGTGTAGTTCTCGTTGACGCTTCTGCATCTGTTAAATTAAATTCATTTTTTAAAGTGTTATAACTTGAAGATACAAAGTCATCTATTGTTTTTGTTATGTTATTGCTTTCCTCATTTAATGCTGTTCTTACTGCTTCAGAGTATGTCATGCCAGCAAACTCAACATCTTGACCACCTAAAATACTTTCTATTCTAGCGTTCATATTTGCTTCTCTTTGAGCCTGCATTTCTGCAAATCTTTTTAAAAACGCTTCATTATTTTTAGCTTCGTAATTTGTAAGAGCCATTAAAGTAGGGCTTTGTTTTCCAGCTTCATCACCTCTTTGGCTTGCAATAAAGGCTAATTGACCAATTTCATCATCTATTTCACCAGCTGATAATTTTGCAAGTCTTTCGTTATTAGCTTTTATGTTTTTCAATACTTTTTTGGGATTTTCTTTAGCAACTAACAATGCTCTTTCTAATTGTTTATAAGCGTATTCTTCAGCTAACGCTTGTATTTCTTCATCTGTTTTATTGCTTATGCCTTTTAACTTAGAGTTACTTCTTAAATGCAAAGCTATATTTTGCGAAGTGTTTTTTAAATAACCCATAACACCACCAACAAATTTTTGTTTTGCACCTACTATATCAGGTTCAGCAAAACCACTTTCCATTGACTTACCTTTGAAACCTTGACCAAATGCTTTCCAGAATCCATCTTCGGCTTGCATAGCGTTAGTAACACCTCTAACTACTCTACCTATAAGACCAGTATCACCAGTTCCTAAACTTCTTTGTAATGCTCTACTAATACCACCACCGACTGCTCTAGCTGTTTCTGGAATTACACCACCACCAAGAGAAAAAGTTAGAGGTAAAGCTTCAGCAAAAGCTCTTTTTACAAAACCAGCATCTTCATCTTCAATTATATCATCTCTCAAAGCCATACCAGTTGCATAGCCTGTAGCCCCACCAGCTTCCATAAGAGGTGCGGCGATAGGTCTTGTTGCAGGGTATCTTCTCATACTTGCTAAAATAGTATCAAGATTATTTGGTGTTGCTTTATAAGTTTGCATACCGCTAACAGGCCCACTACCTGGGATAGTTGGTCCAAATTTAGGGTTCATTAAAGGTGCTGTTGTTGGTAATGGTTTGCCAAAAGGATTGGCTGGGTTCATAATTAATCTATTAAAAGCAAAAGCATAAGGAACAACATCTGCACTATACTCACCAACTCTTGAAGCAAAGTTAGTAGGTAATGTTCTTTCATCAACATCACCATAACCAATTCCTGTTTTATCAAAAACAAAATCTTTTATTTTACCACTTACATTTGGGCCTTGCTCTGGCACATTAAAATCTGCACCTAATGAGTTTAAATCTCTACCAATTTTATAAGGCACATCTGCAACAAAATCTAAAACACCACCAGCTTGGTCTAAAAGTCTTTGATTAAAACTTCTAAGTCCTTTAAGATTTAATTCTTGATTATCTATTCTTTGATTAAGCGTTTCTCCCATACCATATAACGCTTCTTGCATACCTTCATCAAGACCAAGTTCATCTGCATTATCTAATATACCAACTAAATTATTGTAATCATTTAAAGTAGTTTTTTCATCTTGATTAAAAATATTATAACTTCCCTCTGGTTCTAATTGAAGATATTTATAAATTTGACCAAGTTTTTTCTTTCTTTCAATGTCGCTTAATGCCATTTCTAGTATCTTCTCTTTCTTTTTTTAAGATTAAACTTATTTTTATTTTTATTTAAGTTAGAGGTGTCTAATTTATTTAATAACTCTTGAGTATTTCCATCTGATTGAACTACATCTATTTTATCTTGAATTGTTGGGTTACCAGTTTCATACGCTTTTGCTAACATGGCTCTATTTGCCATAATAACATTTGGTAATTCAGCAATTCTGGCGTTATATGCTTGAAGTTCTGAGGCGTTTACTGCTTGTTGGTCTGCACTTGTTGGTTGTGGTGAATTTATTAATTTATCTCTTAAATTTATAGCAGACTCAAGTTGTTTTGTTAGTTCAGCTTCCCAAAACAACATATCGTTTACATTTTCTAAATCTGTTTTATGTGTGCCTGGTATCTTAGGTTTTACATCATCATCAATAAATGCTTTTGATATTCTTTGATTTTCACTACCTGTTATTTTTCTTTTAACAAAAGAATATAAAGGTTGATAAACTTTATCTATAATGTTTCCAGCTATTTTTGACTCAGGAAACATTGATGCTAATAATCTATTATTGCTACCTGCTTCAGTATATTTTCTTGCATCTTGATATGTTGGGCCAAAAAAGCTAAGTAACTTTTCGCCTTGTCCGTAAGCACTAAAAGGCACATCAGGTAAATCTAATTTATATGTGTCATTATAGTAATCAAAATTTCTAATAACTGGTTTACCACTTTGATTTTTATTATTACTATCGAATCTTACATCTGCAACTGTATCTACAATAGATTGATTAAAAACATCTTCAGCAACACCAGAAGTAACTCTTTTAAAAATATCAGGTTTAGTACCTGTCATATTTAATGGTTGTATTATTCTTTTTTTGTTTGCGTCTAAACTTCTAAATCTATCAAGAAAGTTAGGAACTTCTATATCGGAAACAACTCTGTATCTTACATCAGGATTTTCAGTTTGTAGCTGTGTTAATCTACTGCTTAAACCTCTTGAACTTCTTTCTCCTGTATGAACTACAGTTCCAAATTCATTTATAATACTTTGTGCTTGTGGTAATGTATCTTCTTTACCAGCTGTAATTTTGCTACCATATATGTCGTCAGGACCTACTGTGCCTACTTTTTGTGATACTGCACCTCTAATTATATTTCCAAGATTAAAAATGCTTGGCCCTGGAATGTCAGCAGGATTAGATTCACCTACTGTTGTTTCACCTTGTGGAAAACCTATTTGACTATTAGGAGGTTCTGCCATTCTAATTAATTGTAAATCTTCTAAAAATTTTCTTCTTCTATCTATAACCATTTTTTACCTCTAACCAAATAGCGTTGAGAAACCGCTCTCTTTCCCTCTTGATTTCATAGGTGTTGGGAATCCTTGTAATAAACCACCTAAGAATTGTGCTAACATCATTTGATACTCTTGCCCTTCTAAGAACTGCTGATAATCAAAGTCTAATGTTTGTTGCTCTCTAGCGTCTTGAACGCCACCAACTTCTCTTAGTTGATTATATCTATCTATTGTTGATTGATTTGTTCCTCTAGCTAAATCGGCCGCTGATAATAACCCTTGTTGATTTAATGCGTTAGCTTCAAGACCAGCACCTTGATTTGCCATAGCGGCCTGTAATGATGATGATTGATTGGCTAAATCTGCCTGTAATGATGATGCTTGATTGGCTAAGTCTGCTTCAAGTTTATTAGCTACATTCTGTGCTTGGGCTCGATATTTGTTGTCAACATTTGATTGTGCGACTCTAAACGCATCTTCTTGATTCATGCCTTGTGCTTGTAAATCTCTAGTCGCATTTGCTAATTCAATTTCTCTTTGATTGGCTTGATTTGCTAAAGCGGCCTGTTGCCCCATTTCTGTATTAAATTGACCTAATGATAAATCTCTGGCTTGATTTAATCTTTGTGCTTCCATGGCCGCATCTAACATTGATTGTTCGGCCGCTAAATCAGTAGCTTGATTTAATCTTTGTGCTTCCATTTGATTT
>MDTE01107526.1_pt1 | contig 10255 bp, 10 predicted proteins | sample 811231 | NCBI WGS metagenome assembly MDTE01 (sample SAMN05326651, study PRJNA326480) | marine metagenome | isolation source: seawater | place: Indian Ocean: Red Sea | collected 2010 | reverse complement strand
GGATAACCGTGAAGAATTTCCACGAGGCCCAAGTATGCCAGGTTGCGGTCCAGCGAGGCCGTGGGACGGCGGCAGCTTTCCTGGATGGGATGCACCGGAAAGACCATTGGAATGCCGCCGGCATCGCGGATGCCCGCAGTCACGCGTTCCGCAGTCTCCAAGTGAATCCGGTTGCAGGGGGCAAGATCGCTCCCCGTCTGCGCAATTCCGACCACCGGGCGGCCGGACTGCAATTCCTCCAACGTAAGGCCAAAGTTTAAATATCGTTCCGCATAAATCGCGGTCATCGCCGGGTCATCCGGATTGTTGAACCAGTCCTCGCTGCGAAGTCTTTTGCGCGGCTCTCCCATAACGCATACCCCGTGAGTCAGGGCGAAACAGAAAGTTTCTCGTCGGTGTACTCGCTGCTCATCATGACCCCAAACTCCTTGTAGGGCTTAAGCATGAAATGGGTGGCGGTTGAGAGCACCCCGGTCATGGTCGCCAGTTTCTCGGAAACGAAGGTGGACACCGCCCGCAAATCTGTGCCCTCAACGATGACCAACAGATCGTAGCCGCCACTCATCAGGTAACAAGACTGAACCTCGTCAAACCGTGAAATCCGGAGAGCAATCCGGTCAAAACCACCCTCGCGTTCAGGCGTAATCTTGACCTCGATTACCGCGCGGACAACATCGAGGCCAAGTTTCTCCTCGTTGAGGACCGTGCGATAACCAAGGATCACGTCGTCTTCCTCATACGCCGCTACCCGACTGGCCACTTCCTCCTCGGACTTGTTCAACAACCTGGCCAGTTGGGCTGGCTGCAGGGACGCGTTTTCGCGGAGAAGCTTGAGCAGTTCATCCATGCCCGGAGATTAGCGGCGCGCCAAGGCTAAAGCAAGACGGTCCGCGACCAGCCGGCCTGGCCAAATCGTTCGTGGTACTTGGCACGAAGCGCCTCCGCCTCCGACCGACCCGAGGTCAGGGCAAACATCGTTGCTCCGCTACCGCTCATCATGGCCACTGATGCTCCGTTGCTTTCCAGAAAATCTCGAATCACTGGCAACACTGCGTGCTTTTCAAACACAGGTTTCTCAAGTGAGTTAAAAAAGAAATCCCTCGCATTTTCCAGCGATCCCCGGGCCAATTCATCCGCCAACGAATCCGCCATGCCCCTTTTTGACTTGTTCGTATTCAAATGGGAAGCAAGCTGGCCGTATGCCCAAGGGGTGCTAACGCTAAAACCGGGATTCACCATCAACAAACCGAGGTTGCTTAGTGCCGCCATGGGTTCCAAAACCCGAATTTTCTCCCCACGCCCCGTAACAATCGCAGGGCCATCCTCCAAAAAGAAGGGAACATCAGACCCAATCCCTGAAGCCAAATTCTGAAGAGAATTGTCGCTCAAGGGTCTGTCCCACAGTTCATTCAAGCCGCGCAGTGTATAGGCCGCATTAGCACTGCCAGCACCAATACCGGCCGCCAAGGGCAGGTTTTTCTGCAAGTGAATGGTGGCTCCCTCGCCCGTGGCGACAACTCCAAAAAATTCCCGGGCAGCCTGATATACAAGATTGGATTCATCCGCGGGCAGGCGCGGGTCACTGCAGGAAAGTCGTACTCCCGCTTTGCCGCGTTCCATGCGAAGTTCATCACTGATGGGAAGCGGAAGCATCAACGATTCCAGCTCATGAAACCCATCCTCGCGGCGGCCGAGAATGTTGAGGCACAGGTTCACCTTGCAGGGTGAGGCAAGAATCAGAGCACTCATTCGCCGGTTACTCCTCCCGGTCTTCACCAGTTTCCTCAGCCGCCTCCGCTGCCTCCTCACGTTTGCGCCACAGGCGCGCGATGAAAAGGCTGATCTCGTACAACAACTGAAGCGGCCCCGCCACCATCAGCATGGTGAAGGGATCCACCGTTGGGGTGATCATGGCAGCAAGGATAAGGTTGATGATGATGGCATAGGAACGAAACTTGGCCAGCCCTCGATCGTCGACAAAGCCAATCTTGACCAGCGACAGAATGATCATCGGCATTTGGAAGGCCAGCCCCATCCCGATGGTAAACTTGGCCACGAAGCCAATCAGGTTGTCCGCCCGCCATTCATCCGCGCCAAAGCCAAGCATATGGGCAAAGCTGACCGAGATAAGCATGGTGATCTTCAACAACACGAAATAACAGAACGCCGCTCCCGCAAGAAAGAGGAGAGTGCCGCAACCCACAATGTAATAGATAAGCTTTCGTTCTTTGCTCTTCAGGGCGGGAAGAATGAAGTCCCCCACAAAATATAAAATAAAGGGAATGGAAATAAATATGCCGCCGAATATGGCCAGCTTGATCGCTCCCATGAAGGGATCAATGACCCCGTAATATTTTGCCTCGGGGATGGGGGCATCGATGTTCCCGGTGGTTTTTGCCACGAGTGTCAATGCCTGGTTGGTTTTACCATCAATTGGCGGAAGGTTGGTCAGAACCAACTGCAGTTCCTGGATGGAGTTCTGGTGTGTCTTGTTGGACTCGGGATACAACTCCAAAAGCGAGGTGCCCTTGAGCGTGGTGATTTGCTTGTCCCCTAGGCGAACAGGAATGAACTTCTTGTCCAAGCCGCGCGACAACTTGATGTATTCCATCTCCCGCGCCCATTCCATGGGTTTAGTGAGAATGCCCATGATGTTTGGCGCTGCCACCAGAGACACGACCATGCCGATGGCAACCGAGGAGAATATTTTCAACAGCATCCACCGGAAATCCTCCAGATGGTCAAGAAACGGCTTTACAGGTCCTCCATACGGGTTGCCATCATCATCGTACTCCGGTGAAAAATCATCATCCGGATCGTCCGGCACACCGCCGCCGTAATGGCTGCTGCTGTATGCATGGGGATCATCGTGGTGAGGATCCCCGTGTTGGTCGTCATGATGGTATTCTTCATGGTAGGGATCGTGATATTCACCGTGTTCTCCATGATGATATTCGTCCCCCTCATGGTAGCCATAATGGTCATCATTGTACTCGTCATGATGAGGGTCCGCATCTTCACTATCCGAGCGATCCGCATCAGCATCACCAGTACCTGCCGGCCGGCTTGACTCTTTCGCCTCCTCGGATGCCCCCCCTTCCGGGGAAGTGACGGATTCCAAAGGGGCAGAAATCTCCAGTGGCAGTTCAGGCTGCTCTGCATCTTCAGGGGCCGTCTCCGGAGAAGAAATATCCTCCGGGCTTGGATTCTGATGTGCTGGCGGCTCTGCCTTTTCCGGTTCGGGGTTTCCGGAGGGCTCCTTGGCCATGTTTTGAAGAGACCGCCTTAGGTCTTGGAGGTGTCGGACTCCGTGGTGGATTCCACAGTCACGGCATCATCCTTGCTCGAGGTTTCCTTGGCCACACGCTCGCCACTTTCGGGGCGGTGTGTACGATGGTCTTCCTCATAATAGGTCCGGTCCATTTCATCCTGAATGTCGGTGGAGGCACGTTTGAATTCCTTGATTCCCTTGCCCAATCCCTTGGCCAATTCGGGCAGTTTTTTTGCGCCGAACATGATCAAGACAATGGCCAAGATCAAGATCACCTCGCCCATGCCGAGTCCCATAAACGCCAACATCACGTTTTCCATATTGCTTCCTGAAGTAGCCGGTTTATTCGCCTGAAAATCCGCGCACAGTTGGGACGGTTCAATACGTCCGCCGCGCTGCGGTTTTCCAAGATAAGCGGCCCATTGAGAATAGCCCCGTCCGGTCTTGAGTAAAGAACAAAAAAAGCGCGGCCCCCTCGGGGACCGCGCTGAGGAATTTTCAAGATCATTGTCCCGGCAACGTCATCAACACAAATTCCCCACGACGGTTTGCTTGGTAGGAATTCTCATCCGTGCCCTCCACAACCGGCTGCTTTTCACCATAGCTGATGGTCTGGATGCGTTCCCCATGGATTCCAAATTCAGCCAAAACGCTGCGCACCGCCTGTGCCCGACGCTCGCCAAGGGAGAGGTTGTATTGTTCCGTGCCCCGCTCGTCGCAATGGCCCTCAATATACAGCAGATGGTTTGGGTTCGAAAGCATGTGCCGCGCAACGGCTTCCACCTTGCCACGGTCTCCCGGCCGCACCGACGCACTGTCATAGTCAAAATGCACAGTGTGGGCGCTGAAGAAGTCATAGTTCGGTTGCGTGTTTGCAAAGTTGGCAAACTCCTGATTCGGTCCAGACGGAACGATGGGCGGCTGGACAGGATTAACCACCACCGGGGGCGGATTTCCACCGGGCACACCTGGCGTCACTATCGGCCCCGTAGGCCCACCGGGTACAGAGGTCCCGGGAGGCGGCCCCTGCGGATTGGATGGACCCGAGGGAACCCCTGGGTTCGGATTCTGTACAATGGTCTTCAGTCCAGGGATGGTTGTAAGTTTCCCCGGCCGTTGCGATTTACAACCCAGGCCCAGCGCAAGTCCCAGCGCAAACAGGGCCGTCACGGCTAACTTGTTTTTTGTCATGGTCCCTCCTTGTGGTGTTTAAATCATGGCACAATGACCGACTGCCCAGCGGGCGGCTGGATGGCCGCCGGCACAGGACGCCAGATCACGAACTCTCCCCGCCGGTTTTCCTGATAGGAAACCTCATCAGTGCTTTTCAGCACTGGAAAATTTTCTCCATAGCTGATGGTCTGGATGCGCTCGGGGCTGATGCCAAATGGCGCCAACGCCTCACGCACCGCCTCCGCACGCCGTTGGCCCAGCGACAGGTTATACTGCTCCGTGCCCCGCTCATCACAGTGCCCCTCAATCACCAGATGAAACGTGGGCTGTGCCGAGAGATACCGTGCCACGAGCCCAATCTTTGACTGGTCCGTCGGCCGTACAGCTGCGCTGTCGTAGTCGAAATGCACGGACTGCGCCGCCAAAATCTCCCGATCCTCCATGTAATCGCCAGGACGCGGCCCCAGTTCCCGGTTGCGATCGTCACCCGTGTTGTCGTCACCACCGTTGTTCCCATTGCCACCATCGTTGTTGGTCACGACCGTGTCGTTGCCACCGCCCGTATTACCCGGGCCAACGCCGCCATTGCCACCATTGTTTCCACCGCCGGTATTCCCGTCGCCTCCGTCACCCCCGGAGGTATCTCCATTATTGTTTTCCGGAATATGAGTCAGTCCCGGCTCCTGAGTTGATTTGCAGCCCGCCGCCAAGGCAAGGCCCAACAGGGCTGTCAACGCAACTGGATACAATCTTCCTCCCAACATAAATGAACTCCTTTCAGTTATTAAAAAATCCTTGGTTCGCACCACCCTTAATTTGCCCAAGCTGGCGACGTCGCCGCGCCACCCTCAAGCGGGATCAGCTTAACCCGCTTGGTGGGCACGTCAAGCAGTGCCAGCCTTCTCTTATTCACACCCGCACCTGTGCGCAGCGTAAAGATAATCGTGCGGCTGTTCGGTGCCCATGACGGGTTCTCCCCGGCCACCAGAATCCGCGCCTCGCCACCATTCGCCGGCACCACGCAAATGTTAAACCCCCCGCCCGGCGCCGTGAAGGCGATCCACTTTCCATCCGGGGACCAGTCCGGCTCCGAAGGGTTGTGAATCCCCTTGGTGTCCACCCGAAACATCGGGCCACCATTGGGTCGCTTCTTGACCAGCCACCGGCGCCCGTTCGTGCGCGTGGCAAAGCAAAGCCATTGGCTATCGGGCGACCACGTTGGGCTGGATTCGCCTTCCTCTGTTGCGGTCACCCGCACAAGTTTGCCGCCACCTTGGTCCCCCTTGAAGTCGTACTGCGGGGGGGCAAGATAAACATCCGGGCTGCCTCCCTTACTCAACACCATCGCCAGCCAACCGTTTGATCCCATGGCCGCCCCAGTGTTCAACCCGCGATACCGCGCCACAATATCCCGCTTGCCGGTATCCAAATTATGGCGCAGCACAGTGGGGTTTATGATCCCGGCGAATGTCAGATAAGAAGTGTAGAAGACCTCGCGATTGCCCTTCCCCCAGGACGGCGTGACGCACAGCACCTTGTCATTCGTCAATGCCACCGCGTTGTGCCCGTCGAAATCCGACTGAAAGACCTCCCAAGAGCGCGCCCCGGTTTTCTTGGTGAAAATGATCTTGGTTTGCCCGATGCCGGGGATGCGATGGATAGATTCCACCACCGCATCGGAAAGCGCATGTGCCTGACTGCGCTGCGATCCTCCGTTGAAGGATTTGTTGAACAGGAAAGCCTGATTGGCATCCTGCAGGGCCCCTTCCACTGTGGCACCATTCTTTCCCGAGAGGATATATTTCGCATTGTCCGGAGGCACAATTTTAAAGCCCTGCACCTCAAGGTCGAATCGCAGCACCGCAGCCACCTCACCACTGAACCCCTGAAGCGCAAGGGGCACGAGCTTGCTCTCGTCCACCGCGCCAATCACCGTCACTCGGTTTGGATCCCCCGTTGCACCCGCAGCCGGCGGTGCCGCCGCCAACCAAGCCGCACCAGCCAAACATCCCGCCAATATTGCCAACTGTTTCACTCTGTCTTTCCTCCCAATTGTTATCGCATCTGGAAATCAATCGTAAACGTCTGCCGCGATTCCTTCACACCCGCGGGAAACGATCGCCCGATTGAACGCACAACGTTGAGTGTCCCCTGCACCGAGGCATCCAGAGGCGCCTGCCCGGAGCGACGAACGATGCTCGATGAAAGCACTTGACCACTGCGCGACACCGTCACCTTCACCGTCACCACCTGCCGATATCGCTGGCCCGGCAACCGGCCGCTGTTCCAAGTTTGCTGGTATTTTTGCCGAACCCACTCCTTGTAATTGTTGTAACTCGATGAGCCCGGCCGAAAAACCACCGCCTGCAACGTGCTGCTCAATTTTCTTTTCAAGTTGTTCACGGCATTGGGGTTCACCTTCACCGTGTTGATCGCCTTGCGCGCAGGGTCCACCTTGGGTTGGCTGCTGGCAGTTCCCTGGTTCGAAAACACCTTACTGTTGACCTTGATCTTCGGAACCTTGGGCCGGCTCTTTTGTTGCTTCGGCTGACTTTTCGGCTTGGCCGCGTTCGTTGACTTCCGGGTGTTCTTCGGCTTGGTCGGACTGGGGTGCTTCGGCGGGGTGGTCTTCACTGGCCGCTGCGTGTGGGTCTTGACCTGCTTCCGCGGCGGCTCCACAACCTTTCGAGGCGGAGTTGGTGGTGTCACTCGGCGAATGCTTTCCGGTGGCACAACCCTCCGGGCCTGATGCTGCTGCGGGGCAGCCGAGGGTGCCGCCTCACGGGCAACCGTCAGAGAAATATATTTGACCGGCTCCTCATCCTTCCGGGTCGTTGCAAATGCCACCCCAAACACCACCACCAACAGGAGCAGTAAATGCATGCCCAGCGAAACCATGAAGCATTTTTTTTGCAGGCGTTTCCGGCTCATGTTCCCTCCTATCTTTGCGGCCTTGTCCGCAGCGAAAACTTCGTCAGGTCATTCCGTTGACAGACATCAATCACATCATACAGATGCTTATTTCGCCCATTCTCATCCACGCGGATGTAAATAACAGTGTTCGTATTCGCCTGGTGCGCCTGCACCAAGGCCCGCTCCAAGTGAGACAGCGACATTTCCTGACCATCAAGCTCGAGCCGACCTTCCGGGCTGATCTCAATGGTCTTTTTCACCTCTGGCTGGTTTGAATCCACCGCACCACCCTGCGGCAATTCCAGCGCCATTCCCTGCTCCAACAGTGGCGTGGCAATCACGAAGATGATCAGCAGCACAAACGCCAAATCCAACATCGGCGTGATGTTGATGTCACTCAAGGTCACCAAGGAATTCTTCTGGGAATACCGTTTCATGCTCAACCCACTCCCGTTCCCAGCAGTTCCGGCTGCTGCTCATCATCTCCCTTCTTTTCCTCTTCCATCTCCTCCTTCTTGTGAGACTTCGCCTCGCCTGTGTTGGAAGCCTCGCTTCGCGGGGTTTCCGGCAGGGGCTCATCCACCAGGAAATCCGTCTCCATGCGTGAGGCGAATTCCTGTGCGAAATTGTCCAGCTCCACGTTGTGAACCCTTAAATTATGAACCAGCCAGTTGTAGCCGAACATGGAGGGGATCGCCACCACCAGCCCTGCCACAGTTGTTGCCAATGCCGCCGCCACGCCGGGAGCCACGGTTACCAAAGTCGCGTTGCCCGCCTGGGCTGCCGCACTGAACACCTCCATCACACCCCACACCGTGCCAAACAACCCAATGAACGGCGCGCCGCTCACCGCAATAGCCAGTAGGATCAGTCCTCCTTCCAAAGCCACTGCCTCGCGCGCCACCGACGCCTCGACCATGCCCTTGATGTGTTCCATTGACTTGAGGCTCAACCTCTTCCTCCTTTTGCCGTCCGGCCCCTTCAGGCGTTCCTCCAAGGCGTGACAGCCATCTGAATAGACGTTGAAAAACGGACAACCCTCCGCCTGGATGCGGCGATCGAACATAGCCGTCACCCCCGACTGCACCCTGAACTCATTCTCGAAGTACCCGTTGAGGTGCCGCGCCTTGCGCATTTGCAGCGCCTTGTAGGCCATCACCGCCCAAGCACACATGCTCAACAGCACCAGCACAATGATGATTCCCACGCCAACTGACGATGCTTCCTCCCAAACAAACCGCAACGTCGGCTTGCTGGCAGCAGGCTGCGCAGCCAATATCAAAAACCATTCCATTTATCTGCCTTCCTCCTTAAAAGGCACCTCCTGTGGACCCTTTTTTGTACCCCTATCATCACCCTCAGTCAAAGCTTTTCCGGCCTCAAAACGTATCTTTTCCCTATAGAACCGCCCGAAACGCCGCCCGACAACCAATTGATATTAACTTTGCCAACCGCAGCTTGTTAACAATGAGCGCCATTTTCGACGACAAAGGATCTTCTGCCACAAATGCTCACAGCTCACCCCTGCGTCAACTCCGCTGAAACATCAGACATCCAAGGGGTGGCAGTACAAATTCAGCCGAAAATGGTTGGCCGTGCCAGGGAACGGGTTCCGCCATGACTCCCCCTTCATTTCCGAAATTTCCGCCGCCATAAATCTCCGCATCACTGTTCAAGGCTTCATGCCACCAGCCGTCACGCGGCAAACCAAACCTATAGCTCATTCTCGGTGTAGGAGTTAAATTCAACACCACCAACACTTGGCGCGAACAGGTCAAATCCTGTCGCACGAATGAAACCACACTGGAGGCATGATCCGAGCAATCCACCCAATAGAAGCCCGATTCCTCGTAGTCCGCCTCCCAGAACGCCGGCTCGCCAACATAAAGCCTGTTCAAATCCGCCACCCACCGCCGCACGCCCTCGTGCCCCTGTATCTCCATCAATTCCCATGGCACTTCTCCATCCTCGCTCCACTCCGTCGGCTGTCCTAGTTCTCCTCCCATGAACAACAACTGCTTACCCGGAAATCCCCATTGCCCCCCCAGCAAGACCCGCAAGTTCGCCAACCGCTGCCAACCATCCCCAGGCATCCGCATTAACAACGACCGTTTTTCGTGAACCACTTCATCGTGCGACAACGGTCGCAGGTAATTCTCGTTGCCCCGGTACAACATGGAAAATGTCAGCTCATCCTGATGCCATTGCCGATGAACTTCCTCATGCTGGAAATATCCCAAGGTGTCGTGCATCCAGCCCAAATCCCACTTTAACGAAAATCCAAGCCCGTCCGCGGCGGGCGAACCCGTCACTCGCGGCCAATCCGTCGACTCCTCGGCAATCATTACCACTCCCGCGTGCTCCGAGTGTACCACATGATTGGCATGCCTTAAAAACTCAACCGCCTCCAAATTTCGGTTATCCCCATGCACATTCGGCACCCATTCCCCCTCCTTGCGCCCATAGTCCAAATACAGCATTGATGCCACCGCATCCACCCGCAACCCGTCCACATGAAACACGTCGTACCAATACAACGCATTGGCCACGAGAAAGTTCCTGACCTCGTGCCGACCATAATCAAACACCAGTGTCCCCCATTCCGGGTGATGGGCCTTGCGCTCGTCCGCATATTCGAACAACGCCTCCCCATCAAACCGCGCCAACGCCCAATCATCCCGTGGAAAATGCGCGGGCACCCAGTCCACTAGCACGCCAATCCCCGCTATATGCAGTGCATTGATCAAAAACTGCAGATCCTCCGGAGTCCCATACCGGTTTGTGGGCGCATAAAAACCCGTTACCTGATATCCCCAGGATGGATAATACGCATGCTCAGCCAGCGGCAAAAATTCCACATGCGTGAAGCCCATCTCCAACACATAATCGACCAGCGGC
>MDTE01188518.1_pt1 | contig 10256 bp, 9 predicted proteins | sample 811231 | NCBI WGS metagenome assembly MDTE01 (sample SAMN05326651, study PRJNA326480) | marine metagenome | isolation source: seawater | place: Indian Ocean: Red Sea | collected 2010 | reverse complement strand
GGCTTATTTGGGACTGTTTGGGGAATTATGAATAGTTTTCAATCAATAGCTATTGCTCAAAATACTAATTTAGCTGTAGTTGCCCCAGGTATTGCAGAAGCTCTTTTTGCAACTGCACTAGGTCTTTTTGTAGCTATACCATCTGTGGTGGCATTTAATAAAATTTCAAGTGACATAAATAAGGTTTCTCTGTCTATTGAAGATTTTATGAATGAGTTTACAACGATTTTTTTTCGTCAGCTTGAACAGGCATAATTATTTATGGATACTTTAAATCAAAATAAAAGAAAAAGACAATATCAACCTATGAGTGAAATCAATGTCACTCCTTTTGTGGATGTGATGCTTGTTTTATTAATTGTATTTATGGTTACCGCACCGTTATTGACTGTGGGAATTCCTATTGATTTACCCAAAGTGAAAGCTGATGCTTTAACAGATCAGAAAGATCCTCTAGAGATTTCAATAAAGCTTAATGGAGAAGTATATTTAGGTGAAGATATAGTTAATGTTGAAAATTTAATTCAAACAATAGAAGCAATTACTGAAGAAAATTTTGAATCAAGGATCTATGTTAGGGGTGATAGAGGTATCGCTTATGGAAGAGTAATGGAAATTATTTCTATGATAAATAATGCTGGTTATAGACGAGTCGCTTTGGTAACTCAGAATCCCTCATAAAATTATGTTGAAATTTTATGATTAATAATTCAATTTATAATTATTCACTATCTTACAAAAACAGAGTAGCCGATTTAATAATTAACTTATTTATCGACAAAGATGATAATAAAATTGGTTTACTAATTTCATTTATTTTTCATGCCATGATTTTTATTATTGCTTTAGGCATACCAAGTTGTTTTCAACCTAAATCAATTTTAGTTCCAAATATTATACCAATTGAAATCTTGCATGTTGATGATGTTACAAGAGTTCCTGAAAAAGTTGCAAAGCAAGAAGAAAATCTAGTTGAAGAAAAACAAACTAAAAATGAAGAAAGATTTTCAAGTTCTGAGCAAACAGAAATCGTTAAACAGCAAGAGAAAACAGATGAAGTAATAGAAAAAAAATCTGAAACAAATGAAATTAGTGATATTAAGGAAGAAGAAAAAATAGATATCCCTATTAAAGAAGAAGAACCTTCCTTAGAGAAAGAATTAGTTGAGAGCTTGCCTTCTAAAAAAATAAAACCAAAAATTAAACCCAAACCTGTAATCAATCCAAAAATTGAATCTGATGTAGTTGTGAGAATAAAACCAAAACCAAAAAAAGATTTCAGTATTGCATCAGTTTTGAAAGATCTAAGAAATGACAGCGTTGATCCTGCTAGCGAGAAAGAAAAAGAAGAAGATTCAAATGAATCGGAGAATGAGGACCAAAATAGTAAAAGCACTAATTTCTCAATTAGTGAGATTGATCTCTTAAAGCAGCAAATTTATTCTTGCTGGACTGTGCCAGCAGGCGCAAAAGGGGCTAAAGATATGGAAGTAAAGATAAGAGTTTGGGTGAATCCTGATAAAACTGTTAACAGCGCCCGCATTCTTGACACAAATCGAATGCAAAATGATCCATATTTTAGGACTGTAGCTGAAAGCAGTCTGAGAGCTATTTTGAATCCAGTATGTAGCCCACTCAAACTGCCAGATGGAAAATATGAAATATGGAAAAAATTTATATTTGTATTTGAATTAGGTTGGATGTTAGGTAATTAATGCATTTAAATTATATTTTATGAAAAAATTATTTTTATTATTTTTTTTAACAACTGTATTTTTAAACGTAGGATTTTTATACTCTGAAGAATTAGAAATAGGTATATCTCAAGGTAATATAAAACCGACTCCTATAGCTGTTACAGATTTTTTTGCAGAAAACTTAAAATCAAAAAAATTTGGAAAAGATATTTCAAATGTGATTTCTAGTAATCTTGAAAGATCTGGATTGTTTAAAATTATAAATAAAAAATCTTATATACAAGATAGCGAATCTTTAAATAAACAACCTAGATTTGAAGATTGGAAACTTATTAAAGCACAACATCTTGTTTCAGGAAATATTGTTATCAAAGGAGATACAATAGAAGTAGAATTTAGATTATATGATATTCTTACTCAAAAACAAATTACTGGTAAACGTTATGAGACAGGAAAAAATAATTGGAGAAGAGTGTCACATATCATTAGTGATGAAATATTTGGAAGAATTACAGGTGATACAGGTTTTTTTGACACAAGAATAGTTTATGTAGCTGAAAGCGGACCTGTTGGAAAAAAACAAAAAAGACTGGCAATAATGGATCAAGATCAATTCAATCATAGATTTTTAACTGATGGATCTTATATGGTTTTAACACCAAGATTCTCTCCTACTTCTCAAAAAATTACTTACATGTCCTATATAAACAAACAACCAAGAGTTTTCATATTAGATATTGAAACTGGTCAACAGGAAATAGTGGGAGATTTTCCTGGAATGACTTTTGCACCAAGATTCTCTCCTGATGGAAAAAAAATAATTATGTCTTATTCAGATCCTGATGTAGGTAATTCAGAAATATACACAATGGAACTTTCTACGAGATCAGTAAAAAGAATAACAAATAATCCAGGAATAGATGTATCTCCGAGTTTTTCTCCAGATGGTAGTAAAATTGTATTTAATTCAGACAGAGGCACAAGGCAACATTTGTATGTTATGGATTATGATGGAAAAAACTTGAAGAGAATCAGTAAAGGAGTAGGGAGTTATTTTACGCCAGTTTGGTCGCCAAGAGGTGACAAAATTGCTTTTACAAAATTAGAAAATAGACAGTTTTATATTGGAATAATGGATATTGATGGAAAAAATGAAAGAATGATAGCAGAAGAATATCATGTAGAGGGACCTACTTGGGCACCTAATGGAGCTTATTTAATGTATTATAAACAATCAAAAACATTTGTGGATAGTGAGGGTAATGTAAAATCTGGGGGGGAAAGCAAGTTATTTATGGTAGATACAACAGGACACAGGGAAAGAGAAATTGTAACGCCCCTGGAAGGTTCAGACCCTGCTTGGTCCCCATTATTACATTAAATATCAGTATTTTTTTGAAAATTCTCTATTTTTATTGAAATTTTTAGATGACTTATATCGCCTATTATTTTATTATAGGAAACTGTCTATAATTGATTTAATAAAGGAAAATATATTACTTTGCAGGTAAAGTTAAAAGATTATAAGATAATAAGGGAGATATAATGTTAACAAGAATTTTAGTATCATTTTTTATAATGATTTTTATTGCTGCATGTGGATCTACACCAAAAGAAGACGGTGCAGCAGATGGCGCTGGCGGAACATTAACATCAGTAGATTATACATCAGATGGAGTAAAAGCAGGAACTGGAGATGATTTAATCATCAATGTTGGAGATAGAATATTTTTTGAATTCGCAAGCCATGAATTAAATGGAGAGGCGCAAGAACAACTTCAAGCTCAAGCAGCTTGGATGAAGCAATATTCAAATGTCACACTTACAGTAGAAGGGCATTGTGACGAGAGAGGTACAAGAGAATATAACATTGCTCTTGGTGAAAGAAGAGCTCAGGCAATGAAAAATTATTTGATTGGTTTAGGGGTAGCAGCTGATAGACTTTCAACAATTAGTTACGGAAAAGAAAGACCAGCAGTTTTAGGATCAAGTGAAGCCGCTTGGTCTCAAAATAGAAGGGCAGTTGCAGTCGTAAATTAATTAAATAAAAAATTAAATAAACCTTTTTATCTTTTAAAGGCGTCACTATTTTTTTGTGGCGCCTTATTTTTGTCTAAACTTTGGATTATAAAAAAATATGATTTGTTTTTATTATAAAAATACTAAAAATTATTTTTTATTAAGCATTTTTATTTTTCTTATCTTAATTTCAAATAGTACAAATGCAGAAAATTTAGAGAATGTTTTGCAAAATATCGAGAGAATAGAAAAAAATTTAAGTGATTTACAAAAAGAAGTATATAGAGAAAAAAAAACTGGAGAAGAATCTTTCAGTAATATTAATGATAATAGCGCAGCAATATTAGATATTAGAATAAGGGATATTGAAAGTCAAATTAGTGAACTTACTGCGTATGTGGAGGATTACGTATTTAAAATTGATGAATTAAATGAAAAAATTAATGACTTATTATTAATGCAATCCCAAGATATGATACAAAGTAATAATAATATTGAAGATGAAATAAAGGAAGATGATTTCTCCAATAATGAAGATCAATCTTTAGGAACTTTGGAATTGGCTATTCCTGAAGATGATGGAAATATAGTCAATATTGAGAATGATATATTACCCAATGTTTCCCCTGATGAACAATATCAATTTGCATTTGATTTATTAAGAGATCAGAAATTAATAAAAGCACGTAAAGCTTTAGAAGAATTTATTTCAAAAAATCCACAACATTCCCTCTCAGGTTCAGCTAATTATTGGATTGGAGAAATTATTTATTTAGGTGGAAATTATAAGGAAGCAGCTCTAACTTTTGCAGAAGCTTATCAAAAATATCCTGAGAGTTTAAAAGTACCAGATATGTTATTGAGGCTTAGCAAATCTTTATCCAAAATAGATAAAAGGGAACAGGCATGCATAACATTAAAAGAGTTAATAACTAATTATCCTGAATCAAAATTAATTAAAAAAGCAGAAACAGAAAAAAAATTAATTGAGTGTCAATAATTTAATTTATGAAATTAAATTTCTATAATTTTAAAGAAGAAGTAGAAAAAATACATTTTATAGAAAAAAACGCATCTATTGCAGTTGGGGTATCCGGAGGAGTAGACAGTCTTTCTTTATTATTTTTGTTATCAAAATATGCAAAAATCAAAAATTTTAAAATTATCGCTTTAATAGTTGATCACAAAATTAGACTCGACTCATCATTAGAGGCAAAAGAAGTTTCAAAATATTTAGATAATTTCAAAATTAGAAATAAAATATTAACAAAAAAGATAAAATCAACACAAACTAAGATTCAAGAAAATGCTAGAAATTTTAGATTAAATTTAATAGAGGATTATTGCAATAAACATAATATTATACATTTATTTTTTGCACATCATTTGGAAGACAATATAGAAACTTATATATTAAGAAAAGCTGCGGGAAGTGATCTAGCAGGATTAAATTCAATAAAACCGATAAGTATGTATAAAAATATTGCTATTTTAAGACCATTTTTAAATTTTTCTAAAAATAATATAATTGAATTTGCAAAAAAATCTAAAATAAATTGGTTTGAAGATCCAAGTAATTATAAAAAGTCTTTCTCTAGGGTTCAGGTTAGATCATTGATTAAAAATAATAGCGATATAAGAAAAAATATAATTAACGAATTAAAAGAAATAAAAAAAATTAATAAATATTATAATAAAATGATTGATTATAATTTTGCATTAGCCGTTATATCTATTGATGCTAAAAAAATTATAATAGATAAAAAAATATTTGTTAATTTACCCAATGAAATAGCCTACAGAGTTCTTATAAATTCAGTAATTCATATAAAAAAATTTGATAAAAAATTTAGATATCATAAATTAAAGGCTATTTATAAGGACTTATTGTCAAAAATTGGCGTATTTCAGTCACAAAAAACAAAATTTGAGAGTACTGCATCTAAAATATTAATTTTTTAATAAAATTTTATTAAATATATTGAGTTTTTCTTATAAATTCTTATCTAATATATAATAATAAAATATGAATAATTTTACAAAAAATATAGCCTTGTGGGTAATTATTGGAATACTATTGATTACCTTATTTAATCTTTTTGATAATTCGTCAAAAAAAAATTCAATTAAAGAAGTCCCCTTTTCTGATTTTATAGCAGAAGTTGACGCCGGTAATGTAAATTCAGTAAATATCAGGGGCAACAATGTTGAAGGTTTTTTTGAAAATGGCCTAGCATTTTCAACATATGCTCCAAATTATCCTGAATTAGTAGATAAACTAAACACATCTGGGGTAAAAATAACAGCTGAACCAAACGAAAGAGGGATGCATCCAATTTTAAGCGTCTTGATTTCATGGTTCCCTATGCTTTTATTAATTGGAGTTTGGATATTTTTTATGAGACAAATGCAATCAGGAGGCGGCAAAGCTATGGGTTTTGGAAAATCAAAAGCAAAATTACTTGCAGAAACACTTGGAAAAATTACTTTTAAAGATGTAGCTGGTATTGACGAAGCAAAACAAGAATTAGAAGAGGTTGTGGATTTTTTAAAAGACCCACAAAAGTTTTCAAAATTAGGTGGAAAAATTCCAAGAGGTGCATTACTAATAGGTCCTCCAGGAACTGGTAAAACTCTTTTAGCTAGAGCTATAGCTGGTGAAGCAAAAGTTCCATTTTTCTCTATTTCAGGCTCAGACTTTGTTGAAATGTTTGTTGGTGTGGGAGCAAGTAGGGTAAGAGATATGTTTGAACAAGGTAAGAAAAACGCTCCATGTATTATATTTATAGACGAGATTGATGCTGTTGGAAGACACAGAGGCGCCGGATTAGGTGGAGGAAATGATGAAAGAGAACAAACTTTAAATCAATTATTAGTTGAAATGGATGGTTTTGAAACAAATGAAGGTGTCATAATTATTGCAGCTACGAATAGACCTGACGTATTAGATCCTGCTCTAATGAGACCTGGAAGATTTGATAGACAGGTTTATATATCAAATCCAGATATTGTTGGAAGAGAGCAAATATTAAAAGTTCATATGAAAAAAATTAAAATGGCTAAAAATATAAATCCTAGAAATATTGCGAGAGGTACGCCAGGCTTTTCAGGAGCAGATTTAGCAAATTTAGTTAATGAAGCTGCACTGTTAGCTGCAAGAAAAAATTTAAGAATGGTTACTAATGAAGAATTTGAAGAAGCTAAAGATAAAGTTTATTTAGGTGCTGAAAGAAGATCAAAAGTAATAACTGAAGAAGATAAAAAATTAACAGCTTATCACGAAGCTGGGCATGCTATAGCTGGAATTAATTCTCCTAAATGTGATCCTTTACATAAGGTAACTATTATACCAAGAGGAAGAGCGGGAGGAGTAACATGGTTTTTACCAGAACATGACAAGGACTATAGAAGAATGGATGAGTTAAAAGATGAAATGGTTATGGCATTAGGAGGAAGAATTGCTGAAGAATTAATTTTTGGAAAAGATAAAATTTCAAGTGGCGCTCAGAGTGACATTAAAGGTATTACTCAGAATGCTAGGAGAATGGTTACTCAATGGGGTATGAGTGAAAAATTAGGAACATTACTATATGATAATAATAGCGAAGAAGTCTTTTTAGGTCATTCAGTAACGCAATCAAAGAATCTTTCAGACTCGACTGCGGAAGATATTGATAAAGAAGTTAAAAGTCTTATTGATGAAGCAACTATGAAATGCAATAAAATATTAAAAGATAATATTAAAGAACTCCATATTGTTGCCAAAGGATTAATTGAATATGAAACCTTGACTCTAAAAGAAGTAAAAGATTTAATAAAAGGAGTTCCTCCTTCTAGAGATAATTTTGATAGTGATAATCAAGATAATTCAGATGAGTCAGAAGGAACAATTCCCAGCAATACTGGTTCAAAGTTAAAACCTGAGCCGCAGGCTAATATTTAAATAAAAAAACTTCCATTAATTTATTTTTTAGATAATAAGTCATTATGTCTAAATTATTTGGCACCGATGGAATCAGATCAAGAGTTAATGAATATCCAATGACTCCTGACATTTGCTTAAGAATATCTAGAGCAGCTGGTTATATTTTATCTAAAAAAAATAAAATTAATAGAGTTATAATAGGAAAAGATACCAGACTTTCTGGTTATGTATTTGAGCCTGTTATTGCATCTGGATTTTCATCAGTAGGTTTAGAAGTATTATTAGTCGGACCGATTCCCACTCCAGCACTTCCAATGTTAGTTGGTACATTGAGAGCTGATGTAGGTGTAATGATAACCGCATCTCACAATACATTTGAAGATAATGGATTAAAAATTTTTAATAATGAAGGATATAAAATATCACGTGAGTTAGAAGAAAAGATTGAGTCATACGTAATAAATGATCAAGAATATACTAAATTAAACAATAAAAATACTATTACTGGAATAACAAAAAGATTAGAAGATGCAACTGGAAGATACACTGAATCTATTAAGAACACTTTTACTAAAAACAAAACTTTAAAAGGATTAAAAATTGTTATTGATTGTGCTAATGGGGCAACTTACAAAGTAGCCCCTGAAATTTTATGGGAACTAGGATGTGAAGTTATTACAATAGGCAATACCCCTAATGGCAAAAATATTAATCATAATTGTGGAGCTGTCTATCCAGTTAATCTGTCAAAAAAAGTTTTAGAAGTAAAAGCAGACATTGGTTTAGCTTTTGATGGAGATGGAGATAGAATCATTATAAGTGACGAAAAGGGCAGCATAATTGACGGAGATAAAATTATAGCATTACTTGCAAAAGAATTTAAAACAAAAAATAAGTTAAAAAATTCAAAAATTATAACAACTTTAATGTCAAATATAAGTTTTGAAAAATATATTAATGATTTAGGTTTAGAATTGATCAGAACGGATGTTGGAGACAAAAATGTTATAAATAAAATGATAGAAACAGGTTCAAATATTGGTGGCGAACAATCTGGTCATATAATTCTTTCAGACTTCTCAAAAACAGGTGATGGTCTTTTATCAGCTGTGCAAATATTAGATATTTTAACTTCAGGTGATAAGAGTGCAAGTGAATTATTTAATTTATATGATCCTGTTCCGCAAATTCAAAAAAATATAGAAGTTCAAGATAAAGAAAAATCATTTAATGAAAATACAAATCTACATGATTTTATTAATAATTTTAATAAAAACAATAATCAAAGTCGACTACTGATACGTCCTTCAGGAACTGAATCTGTTATAAGGGTGTTAGTTGAAGGAAGTAATGTAAATGAAATTGAAAATATTTCATTAGAGGCTGAAAAATTGATAAAAGTTAAAAATGTCTAATAGAAATATATTACCCCCAGGTTTTAAAGATAATTTATCTCCATTTACTGAAAATGAGCATAATTATACTAATAAAATAATTAAAATTTTTAATTCTAATGGTTATAAAATTACTAAACCTCCATTGATTGAATACTTAATCAATTCAGAAGAAAATAAAAAAATTTTTATTATCAATTATAAAAGTAAGAAACAATCTCTTAAAGTAAGAAATGATATTACTGAACAAATATCAAGAATAGCAGCCTCAAGATTTACTAAATATGATAGACCTTTAAGACTGTGTTATTATGGTGAAGTAGTAAGAAATTCTAGTAGTATTCTAATGCCTGAAAGACAATTTCTTCAAGTTGGAGCTGAATGTATAGGTGAAAAAAGTTTTTTTGCTGATATTGAAATACTCTCTCTCGCCTTTGAAAGTTTAAAGGCAGTGGGAATAAAAGATATAACTATAGATTTTTCAAATTCATTTTTAATTAACTTTATAAGAGATAAAGATATAAAACTAAAAAATAAATTAGATTTTTTTAAGTATCTTAAAAGAAAAGATATAGATATGGCATTGTCCCTTTTAATTAATTCAAAAAAAATTCAATATGTAAAGAATTTAATTAAATGTAGAGGAGAACTATCAAAAAATCTTAATTTGTTAAATAAATTAAAAGTTAACAAAAAATTATCTAATGAAATTGAAAATTTAATTAAAATTATTAGTTTATTGAAAAAAAAATTTAAGGATATTAGTTTTAATATAGATTTTTGTGATCATACTTCACGGGATTATTACTATGGGAATAGTTTTACAATCTTTGCTAAAAATGTGAGAGGTGAGATTGCAAGTGGAGGCAGATATTTAAATAAGTATGAAAATAAAGAAACAGGCGTAGGTTTTGCCTGTTTTATGGATACAATTGTTCGAGCTTCCTCTGCTAAATTGAATACAAAGAAAATTATTATACCCTTTAAAACAGATGAAAAAATAGTTAAAAAATTAATAAAAAATAATTTTATAATAATTAGAAATTTTAAAAATAACTCAAGTTTAAAAAAAATTGCTAAAGCATATAGATTTAATTATTTTTTTGATAAAAATAGAGTTAAAAAAATTAAATATGACTAATATAACAGTAGTTGGAATACAGTGGGGCGATGAAGGTAAGGGTAAGATTGTTGACTGGTTATCAAAAAAATCAGATATGG
>MDTE01156786.1_pt1 | contig 10256 bp, 10 predicted proteins | sample 811231 | NCBI WGS metagenome assembly MDTE01 (sample SAMN05326651, study PRJNA326480) | marine metagenome | isolation source: seawater | place: Indian Ocean: Red Sea | collected 2010 | reverse complement strand
GATTGTACACAACTTTATCTAACTTTGTGACAGGATTTTGTCCCATTTTGAGTGAATTCGTTATTGTTTTACATAACATACTGCCTACAACTAGTCCATTCGCTGATTTAAGGTAGGAAATGGTCTTATCTGTAATACCAAATCCAATTACTAGATTCTTTTTTGGGTTGATTCTTTTAATCATATTATAGTTTTGAAGAATTTTTTTAGGTGAAACTTTCAATCTCCCTCCGGTAGTTGAAAGCATCGATATGTAATAAATCATATCATGTGAGTTCTTGATGATTTTTTTCATCCTATCAGCAGACGTTGTTGGAGAAAGGAGTTGTATAAAATTTATTGAATTTCTTTTGCACTTACTAGCAAAGTTTTTATTTTCAGGATAAGGTAGATCAACAATAATTAAGCCATCTACACCTGATGATTTACAGCTTTTTAAAAAATTATTTTCCCCATTTTGATAAATCAAGTTGAAATAGCCCATTAAAATAATTGGCTTATGAGGATTATTTTTTTTAAATTTTTTCACAATCTGAAACACATCTTTTAATTTAATCCCATTTTTAAGAGCTCGATGTGAACTTCCTTGTATCTGTCCACCATCAGCTATTGGTGTGTTATGTGGAAATCCAAGCTCAAGAATATCTGCGTGTTTAGATATTTTCTCTAAAATTTTAAGAGAATTATTTTTAGTATTATCTCCAGCAACTGTGTAAGTAATTAATGCTGGCCTTTTTTGTTTTTTACAATTATTAAAAGCTAAAGCTATTTTAGATTTCATCTTATATATGACCCTAATTTCTGTTTTATAATATCTTTGTCTTTAAGGCTATCTCCACAAGAATTCACAATTATAACTTCGGATGAGTTCAATCTAGGAGCTAGTTTAATCGCTTCAGCAAATGCATGTGATGGTTCAAGTGAGGGCGAAATATTTTCAAGTTTTGAAACTAATTGATAAGCTTTAAGCGCCTCTTCATCGCTTGCAGAAGTGTATCTAGCTCTTTTTGAATCTTTTAGAAAACAATGCAAAGGAGAAATTCCAGGGTAATCAAGTCCTGCAGATATTGACTCGGTTGAACCTATCTGACCTTCTTTATCCTGTATAACGTATTGAGCTGCACCGTGAAGAATACCAATTTTAGATCCATTAGTTAATGGGGCTGCATGCAGTTTACTATTTTTTGGACCTCCAGCCTCCACCCCAATGAAGCTTGCATGAGTATTCATAAATTCATTCCAAAATCCAGCTGCTGAACTACCACCTCCAACACAATTAATTAATTTTAATTTATCCGGTATTTTTCCGAATTCCTCTTTAACTTGTTTCATTAATTCTCTAGAAATTTGAGCTGTGCTCCAAGCACAAATTTTAATGAATATATTAGGACCTACTGTTGAACCAACGCACATGTGAGTTGTATCACAATTGGAAACCCAGTATCTCATACATTCACTGACTGCATCCACAAGTGTTTGACTTCCAGTAGTTACAGGAACTATTTCTGCATTATTTTTTCTCATAGCTTCTACGTTAGGTCTTTGTCTCTTTATATCTTTAGCACCCATAAAAATTTTGCATTTTAGACCGAACTTTTTAGCCGCCATCGAAAGCATTTTACCCGCGTAACCAGCACCTGTATCACCAACTATATATTTCCTGCCTGCCTTTTTAGCTATTAGGCAATGAACTGTAGCATTGTAAATTTTGTGGGCCCCGCCATTGGCTTCAGATACTACTTTTGCATAAATTTGAGCTCCCCCAAGATGTTCCGTTAAATTTTCCAATTTAATAAAAGGCGTTGGTGCGCCAATATAGGTTTTAAAATAATGGTCCCTTTCTTTGAGAAATTTTTTATCTTTTCTTAGCCTAGCAAATAATTTTGTTAAATCATCTATAGGTTTTTTGAGTGTTTCAGGTATAAAATTTCCGCCGAACTTTCCACCATACATAAAGTTTTTATCATGTTGATCGATAAGAGGTATATTTTTTTTAATTTTTAAGCGCATTTATTTTTTTTATAAAGTTATTTATCTTTAGATGGTCTTTGAAACCTAATTGGCTCTCTAAACTAGACGATAAATCAAAAAAGTTAACCCCTAATTTACTAATATTTTCTATATTATTTTCAGAGATAGATCCTGCCAATGCATATTTTGCACCATTAGGAAGTTTTGCAATTAAATTTTTGGGAAATTCTAAAGATTTTTCCATACCTGGCGTATCGAATAATATTATATCGGCATTATCAAATTCTCTGTAATTATCAATATCTTGCTCTTCTTTAACTTTAATTGCCTTTATAACTTTCAATCCCATACTTTTGATGTCATTCACTCTATCTTTAGTTTCTGATCCGTGAAGTTGAATAAAATCAAATTTTCCTAACAAATTTTTTTTAATGAATTCGTCAGTAGGGTTTACTGTCACTGCCACATAAGCAGACTCTTTTTTATCATATTTATCAAGAGTCTTTACGTCTGAAAGTTTTATATTACGAGGTGATTTTTCATAAAAAACAAATCCTAAATAATTCACCTTAAGATTAATACACAGCTGAACATCTCTAGTTGGATTCAAACCACAAATCTTTATTTTCATTAAATTAATTGTTTCGCTAATTTTTGGATATTTTTTTTGATATTTCCTTGTGTAATTGCTCTTCCAATTACTAGCCAATCAGATTTGACATTTTTTGCTTCCATGGATCGTTTTTGATCATAATTTCTTTTCCCAATTTGAACTCCGGGTGTAATGATTTCTTTTTTAAAAATTTTTCTTACTGCACTTACCTCATAGGGACTACAAACTAAGGCATCCAAAGATGCTTTTTTTGCAAGTCTTGCCTGATGAGCAACTAAATGTTTTACAGATCTATTATAACCAATTAATTTTAAATCATTGTTATTTAACGATGTTAGGGTTGTGACACCTATAATTTTTATTTTTCCCGAAACCTTTTTCACAGCTTTTAAAGCAGCTAAACCAGATGAGACGTGCACTGTCAGATAATTAATTTTTATATCTCTCAAAGCTTTTACAGTTGATATCATTGTATTTACTGTGTCATTTAACTTTAAATCGACAAAAATTATTTTACCTTTTAATGTTGAAATAAATTGTCTTCCTTTTTTAGAATTCATAAATTCCAATCCAAATTTATAACCAATTTTAATTTTATTTGTTTTTGAATGATGAATTATTAGCCTTACTTTTGTAAGACTTGTTGTGTCACAAGCTATAAATACTTTTGGTTTTTTCATTCGTTAATTATCTTATTCAATTTTTTTGATGCTCTAAACCTTATTTTAACACGTTCTGGCTTATAAATTAACTCGTTAGTAGCTGGGTTACGAGCATTAAAATTTTCTTTAAGTTTTTTTGTAAAAAATCGACCCCAATTACGTATTTCAACATTATCGCCTTTTAACAAGGCATTCGAAATACCATCGCAAAAAATATCTATTATAGTTTCAAGATCTGATTGATTAAGTTGAATATTTTTTTTTTTAAGCTGTTTTATAAGCTTCTGACGTGACAATTATTTTTCTTTTTTACCTTTTTTACCAATAGCTTTTTCAAAAATACCTTTTAAAGTAGCTCCTGATTTTGTTGCACCTTTTCCAAATTTTGCAATTAAAGATTTTTCTTCATCAATTTGAGCTGCTTTAACACTTAATTTAATTTTTCTAGTTTCTAAATCTAAATCTATTATTTTTGCATCAAGAGCATTTCCTTGAGAAAATACCTCGGGTCTTGCATCAGCTACTTCCTTAGCTAAATCTGATCTTTTAATGTTCACTATTAATTTTTTTTCTTTATCTATAGCAACTTTTACTCCTGTTTTAAGAACCTCGTGAATTCTTGTGGTTATAATATCTCCTATTTTTTTGTTGTTATCTTTAAACCACTCTAATGGGTCTTTTTCCAACGCTCTTTTTGAAAATCTTATTTTATCGTCTTTTATTTCTATAATTTTTACATCTAAGACATCGTTCTTTTTAAATTTTTTTAGATCATCAATATTTTCTTGATAAGAAATTTCTTTATAATGCAGCATACCAGATAATTTGTTGTCGGTAATATGTGCAAATATTGCCTTATCAGTTATATTATTTATTTTTATACTTACTTTCTGTCCAATTTTATCTCTAATTTTATCCCAAGGGTTTTCTAAAACTGCTTTATAAGAAAGTGAAATTCTTTTTGTATCTTTATCTATATTTACAATTTTAAAATTGATTTTTTGAGATACAGAAACTAAACTTGATGGCTTAACATTCCTATTAGTCCAATCTAATTCTGAATTATGAATAAGACCTTCTATACCATCTTCAATCTTAACAAAACATCCGTAATCCATAATTTTTGTAACTTCCCCGCTATAAGTTTCGCCGACTTTGTATTTCTTTTCTATATTATCGTAAGGATCTTCTGTAAGCGCTTTAATTGAGGCAGAAACTCTATTAGTTTTTTCCTCTATTTTTGTAATTTTTACTTTAAGTTTCTGTCCTATCGTTACAAGGTCTGAAGGTTTTTTTACTCTTCCATGACTTAAGTCTGAAACGTGTAGAAGAGCATCAATACCATTTATATCTAAGAAAATTCCCCAGTCTGTTGTAGCTTTTACTACTGCATCATCTACAATGTCACCTTCTTTAATATTTTTTAGTGCTTTAGCCACTTCAGCATTTTTGCTTCTTTCTAAAACTGCTCTACGAGATACACACACGTTTCCCCTAGTTTTATCTATTCTAGTTGCAACAACTTTTACTGGAGTGTTCATCAAATGGTCAATTCTTTTGAGTGGTCGTACATCAATTTGTGATGAAGGCATGAAACATGGAAGTCCTTCTACTGTTGCAATAAAACCTCCTTTTACTTTTCCAGTTATGTAACCCGTTAATTCTTCTTGAGTTTCAAAAACTTTTTCCATTTTTTTCCAAGCTTTCATTTTCCTTGCTTTATCTCTTGAAACTACAATTTCTCCTTTAAAGCTCTCAATTCTTTCGAGATACACATCTATCTGGGATCCTACTTTAAGTTTTTCTAGCTCTTTATCATTTTTAAATTCTTCGATTGGAATCATTCCCTCCATCTTTGCTTTGCAGTCTACAACAATAAAATTTTTAGTTATCTCTGTAACCACGGCTTTTATTATTTCGTTTTCTTTAAGTTTTCTATCTTTGAAATCTTGGTCTAGTAAATTTTGAAATTCTTGATGGGAAGAATTGATGTTTTTCAATGGTTGTTCACTTGCCATATTTTATTTATAAATTTTTTCCACGTGCTTTATCATTTTTGCTAACATTGCTTGTTTATTTAATTTTCCGGTGTTCACAACTACAGCATCAGGATGTTTCTGTAAAGGTGAAATTTTACGATTTTTATCCATGAAGTTTCTTTTAGAAATAGCTAACTTTACGTCTTTTAGTTTGATTTTTTTGCTGTTTTTTTTTAATTCTTTATACCTTCTTTTTGCCGCAACATCTAAATTACATATAAAGAAAAACTTAATATCAGAGTTTGGTAAAATTTTAGTTGATGCATCTCTTCCTTCCAATACACATCTTTTATTCTTTTTAATATAATTTTTTTGATATTTCTTTAAAATATTTCTTACAGCAGGTATCTTTGCAATAAGAGCACTGTGTTCTGAAATCTTAGGTAAATGTAAATTAATTGTATTTAATTTTTTGTAGTTAATTTTTAAAAATTCTTTTTTAAGAAAATTAATAATATTTTTTGGATTTTTTTTAAGTATCATGTAGCTTGCGTATCTATAGAGAAGACCACTAGATAAATATGAAAGTTTAAATTTTTTTGCTATGAGTTTTGCTCCTGTTGATTTTCCAGTGGCAGCACCACCATCACAAGTTATCCTCAGAATTTTATTTTTTTTTGATTTCAAATTTTGCTCCTAAAGATCTCATTATTTTTAAGAAGGATGGCGATGAAGTATAAACAGTCTCAAAGTTTTTTATTGTCGCTTTAGCATTAGTTATTATTGATAGAATAAAAGCACACATAGCAACTCTATGATCTCCAAGGTTTCCTACAAATATTTTTTTATTACTAGCATCGATAATTCCTTTTCCATAAATTTTCATTTCATCTTTTGATAACTTACATTTCACCCCAATTTGCATTAAAATTTTTTTCATTTCATAAGCTCTTGAACTTTCTTTATTTGCTAAATCTGAAATACCTTTAAATGTAGAGACACCTTTTGTCAGCGCGGCTAGTACAAATAAAATTAAATATTCATCTGTTGTTTGTGAATAGATATTTGCAGGTGTTTTCATTGGTTTTAATTTGCAACTTTTTATAACAATATCTCCTCTAATTTCATTATTTTCTTTTTTTAAATTTAGAAATTTAATATTAGCTTTTTGTTTTTTTAAAATTTGGAAAAATCCAATTCTTGTACTGTTTAGACCAACATTTTTTATCTTTAAATAAGACTTTTCATTTAATAAAGTTAATGCTGTATAAAAAGCTGCGCTGCTCGGGTCACCCCCAATTTTAAGATTGATTGGTTTTAAGTATCTTTTTCCAAAAACTGTAATTAACTTTTTTTCTTTATTTTTTATTTGTATGGCTTGTTTGTTTTTTTTTAAAAGATTTTCGGTATGATTTCGTGAGCTAATTTCCTCTTTAATTTTTGTATTACCATAACAGTTTAAACCAGCTAGTATTGCAGCAGATTTTAATTGTGCGCTTATACCTGCTTTATAATCAATTCCTATTGGCATATTTGATGAAATCATTCTTAAAGGAAATTTCTCTTTCCCATTTGGTAAAAAAGTTGCACCAAATCTTGATAGCAAATCTATCAATTTCTTCATACTTCTTCTATTTAAGGAGTGGTCTCCTTTTATCTTTACACAAATGTTTGGCGTTGTACTTAAAGCGCCTAACAAAAGTCGACTTGCAGTTCCAGAATTAGAAAAATCAAGTTCTGCATTTTTTTTAATTGCAAATGATCCAAGACCTTTTCCAAATATTTTGTAGTTACCGGGTTTAATTCTAATAATTTTTATTCCCAGTTTTTTGCAAGCTGCTATCGTGAATTTGACATCTTCAGACTCTAAAACATTAAAAACTGAAGACACTCCCTGACCTAAAGATCCAATAATGAAACTTCTTATTGATAACGATTTATCGGCATCTACTTCTATTGTCCTTTTAAATCTTGGTATTTTGCATTTAAGCAATAAGTTAAAACTTTTAGAAGACATTAAGTTTAAGAAAATTGATTTCCAAAATAAAGTTCTTTAGCTTTTGTGGACTTAAGCAATTCTCTAGAAGTACCCTCAGCAATAATTGTATTTTCTCCAAGAACATAACTTCGGTCAGTTATATCAAATAAATTTTTAACGTTGTGGTCAGTAACAAGAATTGCAGTTCCACTTGACTGAATTTTTAATATGTATTTTTGAATATCTTGTATAACTAAAGGGTCTAGAGCAGCTAAGGGTTCATCCAATAAAACAATTTTTGGTTTATTAATCATTACTCTTGCCATCATCAATCTTCTAATTTCTCCCCCAGATAAAACTGACGCGTTTAGTGTTCTAAGGTGCTGTAGATTAAATTCATCAAGCAATTTTTCTGTAATTGATTTTTGATTTTCTACGCCTTTAATAAAAATTTGAGCTATTCCCAAAATGTTGTCATAAACAGACATGTTAAATACACTTCTTTGTTGAGGTAAATAACCAAGACCCTCTTTAGCACGTAGATGAATAGGAATTTTTTCAATCGACTTACTCTCTATAAATATTTTTCCACCTTCAGGAGATTGTTCACCGATACACATAGAAAATAAAGTAGTTTTACCACATCCATTAGGTCCTAAAATTCCCACACACTCTCCTGGATAAACTTTGAGTGAAAGTTTTTTAAGTATTGGTCTGCCGTCGAATGATTTGCTTATATCTTTTACTTCAAATACTGGCTTGTCTTTTTTAAATTTTAATATTCTAAAACCTTTTTTCATTTAAATCTATGTTAGCATTTATTTTACTATTTTTAAAAGATGTTATATTCAAATTTTGACTTTTTATATCAAATAAAAGTTTATCAGCAAATAAGTTTCCTCTTGGATCATCTATCTTCACGTCTTTTGTTATAGTAATGAAATTTTTTGAGTTTGAATATTCTGCTTCTTCAGCAAACAACTTACTATCATTATAAACCGCCATTATATTTTCAAAAAATTTAATATCTAAAGTTTTGTTATTATATTCTGCTCTTTTTGAGTTTACAGTAAGAACTGAGTTATCTTTAAAATAAAAAAAAGCCTCAACATCCTTCATATAAATTAATTCACTTTTTGTTTCAAATGTTGTGGCTTCTCTAGATTTGATAATATATCTATTCCCAGAAATATCGAAACCTTGATATTGGATGTTAGTGAACGTGTTAGTATCATCTAAGCTTCCTTTATTTTTTTTTAAGTTTTTTTCTATTTTATCTTTCAAATTTTTTGAGAGCACTTCTTTGTTCTTTATTTCATTACTATCTTGAAAGTATGTTAAAAAAAAAATTACAAAACATGTTAGTATTAAAGTTCCTTGAATTATTCTTAATTTTTTTTTTCTTTCCATTATTTTAGACCGTCGTTTAAAAGAAAATGTATATGAATAATACCTTTAAGAGTTTTATTTTTTTTCTGATATTGAGCATCAGAGACTACAAGTAGACTTGTTATTTTCTTTTCGTTCATTATTCCTAATGCTTTAGAGGCGGGCATACTTTCATTAATAGTAAGTGGAAAATTTCTTATAATTTTGTTTAAATCTTTTTCTCGTTTAGGTTTATTTAATACTCTTCTCAAATCTCCATCAGTTATAAGACCTTTAATAAATCTATTTTTTGTAATTACAACTATGCCAAGTTTTTTTTTACTCATTATCTTAAGCGCCTGTTTAAAATTCTTTTTATGATCAATTATTGGCATTTTATTTCCTGAAACCATAATATCTTTTGCAAGTCTCAATGAAGCGCCTAAATTTCCACCTTTATGATATAAAAAAAATTTCTCTTTAGTAAATTTTCTTTTTTCCATTATTGTGTTAGCTAAACAGTCACACAACAACATTACAAAAGACGTTGATGAAGTAGGTACAATATTATTTGGATCTGCCTCTTTTAATTTAGGATAGAGAATTTTTACATCACTTGCTTTAAGCAGCATGCTTTTAGAGTTTGAGGCTATACCTATAATTTTAATTCTAAATCTATTGGCAAATTTTAACAAATTTGTAAGTTCGTTAGTATTTCCTGAGTTGGATATGATTATTAAAACATCCTTTTTTTCAATTTGTCCGGCATCTCCGTGAGAAACTCCAGTTGGATCTACAAAAAAACTTGGTATGCCTACGCTTGAAAAAGTTGCTGCAGCTTTTTTACAAATAAATGAATTTTTTCCAACACCAGAAAAAATAACTTTACCTTTACAGCTCATTATGAGCTCTATTGCTTGAATAAAAGAATTATTAAATACTTTTTTAATTTTTCTTAATTCACCGATTTGTATATTTGCAGCTTTATTTGCAAAGTTGATATAATCTTTTTTATTCATTAGTGTTCAAAAATATCAAATTTAAATCCATTCTGATCTAAAGCAACCCGTGTGTCTAAAAAAACTAAACATTTTTTAAAAATATCCATTCTTTTCTCACGAATAAGCATTTTTTCTAGTTCAGTTTTAATTTTATGTAAATAAACAACATCATTCGCCGCATACTCAAGTTGTTTGTCTGTCAATTCATTAATATCTTTATTCCAGTCGCTACTTCCTTGTCTTTTATCCAGTGATTTATTACAAAACTCTTGAACAAGATTTTTAAGACCGTGACTATCTGTGTAAGTTCTGACAATTTTTGAGGCAATTTTTGTGTCAAAAATATTTTTAATTTTACACTTTAGAAAAAATTCTAATGCGCTTTTATCAAATCTAAGAAAATGTCCAATTTTTAAAATTTTTTCGTTTTCTAAAACATTTACTAAGTTTGGAGCTTTAAAACTATTTTTATTAGGTTGGATTATATAGACATTTCCTTTTTCATCACAAATTTGAATTAAACTAAGTTTATCTCGCTCGGGAATTTGAAGGCCTGTTGCTTCAGTATCGATTGCAATACTATTTTTAAATGAATCTGCAATTTCTGAAGTTATGTCCTCTTTAAACTTAGTTATTTTCATATATAAGTGTTCTAAATACCATGAAAAATCAAATTTGCACAAT
>MDTE01144337.1_pt1 | contig 10256 bp, 8 predicted proteins | sample 811231 | NCBI WGS metagenome assembly MDTE01 (sample SAMN05326651, study PRJNA326480) | marine metagenome | isolation source: seawater | place: Indian Ocean: Red Sea | collected 2010 | reverse complement strand
TTTTCATAAGCCGGCTTTATCGCCAGGCGAACCAGATAGATCGATGTTCAGTGGTAATTGTTTCGTCAATAATAAAGGTGAGGCAACAATACTATATCACGGGGTTGGTGCTGGGAACTGTATCGCGACGAGTAGTGAGCTGGATCTCGATAATTGGACAAAACTGGAAACAAATCCAATTATACCTATACCTGAAAAAAATAGTCCCTCGGCAAAACTATTTAGCTCCTGGGATCCTCATGGTTGGTTAGAGAATGGACAACACTATGCCGTATTTGGTGGACCAATACCTGCCCTTTTCAAGGCTGATGGTCTCGACGACTGGAAATATGTTGGTCCATTTATGTCAAAAGATATGCCAGATGTTGGGGACCATGAAGATGTTTCCTGTCCCGATTTTTTTAAATTGGGAACTAAGTATGCCTTGCTTTGTATAAGCCACAATTGCGGCGCAAGAATATATATTGGCGAATGGAAGAATGATCAGTTTCACCCAGAACATCATCAGAGACTGAACTTTCCTGGTGGTACCTGCTTTGCTCCTGAATCATTAATTGATGACAAGGGGCGACGGATCATGTGGTCCTGGATTGTTCAGAGAAATGAGCCTTTGCATGTGACTGATTTCACAGATCCTCCGGCTTTCGGATGGAGTGGGATAATGTCTTTACCGCGAACTTTAACATTGAATAGTCAGGGGGGTCTGATAATCGAGCCAGTGGAGGAATTACAACGTCTGAGACTTCGTAAAAAGGAAGAAAAAAATATGAAAGTTTCACAGGATGAGCCGCATCGTCTTCAAAGCGTGAGTGGGAATACATTGGAACTTCTGCTTACAATCGACCCGTCTGATGCAGAAGTTTGCGGTATAAAGATTTGTGCAAGCCCAGATGGACAGGAAGAGACTATTATTGAGTACAATCGAGAAAGTGCACAACTGATGATTGATCTAGAAAAATCGGGACTAGATGAAAGCATAAAATACTACCAGTATGTTATGTACTCTCGCGGAGATAATCCTAGGGTAACGAAGCAGGTGGCACCGCTTATATTGAAGCCAGATGAAAAGCTTGAGCTACATATCTTCATTGACCGTTCAGTCGTTGAAGTTTTTGCAAATAAAAAACAGTGTATGACTCAGTGTATCTATCCTACTCGCCAAGATAGTCAAGGAATTGAGCTGTTTGCTCGTGGGGGATCGATGTTAGTAGAGTCGTTGGAGGCCTGGCATATCGCAGCGACTAATCAGTGGTAGGATCATAAGGCTGATCACCTAAGGTAAGAGTTGTTCAGCGGAGCGCTACTAATCGAAAACAATGCTAGAGTTGCGGATATTCCTCCTAAAAAAGGAGTTGCGTCAAACAGACTGACTCTCGGAAATCATTTAGGCGTTGTTATAACGCTGCTTATTTTTCAGAGGCTTTTTAAAAATGGGTAAGCACGGCTTTTCGATAGCTCTCTTTTTCGTACTTTTTAGTTTCATCTTTTGGAATGCTGGCGCGGAAAAACCAAGTCATGGCTTTTCTTACTTTGGTAAACTCAAGTATCCAAAGGATATGGATCACTATGACTATGTGAATCCTGATGCCCCGAAGGGTGGAACGGTTAGGACTGGCGAAGTTTATACATTTAACAACCTCAATCCTTATGTGGATAAGGGCGTTCTCGCTTATGCGATGGATCCAAGAATTAGTACGCTTACTCACGAATCACTGATGCAGAAATCTGGAGATGAGCTGGGAACTTACTATGGTAACCTCGCCGAAACTATCGAAGTGGCCAATGATCTTAGTTGGGTCGCCTACACTCTGCGAGATGACGCATATTGGCATGACGGCGTTCCCGTTTCTGTTGACGATGTTGAATGGACCTTTAATGCACTAAAAACAGAGGCCTCTATCAGTTGGAGGTTGGCTTACGAGGATTTTGTAAGATTCGAGCGCCTTGGTCCAAGGTCGTTCAAATTTCATTTTAGTGAGGGTGTAGAGAAGACGCCACAATTGATCATCCAATCGACAAGATTTAATCCGCTACCAAAGCACTATTGGCAAGATAAGAGTCTCGCTGAGACCACATTAGTTCCGCATCTTGGTAATGGTCCTTACCGGATAGTTGAAGTGGATGTTGGACACAAAGTGGTCCATGAACGAGTAAAAGACTATTGGGCTAGAGATCTAAATATTAACGTGGGCAAACATAATTTTGATCGCTACGAGTTTCTTTATTTCTTTGACAAAAGCGTAATGTTACAAGCGCTCCGTGCCGGTGTGTTTGATTATTATCGCGAGCAAAATGAGAAAGATTTTGCCACGGCCTATGATTTTGGAGGCTATCGCGAGGGACTGTTCAAGAGAGAGTCCTATACTATGGGTGAATCACATGGAATGCATTATGGAATCGTATTTAATACTCGTCGTTCGCCGCTCGACAATATTCTTGTTAGGGAGGCTTTAACCCTAGCCTACAACTTCGAATGGGCGAATCGAGTATTTTGGCACAAAGGGATGGACCGTAATAACTCCTACTTTATGCGCTCTGGTTTGCAAGCGAAAGGTTTGCCTAGCAAAGCGGAAATTGAACTCTTGGAGCCCTTTCGCGACCAGGTTCCGGCACGGGTTTTTTCCCACGAGGTAGAATTACCTCGTAATCACCCCTTTGGGCGAAACCGAAATAGTCTGTATAGGTCTGATGTGCTTTTAAGAGAGGCAGGCTGGATTTTGCAGAATTTTCAAAGACTGAAAATCGAGACGGGAGAGCCGTTAGTTATAGAGTTAGTCATTAGCTCTTCTGAGCATGAGAGAATGCTCACTCCGTTTGTGGATAATCTCGAGAGACTAGGTATTTCTGCAAAAATTAGACGAGTTGAGGGTAACATTATGGTGAATCGGCTCCGAAATTACGACTATGACATTACGATACGAAAGGTCTATACGTACAAGATCCCCTTTCCTGATCGCATGCGTAGTCAGTTTGCTTCTAAAAATGCGGATCCACCTAATATGATCAACTATGCTGGGATAAAGAATCCTGTCGTAGATTTTTTGGTTGAGCAAATTGCAAGGGCAGATACTGAATTGGCTATGAATAATGCAGGCCGGGCTCTTGATAGAGTGTTACTCTGGAATTTCTATCTTATTCCAGACGGGCATCCCCTCGCCAGGCATCTTGTTTATTGGGATAGGTTTGGTCATCCCCCTCTTGGTAAGGAATATATGAATTGGACTGGATTTCCTAGTGTTTGGTGGTTCGATGAGGTAAAGAATGAACGAGTCGAAACATGGTTATCGGATCTCAGTGAAGACTAAGATCGTTGTCGAAAGCCTAGTTTACGCGGTATTCGATATCTTTTTCTCGTTTCCTCGTCGAGGGGCTTTTTTTAAAAAAGTTAGTAGTCGAGAGGTATTCAGTAATCAGATCAAGACTACTTTTTGTTTAATGGATATAATTATGTTGATCTTTGAGGAGAGGGAGTGTGACGGCAATTTCATGTAGGGATGGACCTGTTGCAGTAACCGGATGTTCTGGTTTCACCGGAGGACATCTGGTTCGAGAGTTAGTAATCCGCGGTTATAAGGTTCGAGCTTGTCTTCGCGATACAAGATCTTGGAGGGGTCAGGATTGTGTTAAGTATTTGGAGGGTCTACCCAATGTGGAAATCTTCGACGGCTGCGACCTTTTTCTCCCAGGATCTTATCATGATGCATTTAGGGGTTGCCTTGGTGTGTTCCACGTAGCGGCTGTGTTGGGGAATTCTGCGGATGGAAAATCTCAGCCTCGTGGTTCGGGTGAAGTTCAGGAGGATGTTTACGAAGGAGGTCTATCCGGGACGCAGAATGTGATTGATGCCATTAATGCAAGCGATAGTGTAAAACGGTTAATTTATACAAGTTCTACTGCGGCGGTCCGTCCAAATCTTGGGGACCAGTCTGTACCTGACGGATATGAGTGGACAGAGATGGATTGGGCGTCTGATAAGAGTAACCAAAATTTTGGAGCTTACGCTCGGAGTAAAGTCGATGCGGAACGTTTGGTTAGCAAAGCAGCAGAACAGAGCGATTATTGGGACGTGGTTACCCTAAACCCTGCGATGATTTGTGGTCCCATACTTTTCAAGGCTCAGGTAGGCCAATGGATTGAGCAAATAGGAAGATTGGCTTCAGGAAAGAAACCCAATTTTCCCGATTCATTTGATAGAAGTTATGACATTATTGATGTCCGAGATCTTGTAAGAGCTCAACGCTTAGCGATTGAATCTGCTGTTGATCATAGGCATTCTTCTGGCGGTGCACGCTACATTATGGCAGGGACCGGGGGATATTCTACGATGGGCTTAGGAACTGAAATAACCAGAATGATAAAATCCGAGTTTCCCGACTTTGTAGTCGGTCAACCTGAGACTAAAGCAAACCTGGCAGGACCTGTCGAACCCCCAAACACAGTCCATGATTGTAAGAAGGCAAAAGCATTACTCGGGGCGACTATTAGGCCAATCCAGCAGACAATTCGGGATGTTATTGAGAGTCAGATAGAACTTGGTGTTATTCAACCTATCATAAAATAGGAGAGTGCATGTCGATTGATGTTTGGGAGCCAAAGGAGAAGTCTGTGATATCACGTAACCTCCTTTATCAAATCAGTGATGCATTTCGCGTTAATCGCTTAGATCATGATTTTTTTTCTGAAGATTTTATAAAGGACAACGCAGACTTGATGCAACAAGCACAAGAGTCTTTTGATATCGTAAATAGTTTTCCAGATGATGTGATTATTGATTTAATAAAATTCTTTACTGTGGCGGAGATGACTTATTCGGGATGGAAGGCTGGAAAGAAGAGTCCGGTGATATATCTGGTTAAAATACTGAAGGGAAGGGCAGTATTCTGTGATGAACTTAGAAAGTGGGTTAAAAATAATTCCGATAATCGATATCTACCTCATGGGAGCGTATTACCTTAGCAAGAAACGAGGGGTATAATATCAAGAATCGAGGCGATGGGTTGTGTTAATGCGTAGAGCAGAAGTTACGAGAAACACCCTAGAGACGAAAATTGCTGTGGAAGTCAATCTTGATGGCAGCGGTGTTTGTTCCCTCAGCACTCGTATCCCTTTTCTTGAGCATATGCTTGATCAGGTTGCGCGTCATGGGTTAATTGATCTTATTATCAAGGCTGATGGTGATCTAGAAATTGACGCACATCATACGGTGGAGGACGTCGGCATCACCTTAGGTCAGGCTATTTTAGAAGCTGTTGGTGATAAAAAGGGAATTCAGCGTTACGGTCACGCGTATGTGCCGCTTGATGAAGCGCTCTCCAGAGTCGTACTAGATTTCTCTGGCAGGCCAGGACTTAATTACAACATAAGCTTTGATAGACCCAAAGTCGGTGACTTTGACGTAGATTTGTTTCATGAGTTCTTCCAAGGATTTGTTAATCATTCTCTCGTCACTTTACATATCGATAATCTAAAAGGTGTTAATGCACACCATCAGATTGAGACTGTTTTCAAAGCCTTCGGTAGGGCTTTGAGGATGGCTGTAGCAATAGATGCACGGATGACCAATGTCCTGCCTTCAACCAAGGGTTCTCTTTAGCCATGGATGTAATACCTGCCATCGACTTCAGAGAAGGTAAAGTCGTTAATCTCAGACAAGGAAAGCTAAATCAGACTACTACATACTCAGACGACCCTATGGGAATGGCTGACCACTGGGTTGCTCAGGGCGCGGATCGTATACACCTTGTTGATTTGGATGGAGCTTTTAACGGTGTTCCGTTTAATCACTCCATAATCTCCTCCATCGCAAGAAACCACCCAAGTCTTATGATACAACTCGGTGGTGGAATTAGAAGTGCAGAAATTATTGAATCCTATCTCCGTGCCGGAGTAGATTATTTGATAATCGGAACTAAGGCAGTTGATGAACCTGACTTTGTCAGTGAGATGTGTAAGTTATTTCCTGGACACATTTATATTGGTTTAGATGGTATGAATGGGTTAGTGGCGACTAGAGGTTGGACTGAAGTTACGAAAATTCCTGTAAAAAGTCTCGCTCAACGATTCGAAGCAGATGGTATTGGAGCTATTGTCTATACCGATATAGAGAAGGATGGAATGATGCAAGGTATTAACTTTGAGGCTACTAAAGATCTCGCGACCTCCGTGAGTGTGCCTATCATAGCCTCAGGAGGTGTTACTGATATTGATGATATTGAGTTGCTTCTCCAAAGCGATAGTCCGATCGCTGGAGTAATCGTCGGTAGAGCGCTTTATGAGGGTACCTTAAATCTGCAACAGGCACTTGCTATGACGAGAACTCTCCAAGCTTAAAACTCATAAAGTTAGCTTTCAGCAATCCCACTGCGAAGTATATTTATACCCTTAAGTAGTGTGAGCGCCTCATTAAGCTGATAGTCCTGGATAGTTGATTCTAGACTTCTTTGGGCTCGGCTATTAATGGACTTGTCACTGTTATGACTTTCTAGGTGTTTAGGTAGGTTTTTTTCAACAGGACGAAGGTTCTGTCGAGTCGAAGGAGTGATTATCGACTGATCTACCCAAATATCCGGTTCTATTCCTGCCGCTTGGATCGAGCGCCCTTTTGGGGTGAAGTATCGGGCAGTCGTGAGTTTTATTGCCTTATCGTCATTCAAGGGAAGGACTGTTTGTACACTCCCTTTGCCAAAAGTAGTGGTACCCATGATAATTGCTCTTCGATGGTCTTGAAGTGCTCCCGCAACAATCTCCGAAGCAGAAGCTGTTCCTTGATTGACGAGCAGTACGATTGGAATACCGTTGGTGCTGTCCCCGGCGGTTGCACTAAAACGCAACTGTGCGTTGGCGAGCCTGCCTTCGGTGTATACAATTAGCCCCTCGTCGATAAAAATATCGGCCACTTCAACTGCAGACTGCAAGATCCCACCAGGATTGTCTCTTAAATCTATCACAAGTCCTTTGAGATTATTTTCCTTACTAAGATTAGTAATTTCCGTCAGAGCCTCTCGACCTGTTCCACTTTGGAATTGCGCGATACGCAGATAGCTGTACCCTAACTCAAGAACGCGACTTGTAACGCTAGGTACGTTAATGATCTCTCGGACCAGCACTACCTCTTTTGGTGTTGACTGTCCTTCTCGAATTATCAACAATTTTATTTCGCTGCCAGGTTCCCCCCGGATTATATCTATTGCCTCAGTCAGGCTTAATCCTCGGACCGGGTTGTCATTCAGTTGGATAATAACATCACCTGCTTCAATATCAGCCCTTTCTGCAGGCGTTCCATCCATTGGAGCGATAACTTTCACGAAGCCATCCTCAAGGGTTACCTCTATGCCAAGACCTCCATAGTTGCCGGTTGTTTTCTCTTCCAAATTCGTAAGGGCCGCTTCATCCAAGTAGAGTGAATGGGGATCTAACTGAAACAACATTCCCCTTATGGCATTTTCGAGTAAGGACCGATCATCAATCTCTTCTACGTACGCCGAGCTAATACGATTAAATGCCTCAGCGAAATTTCTGAGGGCATTGAGTGGCAATCTTGCCTTGAGCTCTTCTTTTTGGGCGCTTGTGTCTGAGGAAGTCAAATCTCCATTTTTACTGATTTCCTGGGATGTAATTTTAGGTGCTACCTCCTGAGAGATATCAGGACTCATTCCCCTATCCTCTTGAGAGACTGCCAAGAAGGGGAGCATAAACAAGACCGAGGATATAATTGTATATAGTTTGATCATTCCATTCCCTCCAACTAGGCGGCGCGCCGGCGTCGTACTTGGCACCAGGTCTGAGGATCTGTTGGCTTTCCATCAATTCTAATTTCAAAATACAAACCAGACTTGGTTTGACCACCTGTGTTACCAACACTTGCTACTTGCTCACCAGATAAGACATGGTCACCTGATTGAAAATAAATCCTTTGGTTGTGCGCGTACAAACTCATATACCCTTGACCATGGTTTATAATTACAAGAAGACCAAAACCTCTGAGCCAGTCCGCAAATACTATTTCTCCTGGATGTATGGCAAAAACTGGTTCTCCCTCAGGGGCATCAATAAATAGTCCACTCCATTGCATCTTACCTATATTTCGATCAGTTCCGAATTTTTTCGTTACTTTCCCATCAACTGGTAGGAAAAGTTTTCCTTTCATATTTTTGAATGCTTCAGGATTGTTTTGGACGAACAGTTTCTTTTTATCAAGCTCTATCAGTAATTTTTCTAACCTTTCTCTTTCTTCCTGAAGTTTTATAAGCCCGCTTCCAGTATTGGAAATATAGTGATTCAGTGAATCCAGTATCGCTGTCTTCTGCTCTTTTGTTCGATCTAATTTTAGTTTCTCTTTAACAATGTACCTTTGATCTTTTTCTAAATCGAGAGCCTGCAAAGAGATTTGATCTGTAACAGTGTCGAATTGATCAACTGTCGACAGAAATTTTTCGATTTCTTTTACACGTGCTTCGTTAAGGTAGTCGAAGAAAACTAATGTCCGCGAAATTTCATTTGGGTTCTTCTGATTTAGAATAAGCTTGAGCGTTTGCTGCTTCCCGAGCCTATAAGCAGCTTGGATTTGCAAACTAAGGGCGCTTTCCTGGCTCTCTATCCTACCCTGTAGTTCTTTTTTTTTTGCTAATAGGGCTGCAATCCTTTGTTCGCTCGACTCAATCTTTCTCTTGATCACATCGATTTCTTTTTCGAGCGCGTTTATCAATTTTTCTGATTCCTCGAGTTCTTCAGCTATTCTAGTGTATTCCTCTCGAGAATTTTGGAGCGATATCTCATGTTCCTGTATTTCGATCTCCATTGATCTAATTTGGGTCCTTAGATCTTCTTTAGCCTTACTGCTTTCAGCATTATTACTTATAGTAGTAATCATGGATAGCATTAAGCTTAGGATAAAAATTTTACTCATTCACTATCACACTTTATGAGCGATTTTCCGGTCATTTCTCTCGGTTTGGTGATACCCATCAGCTGGAGTAGGGTAGGCGCGATATCTTTAAGTGAACCAGAGGTCAACTGCAGATTTTTTGATCCAATATATATCAAGGGAACTAGTTCACTTGTATGTGCGGTATGAGCTTGACCGGTGGCCGCATCACTCATTTGTTCTACATTCCCGTGATCGGCAGTAATTAAGCAATGCGCGTTGGCTTCCTCTATACAAGGAATTAATTTACTCAAACAGTTATCGACACATTCGACTGCCTTGATTGCAGCATCCAGATTTCCGGTGTGTCCAACCATATCGCCATTTGCAAAGTTACAAACTATTAAGTCATATTTTTTTGAAAGAATAGCCTTGTTTAACTCTTCAGTAACCAAAGGAGCGCTCATCGCGGGTTTCAAATCGTAAGTCCTTACTTTCGGAGAGGGGATCAGTTTCCTCTCTTCTAGCGCGAACGGAGTCTCTTCCCCTCCAGAGAAAAAGAAAGTTACGTGAGCATATTTCTCTGTTTCAGCAAGACGCAATTGCGTTTTACCCATTTTGCTCAAATATTCACCGAGGCCGTTGCTCAGCTTTGTCGGTGGGAACAATGTCGGACCGTGATTTCCCTCAGTATACTGAGTTAGGGATACAAACTGGGAAAGTTTTACAAAAGATTTTCGCTGGAATTTTTTGAAGTTTTTATCTTGGAAACATAGGCTTAATTGACGAGCTCTGTCCGCTCGGAAATTCATAAAAAGGACAGCATCACCATCCTCCATTTTAATAGGCTCGCCATCTACGTTGACTAATGTTGGTTTCACGAATTCATCAGTTTCACCCCGAGCGTAAGCACTCTTTAACGCCGAAAGAGCATCGGTTGCAATGAAGCTTGATGAGTAACCTACCAAGGTAAGAAATGCTTGCTCTATCCTGTCCCATCGCTCATCTCTATCCATAGAATAAAAGCGACCCATGATAGAGGCTATACCACCACGACCACCACTCTCTTTAATCCACCGCTCTGCCCGGGCCAAAGAGGTCTCCGCTGAGCTGGGTGGCACATCCCGCCCATCTAGAAATGCGTGGAGATAAACGCGTTTCACACCTTGATAAAATGCTTGTTGGATGCTGGCTTTTATATGTAATTCATGGCTATGCACACCCCCAGGTGATAAAAGACCGAAGATATGCAGGCTTTTTCCAGAGTCAGATAACCCTTTGGTCAAGCTAAGTAATGTTTTGTTGCTTTTAAAGCTATCATCTCGAAGGGCCTTGTTGATTCGTGTTAAATCTTGATCTACGACTCGCCCAGTACCAAGATTCATATGTCCTA
>MDTE01076552.1_pt1 | contig 10256 bp, 9 predicted proteins | sample 811231 | NCBI WGS metagenome assembly MDTE01 (sample SAMN05326651, study PRJNA326480) | marine metagenome | isolation source: seawater | place: Indian Ocean: Red Sea | collected 2010 | reverse complement strand
GAGACCATAACTTATGATATAAGGTGGAGCGAGTGCAGATAAGTCGTCACCAGGATTAATCCCACCACCAGTAAGATCCCAAATCACCCCAAAATTCTCAATCAATGCCTCCCAATGATATTCTTCCGGCATATGAGATAATCTAGAATTAACAGTCCATACGTATGTTATATCCTCATTATCAGTAGTAGTATACGTTAATCCTCGAATAACAGAAATCTCAAGAGGATGTTCTATTTCGGTGCCACCTCCTAATGGTTCCAAATCGAATCTTAAACCGGCAGAAGAACCAAATGAAAGATCTTCAACTGGGGGGAAAGAGAAATTTAATCCTGCTCCGAAATCTATATTTGAGAGGATTGGAACCATTCGAGCTTTCATATCACTTACACCATCACCATCTATGTCTATGGTTTCCCAAGCGAGTTCAGACTCATCGATACCATCCAAGAATCCTATTAGAAGGTCAGCAATGAGTCCCTCACCGAATGTATCCATAATTGCATCTGTAATAATTTGAATAGATGCACCGGCTAGAAATTGAAGTAAATCCGCTTTTATTAATTGAGTTTCTGAAATCCAATTACCATTACAGGGGCCACTGGTAGCATTCCAAGGGGTTGTTGGTTCAGTACCGTCACTACAATGATTCCAAATAATACCGTTTTGATTGTAGTCGTATTCATAATATATTAGATAGGTGTCAGTGAAAAAATCGAAAATCGTATCCAGCTCTAGTAAATCACCTGGCCACAGCTCGGGATTTCCTATAATGTAATCCATTATACCAGCCCTAATCGGTTCTGGATCATCAACCACAGTAGGGGCGAATCCTCTGTTTGTCAAATCGATGTTAGTTTCAATGATGTTTTCCTCGAACGTAGCATCAATCTCTTCACTGGCGTTTAATGAAGAGACTCTGTCGTGATTTTCATCGAGCTCGGTTATGTTTAGAGTCGATTGTTTGTACAAATCCCTAGCTATAGCTAATTGATCATCTACAAAATCCAATTCATCTTTATTATTTATTTCTTTAAAATTTGCATCGAGTACTTCTGTTATTCCGTATCCTTCAATATCGGCTTTTTGGGTTGTAGAAGAGGTTATAGCAACGAAATTTGTTTGTGAAAGTAATAGTAAAACTGTTAAAAAAACCAATAATTGGCGGAAATATTTTGGGGGTGAGATGTGAATATTCATTAGTTTTTCTCGTAATCCCACTTTTGGTGACAGGATTTAAACCCTTTTGAGTGGATATTATGCGACTTTCTATAGTTTTTTTGTATAGGTGGTTTTTAAATACAGAAGCAAAGTCGAGCCCATATGACAGATTTGGATGAGGAATATTCAGAACCAACAATCGAATCGCAAGAAGAGAAAAGCGAAGAGGAGATTCTGCAAGAGCTCATATCGGATTTGAAAACTAATATCCTGATTGTTGGATGTGGTGGAGGTGGAAATAATACCCTGACTAGACTAGCTGAGGAAGGTGTAAAGGGTGTTGAAATGTTAGCCGCCAATACTGATGCTCAACATTTATTGAACACTAATGCAGAGAACAAAATGTTAATTGGTAGAGAATGCGCTAGAGGAATGGGTGCCGGTTCTGATCCAGTAATAGGTCAGGCGGCCGCAGATGAGAGTAGAAATGAAATATTGGAAGCGTGTATGGATGCTGATATTGTTTTTTTAACTGCTGGATTAGGAGGAGGTACTGGTACTGGTTCTTTGCCTGTGTTTGCAAAATTGGCCAGACAACAGAAAGCACTGACTATTGCGGTTGTCACAATGCCTTTTACAAATGAAGGTGCTAAAAGGATGGAGAATGCTAGACAGGGTTTAGAGAGATTAAGAAAAGTTGTGGATACAGTGATTGTTATTCCTAACGATAGATTATTAAATGATGAAATTTCTCAATTGCCTTTAAATCAAGCATTCAGAGAGGCGGATGATATCTTAGCTGGTGCAATAAAATGTATGTCTGAAATAACTACTGCGACCGGATTAGTTAACATAGATTTTGCCGATTTAAGATCGATTATGAGTGCTGGGGGCGTTGCAATGATTGGGACTGGAGAAGGTAGTGGTGCAGATAGAGCTTCAGAAGCTGTCAAAGCTGCTCTTTCATCGCCCCTTATTGAGGTGGATATCGAAGGTGCCAGTGGTGCGTTAGTAAATGTTACAGGCGGTAGTGATATGTCATTGAAAGAAGCGGAAACTGTTTTAGAAGAAATTTATAGTAAGATTAATAAAGAAGCTAGAATCATCTGGGGAGCTTCGGTGGATCCGGAATTGGATAATTCTATCAGAGTTATGTTGGTTGTAACGGGGGTTAAGTCTGAGCAAATCTTGGGACCACCTAGTAGCGTAGAAGAAGATTTAGAAACGAGGTATGGAATAGACTTTGTACAATGAGCTTTGTCGATTGGGTTTGGAAAAAGCAAGATGCTCTAGAAGAGCGGTTTAGAAAAATCTCTAGAGGGCAGCTCGGTAGAGTCATGAGACTGGCTAAAAAACCTAGTTATGATGAATTTACTAGAACATCATGGACGGTGGCTATCGGTATAGCCATTACCGGTGGTATCGGTTTTGTCATATACTACTTTTGGCTAAAAGCACCACCATTTCTAAGAGACCTCTTTGGAGTGTGAAATACATGAATGAAAATAACGAAGAAGAAAAGCCTAAAGTTCAAATATACACAATGAAAACTCAACTTGGTCATGAAAAAACCGTTGGGGAAAAACTGGGAGATCGAATAAGAAGAAGTGGCGCTCCAGTATATTCAATATTAGCTCCTTCTAAACTCAGAGGATATTTGTTTGTAGAGGCTGAGCATCCTGAAATTTTAAGAGATCAACTAAAGGGATTAACATATGCAAGAGGGCTTGTTCAAGTAGCTGGTAAAGCTGGTAAATATGGAAGAGCTGGGCAGCCAACATTTGGAACCATTACTCTAGATGAATTGAGGCCTCATTTAACGCCACCACCTGCGGTTTCTGGTATAGAAGAAGGAAATATCGTAGAAGTGATAGCTGGGCCATTCAAAGGAGAAAAGGCGCGAGTTCAAAGAATTGATGAATCTAAAGAAGAAGTCACTGTTGAATTGTTTGAAGCTATGGTACCTATACCTATAACAGTTCGAGGAGACCATGTTAGTGTTCTTGAAAGAGGAGAGAAATAGATATGAGTAATGTAGTTGATGCAGTAGTTCAAGCGGGTAAGGCGAATGCGGGACCGCCGCTAGGACCTGCTTTGGGACCAAGTGGTGTGAATGTAAAAGAGGTAATCGAAGAGATTAACAAAGTAACAGCGAGTATGGAAGGGATGCAAGTTCCTGTAAAGGTAATCGTTGAGGATGATAAAACGTTTAAATTAGAGATAGGAACTCCACCTACAAGTTCTCTGATAAAAATGGTATTGGGTATTGAAAAGGGATCTGGAGAAGCAGGTACTGTTGTTGCTGCAGACATAACAATCGAGCAAGCCATAACGGTGGCTAATCAAAAATCATCAGGACTTAGTGGTGCAGATTTAAAGGCGCAAGTTTCTGAAGTATTGGGCGTTGCTAAATCGATGGGATTGTCTTCTGAAGGTAAAGACCCGAAAGATGTGCAGGCTGCAATGAAAGCTGGAGAATACGGCGACAAATTTGAATGAGAATTGTGCTTGCCCTAGGTGGTAATGCCCTTCTGCGATCTAACGATGATGGAACTGTTGAATCTGAGTTGAAAAGAGCGAAGCAGTCACTACAACCTATTGAAACTCTTTTATCAGGCAGAGAGAAAATTTTGATAACTCATGGAAATGGACCTCAAGTTGGAAATGCATTGTTGAGAGTGGAGTCGTCGATTCCTAAAACACCTCCAAGACCATTAGACCACTTAGTATCGGATACTCAAGGAGGTTTGGGTTACTTACTAGAGAGAGTAATTAGAAATTTAATTTCAAAAAATGATAGTTCGAGAGAAGTTTTGGCAATGCTAGCGCAAGTAGAAGTTGATGCCGATGAAGAAACGTTTCTTAATGCAATTAAACCGATAGGGCCATACTATCCAGTTGAAAATGAAAAAGAATTAGAAAATAAAAAATGGCGTCTAAGAAAAACTGATAAAGGATTAAGGAGGTTAGTACCATCTCCCAAACCAAAAAAAGTTGTTGAATTGGAAATAATAAGATCTCTTTTTGAGAATCGTGTTTTAGTTATAACTGCAGGAGGTGGAGGCACGCCTGTAATAATGACAGAAAATGGATATGAGGGGGTGGAAGGAGTTATAGACAAAGACTCTGTAGCAAGTCTACTTGCGTGTGAATTGAATGCTACTCATTTGATAATTGCTACTGATGTAGATAATGTGTGGGTTGGAAAAGAGAAAACTCCTCTTGAAAAAATTACTAAAGATGAAATTAAAGTATATTATGAGAAAGGAGAATTTCCAGAAGGATCAATGGGGCCTAAGGTAGAAGCTGGAATTCAATTTTTAGAGAGGGGTGGTGAAATGACGATAATAACCTCAACAGAAAAAATATCCTTGGCTTTACAAGGAGAAGCTGGTACGATTATTACTAATTAATTCAAAACTAAATTACTCTCATCGACACGTCTATTACAATAATAGCAAGAGAGGATCAACGGCACTTCGCTTTTGAGTTCGAGACGACTTGTGCTACCTCTTTCATTATTAGAGATGCAATTTGTACTTGGGCACGATGCGACGTTACTGATTGTATTGGGGATTTTTACTGGTAATTTTTCTGCGACTGTGTAATTTCGAATAATATTGACATGTGCACCTGGAGACAATAGTGCAAGTTTTGCTGAATCTTCTTTAGATAATTCTCGATCTTCTATTTTTATCATGTCTTTTTTATTCAGTTTTTTACTAGGTACATTGATTAGAACACTTACGGTGGAGCCGGAATCGCTTAAACGTAATATTTGAATAATTTTAAGGGCCATATTGGCATTGATATGATCGATGACTGTGCCGTTTCTTATCGGTTGTACTTTCAGTAGATTTCCTTCCATTTTATTACTCCATTAAAGTTTCCAATAGTGCCATTCTAACAGGTACACCATTGAATGCCTGTTTGAAATAAGCAGCGTGTGGCGTTTCATCCACATCTGTTGATATTTCAGATACGCGTGGTAGTGGGTGCATTACTTTGAGTTCTGGTTTAGCATCTCGCAAAAGTTCAGCAGTAATACGATAAATATCTGCAACTTTAAGATAATCTTCGATATCGGGGAATCTTTCTTTTTGTATTCTAGTTACATAAAGGACATCCAAATCTGGAAGAATGTTTTCGAGTTGATTACTCTCAGACCAACAGTCTGAGCCTAGAACATCTTTAACCCTATCAGGTATAGCTAGATTTTCTGGAGATATGAAATGAAGTTTGTTATTAAATCTCGATAAAGCTTCTGATAATGAATGGACGGTTCGACCATATCTTAAATCGCCCAATAGACCAACATTAAGACCTTCTAATTTACCGACTTCTTCTCTAATTGTAAATAAGTCCAATAATGTTTGTGTTGGATGTTGTCCGGCTCCATCGCCACCATTTATGATAGGAACTGGGGAAATGTCTGCTGCAAGTCTTGCAGACCCTTCTTGTGGATGCCGAAGAACGACTGCATCAGCATAGCCTGAAACCATTCTAATTGAATCTGAAAGAGTTTCTCCTTTGATATGAGAGGTTGCGGAAGGATCAGCAAAACCAATATAGTTTCCTCCGAGGCGTAAAATTGCCGTTTCGAATGAAAGTCTTGTTCTGGTGGATGGTTCGAAAAAACAAGTAGCTACGATTTTTCCAGAAAGAGAATTAGATGTTTTTTTTCCTTCTGCAATAGGGACTAGTTTTTTCGCTCTGTCGAGAATGCCGATTATGTCATTATTGTTTAAATCTTCAATAGTTACGATGTGTTTCACGTTGGCCCTCCTGTGGTGGTGGATTATAAAACCTACTAATGGATAGAATTAAATGTTTAAGGTATGGTCTTTTTCTCTAACTCGCCGAATTGATACAATAAAACAGGTAACATTACAAGTGCCGCTATGAATGATAAAGAAATCATTATACCCATAATTGTGCCGAACATAACGAATAATGGCATAATTGATAATGTCAAAATTAAGAATCCTATTAGATCTGTAATTGCTGAAGTTGCTACTGCCTTTCCAGTTTCATCCATACTTTCTGTCATCCATTCAATTTGTGTTCCCTTTGGATTTTCTCTTCTTGCTTCTCTAATTCTTTGGACCATATGAATTGAATAATCTACACCCAGCCCCACTGCTAAACTTGAAATTTGTACTGTAACTAAATTGATACTAGTATCTGTAAGAACCATTCCCCCTCGAAGCCATATAGTTATTGCGGCAACCGGAAGAATAGTTATGATAGTGAGTCGGAAATCCCCTAAAGCTACTAGTAAAATAAAGAAGGATAATACTATTGCTGTCAACAAACTTTTCTCAAAACTATTTGTAATTTCAGTTAAGTAAACATATCTCTTGTAGCTTGGACCCGTGACTTGGAGTGTTACATTGCCCGTAGATTCTAGTGGTTCTTCTAAATTTTCTAACACCACGAGAAGATCTCTCATAAATTCTAAATCGTCTGCCTTTCCAACCATAAACCATATTTTCAAATGAGTTAAACTATTATTATCTAAATTGTATGTTGCCTTAGCATCTCCTGGTGTTAATTGGAATGTTGAATCTAGAGATCTTGTGCCATTTCTATATATATCAGACAAAATTTTGTAAGTGTCTTCTGAATTAGTAGGGAGGCCTGAAACCGGATCTATACTTGTTGGAATGTATCCTTGTCCTGTTGATATTGCGAGAGTTGATTGTATACGTATTAAATTTGTAACAGATGGAACCCAATAAGCAACCAACCCCTTCTCTTCTAAATTTGAATAAAGTTCTTCCAATAACAATAGTGTTTCGAAATCTTCTAAGTTTTGTCCTTCGACCAAATAGAAGCCCGGTTCTCCTTCTTCTGTAAATGTTACTTGGCCAATAACTATTGTTTGAACTAATCTAGACTCATTATCAGCATAATCTCGTATTTCGAAAGTTGATTCTGGATGACCAAGATGAAGAGGAGAAAGTAAAAGAGTGATGACGGCGAAAATTATGATTATGCCTTTGGAGTTTTTGCGTAAATAATTAGTTATCAAAGTTGTGTCGAATGAGTTTTGGAAGAAATTATTTAGATTGTCGTCACTATTTTTTTCGAATTGTGTTGGAACTTTGAAGCAAAGAAACCACGTACCGATCATACCGACAAAAATGATTGTTGCTTGACCGTAACCCGGATCTCCTGCTGCAGTTAGATAATGAACTGAAACAAGAATTGCGACCCACATCATAGAAAGAGTATATAATTTTGAGCGGAACGGCATTCCCTTACCTTCTCTGTAATCTCGTATGGGTTTACCGAATATTTTGTGATTTAATAACCAATCATACAATCTTTGAGAGCCTCTTGCATAGAATGCTGCTGCAAGAACATAAAAACTGGTTGTTGGAAGACCTGGGACCCATATCCCAATTGTACCTAAAATAATGGAGAAAGTTCCTGCAATAATCCACATTAAACGAAATAGTGGATTTCTAGATACTCTGGTTTGTTTTATAGGATTAGCTTTTGTGATTGATTTTTCCTTGATTTTGGGGGGCCATACACTGCGAACAAGAGGTGTGAAAACTCCCATAATCAAATAAGCTTCTAAAATTCCAATTGAAGCTAAGATTCCCCACTCATATAAATCTGGAATTTTACTCATTGAGGCGGTGCCAAAGGCGACCATGGTAGTTATTGTAGCGATTCCTAAAGCTGGAAAGAGAGACTCTATGGAATTAAATGCACCTTCAGCGCTTGCTTGTTTTGGTTTCTTGTTGTATGAACCGTGTGCGAGAGTTAGTCGTTTCCATCTAGTTAAACTATGAACTGTAAAATCGACCCCTAATGCTAACATTAAAATTGGCAACATTGCAGAAATTTGAGTTTGAGGGTATCCAAGCCATTGTAAGTTGGCGAACATGCTGCCCATTAAGAGTAGTAACCCTAATGCGCTGAAGAACGTGTCTTTCCAATCTCTGAAATATATTCCTAAAAGAATAACCATAGCAATAAAAGAAACTCCGACCAACGGCATTGTGGAATTTACTTCTCTTTCCATTTCTAGACTTATTGCACCATAACCATAGTAAGAAACTGGTTGATCAGATTCTAAATCGTAATAATAATCGTCTACTAATTTTTCATACAACTCATAATATGGTTTATCGCCATCTGCAGTCAACGAATAATCCGAAAAGAGTCGTGTGGAATTTGCTTGGGCAACGACCCAAAAACCTCTTGCAGTCCAAACTTCCCCAGAACGTGCAGTCATTTGTATTGGTTCGTTGTCGGAATTTTGCGGTTTTGTACAGTTGCCATCTAAAGATAGAATACATAAATCTGGAGAAGTTAGACCTCTAGCCCAATAAGTGCCATCATTGGTACGAGTATTCATCAAATGATTTAGAACGTATGATAAATCCTGATTAGTGGCGTTTAAAAAATCGGAACCTGTATAATTTATTCCGCCGTATTCTTCAGGAAGATATAATGGACTTTTTCTATCCATAATATCTCTTACGGTTTCTGCTATACCCCATGGACCTGTGGTTGTGTTACGTAAAACCATAGAATTGAAATCGTGATCGAAATATTGTGAAATTTCTTCGTCTGCTAGTACTTGATCGTGCCTACTAGTGACGTCCCTGAGAACACTCATATCCAATGTGTTGTGTCCTGTAGTTTGTTCACTTTCGCCCATAACGAGGACGTAGACCTGGTGGTATTCTTGCGGTAAAATTTGATCTGCTCTGTAGGATGCCTGCCAAAAAGGACTATCTGGATAGGACCAGGGCTCTCTAGAATTCGTTTCTTGCCCTATGTCTGAATGGAATCCTGAAAAGAGAGTTGTGAAAAATATTAAGAATAATAATATTGCTCTATTTCTCTTTTCTATAGTGTTGGTTAAATCAAACATATATAATTCTATAAGGCCTTAATAGATACTTGGCTATTTTTACCGATTTAATAAGAATTTTGTGCGTAGACCTTCGATTGGATCTTGGTCGGGTTCAGTAAGTCTTGGAACCAGATATATCCACCCTATTGCGACAGCGTAATGATATATCGTAGTCATAAGTTTGAAATTTTTAGATTTAACTATCTCTATGTCTTCTTGTGAGAATTTTTCACTATCTAATTGCATGCTTTCGTTTAATACATTTAAAGTCCACATTGTGGCGATGAGTAAAACAATCAAACAAAGAATCATATCTGGATTTTTAGAATATGAATCGCCGAACGACCTCAGTAACCACAACCCCATTGAACCGATTATTGTTAATCCTGTAACAAATCCAAAGAGTCGCGTATACCAAAAAGAGATGTATTCTATCCCGAAGGCTTCACTTAGTGCGCTAATTATGGCCAAATCTATAGAGAGAATCAGGCCTGTGAATAAGCCCACAAAAAAATGCTTTCTAAATGGTGTTAAGAATAGCCACACTATACTTGTAAAAAGGGTGGTATTTTCAACTTAACGGTGAGCGAGAGTTTTTTGTATGAGAGTTTTGTCGCACAATAATGAGATCTGAGTCTTTGCTTTTAGTTTTGCTGCTTGTCTTTCCGACTTTTTCGGGATGTTTAGGTAGTGGATTTTTGTCTGGTGGTTTTGAATCAACAGATTTGATAGTGACTCCTTCAGTGTTAATTGGAGGGGAAATACAGAATGTAGAATTCTCTGTAGAGCGGGACTTATCAGTGTTCATACCTCATCTAATAGTGAATGATGATGGGTTAGTTCAGAATGGTACTGTGTTAGATTTAAAGAAAGGAGAAAACAGAGATTTGAATATATTAGCTCCGCCAAGAATTAACAAAGCGTATTTCTTCATAAGTGAATGGGGAAGAACTAATTGGCCTATTAGAGATTCAAGTGAATCGTGGAATCAATGGGTCTCTAGAGATGGTGTCAAGGATTCCTCTGCCAATGGTGTTGAAAGAATCGGAGAGATGATTGGGGGCGTTCCGATGATGAATAAAAGTAATGACAATGGAGGAGAGGTAGTGGCTGTAATGATACCTGTAGAACGGAAGATGCATGAAACTTATGGAAAAGATCAGGGAGGGTTGTATTCAACTGGGTTAGTAAATGGTAGAATTGTATATGATCATTT
>MDTE01022446.1_pt1 | contig 10256 bp, 6 predicted proteins | sample 811231 | NCBI WGS metagenome assembly MDTE01 (sample SAMN05326651, study PRJNA326480) | marine metagenome | isolation source: seawater | place: Indian Ocean: Red Sea | collected 2010 | reverse complement strand
TGCTGAAGTAAAATGTTCAAGTAACTGGAATTGATCTCTTCTAGATTCCATATCAATAAAATCTACTACTATAACTCCACCTATATTTCTTAATTTCATTTGTCTCGATATTTCAATTGCAGCTTCGCAATTCGTCCATAAAACAGTTTGTCTTGAGTTGGCTGATCTTGTAAAAGATCCAGAGTTCACATCAATTACTGTTAAAGCTTCAGTAGGTTCAATAATTATGTAGCCTCCTGAAGGAAGTTCCACTCTTGGTTGAAGAGCTTTTTGTATTGTTTTTTTAATTTCATACTTATCTAAAATATGTTCATTTAAATCGTTATCGTGAAATTCAATATCTACATTCGATTCATTATTAATTAGGAAGTCTTTTGCTCTTTCAATCGAAAATTTACTGTCGATAATAACCTTATTAGTTGATGAACTAATATGATCTCTCAAAATCTTTAGAGAGAAATCTTCATCTCGTTTTATTAAATTTGGCGGATTAGAAGTTTCAGAAACTTTTAAAATATTTTCCCATTGTTGAATTAAGTTTTCTAAATCCTCAATAAGTAGTTCTTCCCTGATTTCCTCGGACTCTGTTCTAAAAAGTAAACCTGTGCTGGGTGGTTTCATTAGAACTCCAAGAGCTTTTAATCGACTTCTTTCTGAATCTGTATTAATTTTTCTCGAAATATTTACTCCTTGTCCATACGGCTGCAAAATTAAATATTTGCCAGGGATTGAAATATTTCCTGTAAGCCTAGGCCCCTTAGATCCTGTTGGCTCCTTCATTACTTGTACCAGAACTTTTTGTTTCGGTTCTAGTAATTCTGTAATAGCTATGATTCCTTTTTTAAGTCTTAGTGGCCCAAGGTCTGATACATGGATGAATCCATTTTTATCACTTTCACCAATATCTATAAAAGCTGCATCAATGCCAGGCAGAACATTTTCGACTGTCCCTAAAAATATATCTCCAATTTGATATTGACCCTGTGCGACAATTAATTCTTCTATTTGATCATTTCTGAGTAGTGCTGCTATGCGAGCCTGCTCAGCTATGACGATTTGCTGAGACATAAGTTTTATTTAAGTATGGTTTGGATTTTGAAGTCATTTAAAAGTAAACATTTAAGTTTTACTTATTCAGTTAGCAGCTATTAGTTGCTTTTAATATTTGGCTTTTTTTAAAAAAATAATTAGTAGCAGTAAAATTAAATTACTTTAATAACTCTTGAAGTCTTTCAAACAATTTGAAATCATTTATTAGTTATGATTGTCTATTTGATTTTAAACATAACCAATAATATATTAACATTTTATTCTCACTAAAGCACATTGATCAACTATTCTAATAAAGAATAAATTTTTCCATAAAGTGGTTCAAGTAAACGAAAATTATTTAAAACTCAAAGCGGGCTATCTATTTCCTGAGATTTCAAAAAGAGTCAAAGCATATACAGAATCCAATATTGATGCTGATATTATAAAACTTGGTATTGGAGATGTTACTGAGCCATTACCAAAATCGTGTAGAGATGCGATGAGCAAAGCTCTTAATGAAATGGGAACAAATGAAGGCTTTAAGGGTTATGGACCAGAACAAGGATATGAATGGCTTAGAGAGAAAATATCTAGCAATGACTTTGTTTCAAGAGGTTGTCAAATTATGCCAGAAGAAATTTTTGTTTCCGATGGATCTAAATGTGATAGTAGTAATATCTTAGATATTCTGGGTAATAACAATACAATTGCTGTTACTGATCCTGTTTATCCGGTCTATGTAGATAGCAATGTTATGACTGGGAGGACTGGAGAATCTCTTCAAAATGGAACTTATAAAGGTTTAATGTATCTTGCTATTAATGAGAATAACAATTTCTTACCTGAAATACCAAAAAGTAAAGTAGATATTGTATACCTTTGTTTTCCTAATAATCCCACTGGAGCGACGATAAATAAAGCAGAATTAAAAAAATGGGTTGATTTTGCTAATAAAAATAAATCTCTAATTCTTTTTGACGCAGCATATGAAGCTTTTATTCAAGATAATGATCTTCCTCACTCAATTTATGAAATTGATGGTGCAAAGGATTGTGCAATAGAATTTAGATCCTTTTCGAAGAATGCCGGTTTTACTGGAGTAAGATGTGCCTATACAGTAATACCCAAGAATCTTTTTGGACTAAATTCAAAATGTGAGAAAATTGATTTATGGTCCCTGTGGAATAGACGTCAGTCTACTAAATTTAATGGAGTCAGCTACGTTGTTCAGAGAGGAGCTGAAGCTGTTTATTCTTCTGCTGGCAAAAAAGAAGTTAATGAACTTATAAATTTCTATATGGAAAATGCAAAAATTATGAAAAATAAACTTCAAAATGCAGGTTTTAAAGTATTTGGGGGAGATAATGCTCCTTACATCTGGATAAAAGTACCAGATCAGATGACTTCTTGGAATTTCTTTGATTATTTACTTGAAAGAGCTAGTGTAGTTGGTACACCTGGAAGCGGATTCGGTTTAGCTGGAGAAGGATATTTCCGTTTATCAGCCTTTAACTCGCGATCAAAAGTAAATGATGCAATGGAACGAATAATTAATATATAATCGTACTCATATACCAAATACCAAAATTAAATGTCGAAAACAAAATTGGTACAAGTTGAAAAAGGTAATGCAGCTGTTTTAGAAAAGAACCCTGCTGAAATAAAAAATAAATCTCCAAAATATAAGGTCTTGCTCCATAATGATCCTGTTAACTCTATGGAATATGTAACTATTTCTTTAAGAGAAGTCGTCCCTCAATTGAGTGAGCAAGATGCAATCTCCATAATGTTAGAAGCTCATAACACAGGTATTGGTTTAGTAATTATCTGCGATCTAGAACCTGCTGAATTTTATTCAGAAAGTCTTAAATCAAAAGGGATTTCGAGCTCTATTGAGAAAGAAGATTAATAATTATTTTTTTAACTTAGCTAGTTTTCTCTCTGATAAAGGTCTGACCCTTAAAGATTCCTGTAGATTTGACTTCCCGTACTCTCTTTCAAGAATGTTAATAACTGTTTTACCGAATTCGTCATCTTTATTCTCAAAAGCTTCTAAACAGATTTTACCCAGTTTTTTCCCTAAGGCTCCAGGATTCCATAAAAGTTTTCGGGCTGTCCATGGCATCATACTCATTGGATTGTAGTTAGGCTTTAAAATTTTATTTTCTAAAGCATACTTCTCCAAAAGGGTATGGGGTTGTAATCCAATAAAGAAAATTGCTGGGTCAACTAATCCTTTTCCAAAAATATTCTCTAATTCTCTATGATAAGCGATTGTTTGTCTTATGGTATTTGGAGTTTCATCAAAAACATTGAACGAATAATTTACTGAAACATGGTTTTTAAATCCTGAATTGACGAGCATCTTGCAATTATTCAGAACAGTTTCAAGGTCATAAGCTAACCTCATTTTTCTAACAAGTTCTTGCGATCCTGAAGTGATACCTATTTCAAAATAACTCATTCCAGTCTCTACCATTAATTTTGCTAGTTCGTGATCAATATTATCTGCTCTAATGTAAGCGGCCCAACTAATGTCGTCCCAACCCTGATTTTTGATGGCTTGCAGTAGTATTTTTGCATCTTCAATATGTTTTTTTGCTGGAATGAACTGAGCATCAGTGAACCAGAATCCTCTCACTCCAAGATTATATAATTGCTTCATCTCTTTGATTACTTCATCAACTGGATTAACTCTTACCTTCTTTCCTTCCACAACTGTGTAAACGCAGAAGCAGCAATTATGTGGGCATCCTCTTTTTGTTTGAACTCCTACATAATAGTCTCCTCCATCTATATACCAATCAAATTCTGGCCAAATAGATTTTATGTATTTGTAATTACATGCAGTTTTAACTGCACCATTAGGTTGTTCATGAATTAACCTGTATCTAGGTTTTTGTCCTGCAAGATAACATCTTTCATCTTTTATTGAATTACCCTTAATTATTTTTTCAATAAGATTTTCTCCCTCTCCAACTGAAATAATTGTACCTTTGGGAAGTAAATTACCTAGTTGTTCATAGAAGACGCTAACAGCTCCGCCTCCTAGAACTACCTCCACATCTTTATTATATTTTTGGGATCTTTTAAGACCTATCTTGACTAATGAAGTATTTCTATAAATTTCGCCATAATGAGATGCTATTAATTTTAAACCTCCCCAAGAGCCTCTTATTTTTTTAAAAATGTTATTTGAGTAAAAAACTTCAAAAGAGTTTTGTAAAGGGTTACCGCTTCTGCCATCAACTGGCGCATAGATTTGTATATCTCTCCAAGAAAAAATAATGAGGTGAGGTCTAAATTGATCAATTTTTCTTATTAATTGCCTAGAAACTTTATTAGTTGGAATTATCGCTAGATCAATAAATTGCTGTTCAATTTCAGGAAAACATTTATGTATATGGTCTACCAAATAAATCGGCCCTATAGGAAAAATAGGGTTACATGGAAGTCTTACGGTAAGAACTTTCCTAAAGCCCTTACTCTGGAAACTTTTTTTATTTAATTTATTAGGATGAAAATTAAATTCCATATCAACATATTAAACTAAAGTTATCAGCTTAATTAATCTAACTATTTTATTGCTGATTCGGTGAAATTAAAATTTTTTCAATACTAAGTCTAAAAAACTCCTCTAAATTTAAATATCTGAAATTATATAAATCCAACATACTTTTAGTAGTTTTAATCCGTCAATCCATCTAGATATATTTGGACTCCCTGATTTTCTAGCGTAATACCTTACTGGATAATTAAGGATTTTAATATTATTTTTAGCTGCTTCAAAGATTATTGTGAAATCTCCGAAGGGATCTGACTTGGATTCCCAACTTCCGTTTTTTCTCATGAGATTAAAGAATTTTCTCGAGAAAACTTTTGTACCACAAAGTGAATCTGATATCGGTATGTTGATTATAATTGATAAAAAAATTGCAAAACACCTATTTCCAATATAGTTAGCCCATCGCATGGCATCTTTCTCCATTGGAAAAGTTGTACGTGCACAATTAATTAAAATATTTTCATTCTTTGTGGATTCAATAATTGCGTCAATACTATCATTAATATCCACTGTGAAATCGCAATCTATTATTGCCAAAGTTTCACCAGATGATATATTAAATCCCTCAACTACAGCATTTTTTTTTCCAATGCTGCTTTGTTGCAACAGAGAAATGTCAAAAAAATTTGAAAAATCTTTTTTTAAATCTTGAAGCATTGAATAAGTATTATCTTTGCTGTTACCTTCCACAAAAATAATTTCGAGTTTATTGTTAATTTCTTTAAATTTATTTAATGCATTTTTTAATAGCTCTTTATTGCCCTCTTCATTACGAGCAGGAATTACAATTGTTATTGATTGATCAGATGTCTTTTCGCAAAATTTATAAAAAACTATTTCTAATTCATAAGCAAATTGTTTGATGATAGGTAACTTACGAAATATATTTTTTATAAAGTTGGGAACTAGTCCAGTTGGTAAAGGGGTTAATTTTTTTGCTTTCCATCTGATTGATCTAAAATTATATATTTCGGCTAATGATTCAATATCACATAAAGTTATTCTTGCTCTGCATGTTGTTTCTTTAAAGATCCTGGAATCTAGTCTTAACCATCTCGTTATTGGTTCCCAAACATTACCTCTAACCTTAATTGAAATGAACTCATTATTATCTTTAAATAATTGGTGTAATTTACTATTAGTTAAATTCCAAGTATTGACAGATTTCATTATTTTATTAGACAAGATAGAATTTTATATTAGACCACAAAATTTACTTTTTTAATATTAATTTCCAAGGGTTTATAGTTTCATCCTCATAAATAATTTCATAAGAATTTTTTAAATTATTTTGTTTGTTAGCTCCTGTAGACCACGCTAATTCTCTTGGATTTAATTTACTTATACCCTCTAAACCTTCTCCTAAATTGGGAGTTAAAAGCGAAATTCTTATTATTTTGGAACCCGATTGAGAATCTTTTATTCCACTGGTATCTACGTTGATAATTTGATTTTGAACAATATCAAGAGTTGATACATGTTCTAAAGTTTCTCTTAATTCTCTTGATCGATCAGTAAATAATCCTGATTGTAAAATTAATGTGGTGAATAAGTAGGGACCAACTACTAATAATATTGAAACTCTTTTAAATGTTTGTTTTTCTTTAATAAATGACCAAGAGATTGCAAAAAGGATTAATCCTACAAATAAAAAAGAATTTTCCTTAATTGTAAAATTAGTAATATTCAGATAGAAAAAACAATATGTCAAAGTCAAACAAATTAAAAACAAAGGAATTATTTTAGATGTAAAGAAAATAAAAGTTGACTTGAACCTTCTTGAATTAAATAAAAATTTAATTCCTGTGAAGCTATTTAGAGCAAGGATTGAAGAAATTTGTAACGGATAGTATGGTGTTTTTGTAGAAAAAAAACTTATTATTAAAACAAAAAATAAAGGAAAAATAGTTAAAAAATTTCTATTTTTTTTATCCAAAGCATTTTGAAAAATCCCAATAATTGAGAAAATACTCCATGGTAAAAATGTAATTGGGATATTCCAAAAATAATAGTAGAAAGGTTTTGTGAAAGTATTTTCTTTGGATAAAGAGTTAAATTTCTCAAATAAGTAATACACTATATTCTTATCAAGAAAAGGGTTTATAGAATACATCCAGATTAAAAATGGAAGGAATCCAAGTATTAAACCTATTAAAAAAAAATTGCTAAAAAAAAGCTTTCTCTTTATGAATAAAAAAGGAAAGATTGATAACAAGGGTACTGCTACAAGGAAAGTTTTAAGCATGAAAGCCAGACCAATCCAAATACCAAAAAGGAAAATAAAAAATTTATTTTCTCTGCTATTTATTTTGACAAAGGAAAATATTCCTAGAGTTGTCAAAGATGAATAAATAATATCTTGACTTGCTAAATGAGAGTAATCAAACCATAAATATGAAGTTGCGAGAATTATAGGAGAAATTATTGCATAATTTTTATCAAGAAATTCTTCATGTAACTTGTAAGTTATTATTAACATTATTATTGCGGCGAATGTTGTTGGCAAATATGCTGAGAACATATTTCGCCCAAAGATTTCTTGAGATTTTGCGATTAAAAATTGTAATCCTATCGTTCGATCTAATGCATAGTTATCCCACCATAAAGGGATAATCCAATTATCTTTTTCTAATATCCACCTTGCTTGAAGGGCGTAAAATCCTTCGTCAAAAGCTATATAACTTCTTTTTCCAAAATAAAAAATGACTGGAAAAAAAATTAATATCTTATAGAAATATTTAAATTGAAAGATGCCTTTTAGCATATTATTTTCAGAATTCGATTAAGTATGCCGATAATTGGAATTGAACCAATGACCTACTGTTTACGAGACAGTTGCTCTTCCGCTGAGCTATACCGGCGATATTAAATATTGATATTTTCATATACAATAATTTTATATTTGAAAAATATAATGTCAAAAATTAATCCTGAATTAAAAAAGAAATTACTTAAAGAAACCCAAACTCCTTTTAAAGGATTACGGAGAATATTATGGGCAGCTTTTACCGGATCAGCTTATTTAGGACTTTTAATTATGCTTACTAAACTTGCTAGTGGAAATCAATTTCAGCTAAATAATTTTCTCATTCAAATCGGTGCATGCTTAATATTTCCGCTTTTATTATTTTTTGATAGAAATAAAGAAAAATAAATTAAGTATTTAGTTATGTAAGTAATGTTCTTTTTTTAGTAACAAATTTGAATGCTTCAATTATGTCTCCCTCATTCCAAGAAGAAAATTTATCGCAGCCAACTCCACATTCAAAACCTGTATTTACTTCTTTTACGTCATCTTTTGCCCTTTTTAAAGAGTCTAAATTTCCTTCAAAAATAACTTTATCTGATCTCATGACTCTTAGGGAACAATTTCGTTGTAATTTACCATTTTGTATATAACAACCTGCTATTGCTCCTTTACCAACTGCAAAAGTTGCTCTAACTTCTGCTTTGCCTAAAGATTCTTCAACAAGGTCAGGCTCAAGTAGACCTTCCATAGCTAATTGAATGTCCTCTAAAAGTTTATAGATAACTTCATATTCTCTTATATCGACATCATTTGCATCAGCTGCTCTCTTTGCTCCAGATGCTAATGATGTATTAAACCCAATTATCACTGACCCTGATGCTGCTGCAAGATCTATATCTGTCTCAGTTATTTCTCCTGGAGCAGAAAGTAGTACTCTGACTTGGACTTCATTCTTGGGTAATTGTTCTAATGAACCTAAAATCGCTTCAACACTACCTTGAACATCAGCCTTAAGAATCAAGTTTAACTCTTTAAGTTCTCCATCATTCGCTTGTGATGATAAGGAGGATAAACTTACCCTCTTAGAGGCCATTTGTTGGGCTAATTTTGTTGCTCTAGCATCTGTAGCTCTATCTCCGACAATAGCTCTTGCGGTTTTTTCATCAGGGTAGACTTCAAATTCATCCCCTGCTGTAGGCACTTCACTAAATCCTAGAGCTTCCACTGGGAATGATGGACCAGCTTCTTTGATTCTATTTCCATTTTCATCAACCATTGCTCTAATTTTCCCAAGGACTGAGCCTGCAGCCAATACATCACCAGATTTTAATGTACCATTTTGTATTAATAAAGTTGCTACAGGACCTTTGGCTTTATCTAGGTGAGCTTCAATTACAGTTCCTTTTGCTGCTCTGTTTGGGTTAGCTTGAAGATCTTCAACTTCGGAAACTAATAAAATCATTTCGAGCAATTTATCAATATTTTGTTTTTTAATTGCACTTACTGGAACCATAACTATATCTCCGCCCCAATCTTCAGCGATCAAGTCCTTTTCTGATAACTCTTGTTTGACTCTTTCCGGTGAGGCTCCTTCTTTGTCAATTTTGTTTATTGCTACAACGATAGGAACTTTCGCAGCTCTTGCATGACTGATTGCTTCAAGTGTTTGAGGTCTGCAACCATCGTCTGCCGCCACCACAAGAACTGCTACGTCAGTAACTTTGGTACCCCTTGCTCGCATTGCAGTAAAGGCTTCATGACCTGGGGTATCAAGAAAAGTTAATTTTTTCTTTTTAGATTCATGCTCAAATTCAACCTGATAAGCACCAATATGTTGAGTGATCCCACCTGCTTCTCCAGAGGCTACTCTTGATTCTCTTATTGAATCTAAAAGACTCGTTTTGCCATGATCTACATGCCCCATAACTGTAATTACAGGTGGTCTTTTGATAAGACTATCAATATCGTCAGCTTCAATCATATCTACTGTTTTTTCAGCAGCTTCTTGTACATCATCTTGTAAAACAGGTACTCCAAATTCTTCAGCTACCGTTTCGATAGTTGCTAAATCAAGTGATTGAGTAACAGTTGCAGTTATTCCCTTAAAGAAAAGAGATTTAATTATTTCAGAACTTTCAAGACTTAATTTATCTGCTAATTCCTGAACAGTTAGGTTATCTTCAGGAACTATTATCATCTCAGGCCTTACCTGTTTAGCCTCTTTGGCAGCTTTTAATTCCATTGCCCTTCTTTTTTGCCTTTGTCTAGTGGTTTCTTTTTTCTTCTTTTTAAATTGTTTTATAGATTTATGAGATTTAGACTCATCTGATTTTTCTTTTTTTGGACGCGCCAAACTAGCTGATAAAATACTGATTTTCTCACCAGAGTATCCACTCGTTTCAGAGGTTAATGAATCATCGTTCTCCCCGATAATATGAACCCTCTGTCTTTGTTTCTGGGGATTTTTATTTCTTAACGCTTCTAGCTTCGCGCTATCATCCCAATCGGCTTTGCCAGTTTTTTTTGAACTATTCGTAAATGCTCTTTGAGGCGTTTTCTTGGAACCAGGTGGAGTATTTGGCCTATTATGAGGAGCTTTAGCTTTTTGTTTAGGTGTCTCAATATTTTGTTTTTCATTATTTGATCTAACAAGTTTATCTTTATCAGATGGATTGGTTTTTTGAAGTTGTAAAAGTTCATTTGGGGATACTGGTTTCCTGATTCCTGAAGAATTCTGGCTATTGAATTTTGAATTAGGTCTATTTGGCATTCCAGATCTATTAGGAGCACCTGTTCTATTTGGATTTACTTGTCTATTAAATGATCCAGATCTGCTTTGATCTGATGGCTTATTTCTTAATCCAGGCCTGTTTGGCATTCCAGATCTATTAGGAGCACCTGTTCTATTTG
>MDTE01074591.1_pt1 | contig 10257 bp, 10 predicted proteins | sample 811231 | NCBI WGS metagenome assembly MDTE01 (sample SAMN05326651, study PRJNA326480) | marine metagenome | isolation source: seawater | place: Indian Ocean: Red Sea | collected 2010 | reverse complement strand
GCTTCTTTTATATGTTTGTCACATGCTTTATCAATTTTTTTAACCCATTGAGGTTTTTCAATTGAATATACAGGACAAGAGAAATAATTCTGTGTTTCTAATGTATCTATTTTATTTGTGTTATCTGTTAATAATGCCATAATCTATCTCCATGGTTGTCCTAGATTCCAAACTACTAATGAATATCTAGTTCCTTTTGTCACTGGTGCAACTCTATGCCACACAAAACTTGGAAAAACAATAATAGAACCACGAGGTCTAATCTCTGTACATTCATGTATTGCTTTCTTTTTATCTTGTTCCCAATCTTTTTGATTTCTCATATCAAATTCTAAATTACCACCTGTATACTCATCAGGTTCAGACAATGATATCGTCACAGATAACTTTCTTATTTTACCATGTGAGTTAGGATCATCTGGTTTATTATAAGGAACATCCCAACTATCACAATGCCAACCATAATATTGACCAGGACCATATCTTGTGAATTGACAAGATTCAGAAAAATCCCAATCAAAGTTCCAACCTGCTTTTTCGTTTGCTTCTCTAACATATGGATGTATTTCTTTATACAACCATGCGTCATTCATCCAAACGATATCAGATTTTCTTTTTACATGAAGTTTTTTAAGTGCTGACTTTTTGAAAGTGCCGTCTTTCTTAACATTGTTTTCGTTTGCTTCTGCACCACCTGTGACAGCAATTTCAGGTTTGTGTCTTTTTCCATATTCAATTATTTCATCACATGTACGAGGAGTTAATGCTGATTGAAAATAATAATAGTAGTTTCTTAAATTCATTTTATAATCACCTTTTTAATATATAGTAGTCTTAAAAAAGACTAATTAATTCTGATACTTATATCTAATTATAACGACACCTGATCCACCTGCAAGACCATTACCTCCTGGAGCAGCAGCACCTGGTCCGCCTGAACCTCTATTTGCTGTACCAGCAGTTCCTGCCGCTGTACCACCTGTTCCAGCAGTACCGTCACCACAGTTACCTCTTGCGGCACCTCCGCCAGCATAACCTACACTTGAACCTGTAATTTGTGTGGTTGCACCATTACCGCCAGGTCCACCTGTATTAGTTCCTGTCATACCACCTCTTGCGGCAATACCGCCTCCGCCGCCTCCGCTTTGGTCGCCTGAACCTGGATTGCCTGGGTGTATGCCACCAGCACCACCTTTACTACCTTGTTCAGGACTTACAGGAGGTGTATTACCTGCACCACCGCCTCTTGCACAAGTACCTGGGCCGGTACCACCTCCGCCGCCTCCACCGCCGCTTCCGCCGGGTTGACCTGGAAAGATTGTACCATTACCTGGAGGAGAACCTCCTCCTCCACCTCCGCCACCTGCGGATGTGATTGTACTGAAAACTGAATTACCACCATTTGATCCTATTGATGGTGGTTGTGGCGTTGAAGGATGTCCTGTGCCTGCGGATCCTCCTCCACCTACTGTGATTGGATATGTTGCAGCTGGAACTGCAAGACCATCTGGTGCGACAATTGGACTTGGTGAAGAAGTGTATGAATCAAATGCTGGTGCTTTACCTTCACGATAACCTCCAGCACCTGCACCGCCACCACGGTTACTTGCTTGAGATCCTCCACCTCCACCGCCGCCTCCAACGACTAGATAAGAAACTTTATTACTACCTGAGGCATTACCAGCACACGAAACTATAAAGTTTGCGTCACCAGTAAATGTATGTATTTTAAAATCACCTGATGTAGTGACTGTGCCGCCTGTAGCAGTCACATATTTTGAAGTGAGATTAGCAACATTACTTTCATTTGTAAATAACCAACCTTTTGTTGAATCAATGTAAACTAGTGTTAGAGAAGCACGATTTGTGTCTATTACAGCGTCAACAGCAACACCTTGTATGTTGTGACTATTTCTTTGAATAGTAAGATTATTTGTACCAAAGTTAGCAGCATAATCTTTGATTGATACCATATCTCCTGCACTTGCACTTGCAGGTAATTTTACAAGACCAGCAGCACTTGAATTATTTACGAAATATCCTCTACCTGCAACCATAGTAGTGACTGTACTTCCGTCTGATACAACGACTGCTTGCCATTGAACAGGCGGTACAGTACCACTTGCACCTAGTGCTATTGACTGTCCGTTTACTGTAATACTTGAATTTGATAATTTTGCATTAGCGATTGAACCCGCTAATTTTGCACTTGTTATAGTACCAGGTGCGATATCTGCCGCTGCTACTGAACAATCTACTAAACCTTTTGTGCCTATCTGATCTACTGCCATAATACTATTTATACCCCTTATGATCCTTCTTGATATCTATATCTTAAAACTACTATACCTGAACCACCATTCGAACCTGCGGCACCTGAACCAGTTGCACCACCGCCACCGCCGCCTCTATTTGCTGTGCCTGCTGTACTTGCTTGTGGTGTTGAAGGTCCGCCACCAGTACCACCTCCGCCTGGACCACCGGCACCAGGACCACAAGGTGAACCGCCACCGCCACCACCTGCATAAGTGACTGACGAAGCAGTTATTGAGTTTGCAGTACCATTACCCCCATTACCTCCAGCATTAGAAGCATCGGGACCTGGTGTGCCTGCAGTAGCAGCACCGCCGCCACCTCCACCACCATCACCACCCGAAGGTGGGTATGGCGCACCATTACCACCATTGTTGCCTTGAGGTGGACTTACTGGCGGTGTATTACCTGTACCACCTGTTTTAGTGCTGCCACCTTTGGCACCACCGCCACCTGATCCGCCATTTTGGCCTGCACCGTATGAACCGTTTGCGTCTGAACCACCTCCACCTCCCCCAGCAGATGTGATCGTACTAAAAACTGAATTTGAACCGTTGCCACCATAATTGTTTGCTGGTGGACCTTTACCTGCACCGCCACCACCTACTGTGATAGGATAAGTTGTTGCTGATGATAATGTTAAACCACAACCAGGAAAATCATGTCTGAATCCTCCTGCACCTCCACCACCAGAGTTATCACAACCTCCGCCACCACCACCGGCGACTACAAGATATTGAACTTTATTTGTACTACCAGTACCAACACCATTTGCTAAAGTAGAAACAATAAAGTTTCCACTACCAGTGAATGTGTGTATCTTATCATTACCTGATGTTGTGATCGTACCACCTGTCGCAGTTAGATATTGGGGTCCTTGTAAATTTCCTACATTGTGTTCATCTGTGAATAACCAACCTTTTGTACTATCTACATAAACTAAAACAACACTAGCACGATCAGTTTCTAATATTGCGTCAGCAGCAGTACCTTGTATGTTGTGACTATTTCTTTGTATTGTTAAATTATTAGTGCCAAAGTTTTCTGAATAATCTTTTATTGCAATTGTATCACCTCGTGAAGCACTCGCAGGTAATTTTACTAAACCTGCAGCACTAGCGTTATCTACGAAATAACCACGACCTGCGACCATAGTAGTCACAGTAGAACCGTCTGATGTAATCTTTGATTGCCAATCTTGTAAATTAAGAGCGTTATCAGAACCACCTAGTGATATTGCCTCACCACCTATTGTGATTGTGGTATTTGCTAGTTTATCATTACCTATAGAACCTGCTAGTTTTGCATTAGTAATAGTGCCAGGGGCAAAATCTGCTGCCGCTACTGAGCAATCTACAATGCCTCTAGAACCTATCTTAGAAATCGCCATGAAACTATTTATAATTTATGATACACTTATATCCCAAGATATTATTCTTTTAATTTTCTTACTTTCATTAGGTGGACTAAAATGTTGAATAAATTGAGGTACTACAACGATTGTGCCTTCTTGTACTGGTATAGGATAATATACTGTTCTATCAGATACATAATCATTCCAAGGTTGCATATAGTTTGTCATAGGTGCGTCTTTAGGTTGATCAAGATATAATATACCCGATAGACCTGTTGAACCGTGATTATGTACAGAATGATAATCACCTTTCTTATAACTTACTGACCATGCGTCATCTATTCTAATATCTCTTTGAAGTTTATCAGATAACATTGTTAATTCTTCTTCTAGTATAACAATTAAATCTTCTTTAAATTGAATACGAGGCGATTGTCTGTTTGTAGAAAAAGTTTGTATGCCATGTTTACTTTCAGGATGTCTTTTACATAGTGATTGTAATTTCTTTTTCTTTTCTTTAAAGTTTATAGTAGGTATTGTCCAATAAGGTATATTGAACATTGTCTCTTGAATCATTCTTCTTCTCCTGCACCACTAATTATGCTCATGACAGTATCAAAATTTTCTTCTACTGTCCAACTATTATCAGGCGTCCATAGTGTTGTATGTTTACCCTCATCAGATTTCATAACATCTTCAAAAATAGATTGTACTTTTGTTATGTCGATTGCAAGTTTTTTACCTTCAAAAGGTGCACTTGCATTTGTAAATATTCTAAACTTCATTATATACTCCTAAAAATAAGTTTCTGGTAATTGTTTTCTGTTCATTATTCTTAAATTTCCTGATACACTTACTCTTGTACAATCAGATTTATATGGTAAAACCCAATGTTGTAGTAATGCAGGAAAAATATACATATCACCTGTTTGAGGTAATATTGCATGACCTGTTGTTGCCCATGGTGGGCGTGACATAGTGCCATATTCAAATTGCAAAGAACCTGGTTTTGTTCCTGTGCCTTCAAACTCTTTTATTTCTTTTTCTATTTCTTCAGGTACATCTACAAATATAACAAAAGAAAAATCACCACCATGTGTATGTAAAGGATTAAAATCACCTGGTCTCATAAAGTTAACCCATAAATCATCATATGCAATATGCACTTCTCTTTTTTCTAAACCGTGATATTCTAAATGACCTTGTCTATATGCGTCAAAAATAGGGGATACTTGTTTATAAAACCAATCTGTGGTTTCATCATTATACTTGACTTGTCTTTTTACATGACCTGCAAGTTTCTTGTGATAAGATTCTAAATCTTTCTTACCGTCTTCGTGTAGTCTTTCTATTATATGATTGTCTATCTTTGTTGATCCTACATAAGGACCCCAATGTAAATAACGCATACTAATATTTTTCATTTCAAATCACCTTTATATTATATAGTAGTCTAAAAAAAGACTATTATTGAGACTTGTATCTTATGATAACAATTCCTGAACCACCTGCAGCACCTGGCGCACTATTACCGCCTGACGCCCCACCAGCACCACCTCCTGTATTAGCAGAACCTGCATTACCGTTTTGTGTTGCTTGAGGTGTTGGTGAACCTTGAGTGACACCGTAACCACCAGCACCACCGCCACCTGAACCGCCTGCCGCTTGAACTGGTGCAAAAGGCGAAACACTTGGGTTATTCGAATAACGAGAACCCCCACCGCCACCACCTGCTCGTGTGACATTTGAACCTGTTATAGTATTTGGTGAACCAGCGCCACCTGCACCTCCACCACCAGGAGATGAATCTCCATTACCAGCAGCGCCACCTGCACCGCCACCACCTCCACTTGTTGCTTGAGGAGTAGGTCCTGTGCCTGTGCCACCATTATTACCTTGTGAAGGACTTACTGGAGGTGTGTTGCCTGAACCACCTGATGTGCCTGGTCCACTTGCACCCCCACCTGATCCGCCATCACTACCATTTGTGACTTCTTTACCACCTTTACCACCACCAGTAGATGTAATTGTTGAGAAAACTGAATTTGATCCATTACCAGCACAGTTTGCAAAAGCGTTTGGCGCCCCAGCAGTACCACCTGCACCTACTGTAATAGGATATGTTTGAACTGATACAGGAAAAGCACCTGCATTACAACCAGGACTAGGAAAAGATGTTCTATGACCACCTGCACCTCCGCCACCGCCACCTGATCCGCCACCACCAGCGACTACTAAGTAATCTACTGCTGTTGACCCAGCAGGTAAACCTGCGTTTGATACGACAAAGTTTCCATCACCTGTAAATGTGTGAACTCTAAAATCTCCTGTTGTTGTGACTGTGCCACCTGTTGCCTCTACAAAAGGTGTTTGTAAAGAAGTAATATTACTTTCATTATAATACAACCAACCTTTTGTTGCGTCAACATATACTAATCTGATTGACGCTTTATCTGTTTTTAATAAACCATTAGCAGTATTACCTTGTATCTTATGACCATTGCGATTAATTGTCACACCATTTGAACCAAATGTGCCTGCATAATCTTTTATTGCGATATAATGACCTGCACTTGCACTACTAGGTAATGTGACTGTGTGTGTTGCTGATGATGTATCTATAAAATAACCACGACCTGAAACCATTGTAGTCGTTGTAGATCCGTCTGCTGTTATAACTGCTTGCCAATCTATAGTTGGCACACTACCTGAAGCACCTAATGTTATTGATTGACCACCAACTGTTATAGCACTATTTGCCAATTTAGCGTTTGCAATAGAACCTGCAAGTTTTGCTGTTGCGATAGAACCTGGTGCAATATCTGCTGTTCTTAATGTTCCGTCATCAATCTTTGCTGCTGTGACTGAACTATCTGTTAAACCTGATGTTGTGACTTTAGTTATTGCCATTTTTATCCTGACTGATACTTATATCTTACTATTACTACGCCTGAACCTCCAGCGCCGCCTGGGTTAGAACTACCACCACAGAATCCTGGTGAACTACCTGCACCTCCACCGCCCCCTTTATTAGCAGAACCAGCGTTGCCTGCAGTATTTCCTGATGGACCTGAAGCACCTCCGCCACCAGGACCAGCAGAACCTTGATCATATGAAACTCCGTGTATCGCACAAGCAGTACCACCGCCACCACCAGCATATCCTACAGGAGAACCTGTGATATGAGTAGTTGCACCGTTACCGCCATTACCAGCAACACCAGAACCTCCAGCAGAACCACCGTTACCGCCAGCGCCTCCACCACCACCTGAACCTGGTGTGTTAGTCGCATAATTACCTTGACCACCTGGATTGCCTTGTGATGGACTCACGGGTGGTGTATTACCTGCACCAACAACTGCTCTTGGAGGTGGACTACTATTTTGTCCTGCACCACCGCCTGAACCACCAGCGCCGCCGTCTGCAACTGGATTAGGTTGAGCGTCTCCTTGTTTTGCACCAGAACCGCCACCGGCAGATGTGATTGTACTAAAAACTGAATTTGAACCTGCGTTTCCTCTACTACTACCAGGATGTGGACTACCACCTGCACCACCGCCACCTACTGTGACTGGATAAGAACCAGGCGAAGCAGAAACAGTTAAACCTGCTGGTGCGTTTAGAGGAGAAACTGTGTATGAAGATTTAGGTGCGTCTTTACCTTCTCTAAATCCTCCAGCACCACCACCGGCGCCACCAGCGCCTGCACCTGAACCACCACCTGCAATGACTAGATATGAAACTTTATCCCCACCACCAGCAGAATTACCTACTGACGCAACAGAGAAAGTGCCATCACCTGTGAAAGTGTGTATCTTATCATTACCTGAAGTTGTGACTGTGCCACCTGTAGCAGATGTGAATGTTGCTTTTTGTAGATCAGAAACATCATGTTCGTCTGTGAATAACCAACCTTTTGTACTATCTACATAAACCATTGTGACTGACTTACGATTAGTTTTTAATAAACTATCAGCAGCAAGACCTTGTATGTTATGACTATTTCTTTGTACTGTCGTATTATTAGTGCCAAAATTACCAGCATAATCTTTAATAATAATTGTATCACCTCTAGAAGCACTCGCAGGTAATTTTACTAAACCAGCAGCACTAGAGTTATCTACAAAATATCCTTGACCTGCAACCATTGTAGTCACAGTAGAACCATCAGAAGTAATCTTTGATTGCCAATCTACATCAACACCTACAGTATGTGAACCACCCAAAGAAACTGAGGTTCCTCTAATTGTTATTGCTGAGTTTGCTAATTTTGCATTTGTGATTGCGTCATCTGCTAATCTATCTGACGCTACATTACAATCAGGAAAGTCTGCGGCAACAAGAACTCCGTCAGCAACTTTTGCTGCTGTGACAGCACTTGAATCTAATGCGTTTTTAGGAAGTTTCGTTATTGCCATATGACTATTTATATCAATTGATAGTGAGTTGATAAATTTACAAGAAACCCACTATTTTTGTTTGTTTCAATATAATGTTCAATATCTGAACTAAACAATATAAATTGATTATATTTTATCTCTTGTTTCCACAATCTATGTTTATTTCTACCATCATCATATTTAAATATCACATTACATGGTTCTGGTGTTTCTGATACACAATATAAACAAGATATATCTGGTGAGTTTTCTAAATCCCATGGATTTACATGATTATGATAATTAATATTTTCACCTGATTGTTGAATGATTGCTCGAACATTTAAATCTGTTTTAGTTGGAGGAACAAGTGTTCTACCATGCAATTCTCTAAAATGATCTCTTATGTAATCAAAGAACCATTGTATGTGTTGATGATACGGTAAAGCGATATAATCATCTAAATGCCAAAATTGATCGTCTGTAAGTTTGTTTTCTAAACTAAAATTAGTTAAACAATGATTTTCAATTAGTTTTGGTTTAAAAATGAGATATCACTTACCGTACCTGCGACTAAAAATTTTTCGCTTAAAAGTATTTTTTCCATAACAACACCATAACAATCTTATTGTGCAGCCCAAGATTTAGATGAACTATTCCATTCATATACTTTTGAAGTATCTGAACTTGCAGGTCTAGTTGCTTCCCAACCTTTTGCATTGTTTGCTTGATATGCTGCTTCATCCCAATAGATACTATATCTTTGAGTTGAACTATCTGTTTCTGTATAAGTCTCTACAGTTGGATAAGTTATTGGTGCATCCCAACCAGCAGTTGATGTATTCTTCGACCAACTAGTATATGGTTGTGGACCAAAAAATAATTGATTATCTTCATCCCATGAGTAACCTACACCTGCATAGTTGCCTCTAAATGCTTTTGATTGATCACTAGACAGATTGCCATCAGCGTCATAGTGTTTTCCACCTCTAGTGTTATAAGATGTTTGAATCCACATTTGGGCAGGCCATCCGTGTATCTCTTGTAATCTTTGTTGACCTACTGATTCATCTTCTTGATTATCAGCATTCAACATATCACTATTATTCAAAACATGAACAGCGATTACTTTACCGTTCACACCTAGTTTTGCAAAATGTGCCATTTTATTCTCCTTTTAATTATGAACTACCTCTCACAAGTCAGTCCAATATTATACTAAACTATTTATTGAAACTTGTATCTAATAATGACAACACCTGAACCACCAGCAGAACCTGCCTGTGCCCCCGAAGCACCGCCTCCACCACCGCCTCTATTTGCAGTAGCAGATGTTGCTGCTGAACCGTTATCAGCACCATTACCTGCACCAGTACCACCGGTGCCTTTCGAAGTGTTCCAAGTAGGATTACTTAGACCACCACCGCCACCGCCGCCACTATAAACTACAGGCGAACCAGTAATGTGATTTGTTGCACCAGCACCTCCAGCACCAGCAGCATTTCCTGGCACATTTAAATCTGCACCATCATTACCACTACCAGAACCACCGCCTGCACCACCTCTTACAGAAGGCACACTGCCTTGATTACCTCGACCACCGTCACCTCCTTGAGGCGGACTCACAGGTGGTGTATTACCATTACCTCGTCCTTGATTCCAACCGCCGCCACCGCCAGATCCACCATTCTCAGCAGAATCGCCAGGACCACCTGATCCTCCTCTACCGCCACCAGCGGATGTGATTGTTGAGAAAACTGAATTTGAACCACTTGCACTTGAACTAGGTCCAGGTGCAGCACCGCCACCACCTACTGTGATAGGAAAAGTTGCTGCTGTAATTGGAACACCTGATGTTGAACTATTTGGGTGTACAGTATATGAACCATGATTACCTGTTTTAGCAGAACGAAGACCTCCGCCTCCACCTCCACCTGCTTGTTCACCGGGTGTGTTTCCACCACCGCCGCCACCAGCAAGAACAAGATAATCAATAGTGTTATTAGGTCCTAAATTTGATACAACAAAGTTTCCATCACCAGTAAATGTATGTATCTTCTCATCACCTGATGTTGTGATTGTACCACCTGTAGCAACAATTTGTGTTTGTAAATCTGCAACATTTGATTCTACTATAACTAACCAACCCTTTGTTGCGTCAATGTAAACATATGTGACTGCTGCTCTGTTTGTTTTTATTTCTTGATCATT
>MDTE01204175.1_pt1 | contig 10258 bp, 5 predicted proteins | sample 811231 | NCBI WGS metagenome assembly MDTE01 (sample SAMN05326651, study PRJNA326480) | marine metagenome | isolation source: seawater | place: Indian Ocean: Red Sea | collected 2010 | reverse complement strand
TGATTAGCCTGATTGTCGTAGTTGGTCGTCCCATCCGGATAGACCTCCAGCAACCCCTGCCACTTCTCGCCCCAATCGTCTTCGTAGTTCCGGTTGTCGTGATTGCCAGCCTGAGAAACGGCCACCGAATAGAAGTCGGGATACCGCATGATCGCATCTGCCGCAGCGAATCCGCCGCCCGAGTGCCCGTAGATGCCGACCCTGGTCGCGTCGATCCAGGCGTAGCGCTCAGCGAGCTGCTCGATCCCGGTCATCTGATCCGGAAGCCCATTGTCACCCATGTTGCCATAGTACGCCTCATGGAAGCTCTTCGACCGCATCGGCGTGCCCATGGCGTCGAGCTCGATGACCACGAAGCCGAGCTCGGCAATCGCCTGCAGATCACGGTGCGACGCCCTGAAGCTTCGTGATCCGACCGAGCCGCTCTGCGGCCCCGGGTAGAGATAGTTGACGACCGGGTACGATTCGTTGGGGTCGAAGTCCAGCGGGCGAAAGAGGAGCCCGTGCAAGTCGGTTTGCCCGTCCCTCGCCTTCACCACGAACGGCATGGGGGGCTCCCACCCCGACGCCTCGAGGCGCGAAATGTCAGCAGTCTGCAGGGTCATGACGTTCCGCCCGTCCCGGTCCCGCAGGACATGCACGGGGGGACGCACCGGAGTGGAGTACGAATCGACGAAATACTCCATATCCGGCGCGAGCGACACGCTATGGTTCGCACTGTCCGGCGTCAGGAGACGCGTGGCCCCATCATCGATGTCGACTCGGTAGAGGTACTGGAAGTACGGGTCGCCGGGCTCCCGCTCATTACCCATGAAGGTCACAGTGCGAGTGCCCCCATCGACATTGCGAATCGCAAGCACATTCCAGTCGCCGTCCGTGACCTTGCGCTTCAATTCACCCGAGGTCGCATCGTACAAGAACAGATTGCCCCAGCCGTCTCGCTGCGAGAACCAGAGTATCTCTTCGGTCTCAGAGAGGTAGCGCCAGCCACTCTGCGACTCGTAGAAGGTTTCCTCGACTTCCCGGAAGATGTCTCGCACCTCACCGGTTCGGGCGTCGGCCATGCGGACCTGTGCCACCTTGTGATCGCGCGAGCTGGAAACGAATACGAACCGCTCAGAGTCCGCACTCCACTCCAGATCGCCGAGCTGCCCTCCGCATTCGATGTGGTCCGAGCAGGTGGAGCGATGCTGATCCGGCTCCATATCAAGACGAACCATGTAGTCTCCGGCCGGTCGATCGAGATCGAGTACGATCCGGTGAACACGGAAAATGACCGTGTCCTCGGGTAGCGGATACGGCCATGTATCGACCTCCGCATGACCGACCTTTGTAGACGTCAGCGTCATCAGGCCGACGCCCCGAGCGTCGTGCCGAAAGCTCGCGATCTTGCGAGAATCGGGAGACCACTTCACCACCGGACGATCTCGCCGGACCCATCCGGCGTTGTTCGTGCCATATCCGAAGAGTTCGAACCCATCCGTCGTAAGCTGCGTTTCCTCCCCGGAGGTTCGCTCCCGAACCCAGAGGTTATGCTCTCGGATGAACGCGACCCGCTGACCGTCCGGAGAGACCGCCTCACTCCGCTGTACGGGCGGCAATCCGTCCTCATCACGTACGCACGTGTACTCCTCCAGGTCACACCGGGCGACACCCATGCCCCGAAGTCCGACGACGACATCGTGCGCCTCGAATGAGATCGAGGCGACGGGGATCTCGAGCTCCTCGAACGTCACCCCGACCGCGCCCGACAGAGCCTCGCCTATCCGCGCGTGATCGAACGCACGCCCCTGCGATGCGGACACGGGATCGACGACCAGGTATTCCGTGCCACCCGGTACCGAGTTCGCATACCAGAAACGGCCGTCGTCCATCCAGCGTGGCTGGACAGAATTTCCGTATACCAGCGGTGACGTGTTTCCACCGAGAAAGCGCTCCGCACGGGCGTAGTCGTCCACAGTGAGCTGCATCGTCTGGGCGTGCAGCGACCCTGCCATCCCCGCGAAGGCACCGGCGAGTCCGAGTCGGAAGGAGATACGTGCAACGCTGCGCCCCATGAGTGCTCTCCTGAGAGTAGGCTCGTTTGACCCGAAGGGCAGGCTTCAGGGTCCTCGTGGATCAACCCGGCGAGAGCAGTGTTCCCACCGGGCGGGGCCGGAATGTGACCCGTCCACGAATGGGCGGCAACGAGCGTCTGCCAGGTGACCCTGCGACCGAACCGAGCGTGCAGAGCTCTGTCATCCGATCAGTCGACCCGCATACCAGTGAAGGCCCGTTCTCCTCTCGGCGTCGACATCGTCCCGCTCATCTCGTCGCGATCGACGGTCCCAGTAAAGGACAGTGCATTGCCCCGCATCCCCATCACCGCGGCAAAGCTGAAGGAGTCACCGTCGAGCGACGTGTCGGCGATCTCGATCTCTGGTGGCCCCTGACCCCCGACCCGACCTCCTCCGGGCCTGACGCCCCGGCCCTGGGGACGACCAGCTCCGGCCCGATCACCTCTGCGTTCACTGCCACCGGCCTCTGGCAGCCGCGGGGTCAACGTACCCCTGAGCTCGCTCCCTTCCACCTCCAGAACGAGCAAAATCGTCTGCGGCCCGCGTGGCCCATCGATGGCGAGTTCCCACGTACCGGCGACCTGCGCTTCGGCGTGGGCCGGTAGCGCGAGCGCCAACACCATCAGAAATCCTGCAGCCAGGATCATGCGCCTGCATGTCATCACGCCTCCTCTTCGTGTAGACCGAACTGACATCTCTTTATTCGCGTCTGTTACGTTTCCAGTCGCACTAACTTCCGGAGATTGGTCATGAATCGCCTCGCTCCCACATGGCTTCGCTTCTTCGCGATCCTTGCGGCCGCACCCATCGTTCTTGGTCTCGCCGCCGAGTGCCTCTCCGCCCAGAACGGGGACAAGCGCTCACTCGAAATCGCCGATTATCGCCTGTGGCGTCAAATCGACGGTGAGCAAATCTCCGACGATGGCCGCTGGGTCGCATGGTCATACACCAAAGTCCGCATGGACGACACGCTCGTCGTTACGGGCGTAGATCACCGTGTCCGGCACGAGATTGCCCGGGCATCGGACGCGGTGATCTCGCCCGATGGCAGATGGGTTGGATACACGCTTTCCCCGTCGTTTCTCGAGATCGAGGAAATGGAGCGTAATGGCGAGGACGTGTCGTATCAGGCGGGGCTCATGGATTTGGAGTCGGGAGAGTCTTGGGTCTGGGATGATGCGTTCGATTACGGATTCTCCGCGAGTTCCAGCCACTTCTGGGTGGAGAAGACCCAGACGGACGATGACGCCGAGTACGATGGAACAGGACTCATTCTCCGGAATCTGTCGGAGGGATATGAAGAGCTGATCGGAAGCGTGTGGCAACTCGCGATGAACGAGGACGGCACTCACCTCGCATATACCGTCGATGCGGAAGGCCGTGATGGAAACGGCCTGTACCTGATCGATCTCTCGAACGGCGCGCGCCGCGGTCTCGACAACAGTAAGGAGCGCTATTCGAATCTGACGTGGTCCGCGGACGGTCACTCGGTCGCCGTCCTTCGAGGCGACGTGCCCGACGGCGCCACCGAACGGGCCAATACCCTCCTCGCCTTCTCCGGCGTGGGCGAGGGCACGCCACGTCGCTACGAGTTCAGTCCGGACGTAGACGGACTCATGGACGGCTGGGTTCTCAGCGAGAAAGGGAATCTCGTCTTCAACGAGGACGCGTCCATCCTCTTCGTAGCTACGAAGGAACAGGGCGAAGAGCTCGAGGAGTGGAGCGATGAGGGGCTTCCCCTGGCCGACGTCAACATCTGGCACTGGGAAGACGATCGGATCCAGTCACAGCAACAGCGTCAGCTGTCACAGGACCAGGACCGGACGTATGTGGCCGCTCTGCATCTCCAGGACGCCCGTCTCGTGCCTCTCGCCGACGAGCAGATCCGAAGCATCCAGATCACGAAGGACGGACACTGGGGCATCGGTCGAGACGACCGTGCCTACGTCTCGGACTGGAAGCCCGACTACGCCGACTACTATCGGATCGATACCCAGACGGGTGATCGCATACCATTCCTGGTCGGACACCTCCGAACGCTGGGCCTCTCACCGGACAGTGACCACTTCCTCTACTGGAAGGATGGCCACGTGTGGGATTACCGGATCGACGAAGACCGCCATGTGAATCTCACCGAGCGAGCATCGGTGAGTTTCATGAATCAGGAGTTCGATCGCTTCGGAGAGAAACCTCCATACGGAGTCGCAGGGTTCACCGACGACCACGACGGAATCCTGCTCTACGACCGCTACGACATCTGGCACCAACCGTACAGTGGTGATCCCGCTAGGAATCTCACGGGCGGCTTCGGTGCAGACGGTGAGATCCGCCTGCGGGTCGTCGAGACCGATCCGGAAGCGGAAACCATCGACATGGAGGAGCCAATCCTCCTGGATGCATATGGTGAGTGGACGAAGAAGGAGGGCTTCTTCGAACTCGACGGTGACAACCTCGAAGAGATCACGTGGGAGGATCGTCGATTCTCCTACCCGCTCAAGGCCGCCGACGCGGATCGGTATCTCTTCACGGTCCAGACCTGGCAGGACTTCCCAGATCTCTGGGTGAGCGACGGGGACTTCGCTCGACGAGAGCGAGTCTCGACAGCCAACCCACAGCAGGAAGAGTTCCTCTGGGGCACCCGCATTCTCTTCGACTACGTGCTCTCCGACGGTACCCCGCTTCAAGGGACGCTGGCGATCCCCGAGACATACCGGGAAGGCGAGCGCCTCCCCATGGTCGTGCGCTTCTACGAGAAGTACTCACAGGACCTGCATCTCTACCCGACCCCGATCTACCGGCACCAGCCGAACTTTGCCGGCCTGGTGAGCGGCGGGTACCTGCTGATGCAGCCTGACGTGCATTTCCGGATCGGAAGCTCGCACTCCGATATGCTCGAAGCCGTCGAGGCCGCGACGCAGAAGGTTATCGACATGGGATTTGCCGACCCGGAAGCGGTCGGCCTCAGCGGGCACTCTTATTCCGGTGGCGGTAGTGCGTACATCGCGACTCGTTCCAACATGTTCTCGGCCATCGCGCACGGCGCGGCACCGATCAATCTGGTCAGCGAGTTCAACCAACTCTTCGTCGGTAGCGGTCAGAACAATCACAGCTACGACATCTACGGACAGGGCCGATACGCGACGAATCCGTACGACGACTTCGACCTGTACTGGCGAGAGTCTCCGATCTCCGGCGTGGAGACGATGGACACCCCTGTCCTCTACCTGCACGGCGAGTCCGACCCGACGGTGAACTGGGAGCAGGGCCTCGAGTGGTACAACGCGCTGCGCTTCCTCGAGAAGCCAGTGATCTGGCTGTCATATCCCGACGAGGGACACGGACTTCGAAAGCTCCAGAACCGGATTGATTTCCAGTACCGCCTCCAGGACTTCTTCGGTCACCACCTCCGCGGCGAGGACGCACCGGGCTGGATGACAGAGGGTGTCCCACAAGTGGACAAGGAACGGCACCTGCGGGAATACGCCCCCCGGATTTTCCGGCCTAGACTGGTGGGATAAACGGATAAGGGACGGAGGGCTCCGCCACCGGGGCTTCCGTCGCGGCGGCCGACTCACTGAGGTCCGCCCCATTCTCCTGCTGCTCTCCAAACATCGTCCAGATCGCCAGAAACATTGCGGCGATGATCGGACCAATTACGAAACCGGAAATCCCGAACGATGTCAGGCCTCCGAGTGTCGAAACCAGGATCAGCCAGTCCGGCAGCTTGGTGTCCCGCCCGACTAGGATCGGGCGGAGAATGTTGTCAGCCAGTCCAATCACCAGGAAGCCATAGACCAATAGGATCACGCCCTTTCCGGACGCCCCGCCAACCAGCAGGAAGATGGCGGCCGGTAACCACACCAACGCAGCTCCCACAGCAGGTACAATAGACAAGAAGGTCATCGCAACGCCCCACAGGACCGCACCTTGAATGCCCAGGATGGCGAAAATGATTCCGCCTAGGATCCCCTGAACTCCGCCGACTACGAGTGTTCCCTTGATCGTGGCCCGCCCCACCTCAGCAAACTTTCCGAAGAGGTCCCGCTCCCTCTGATCTCCGAGTGGTAGCGCCCATATCGCTTTACGGAGCAAAGTGTCTCCATCCCGAAGGGCAAAGAAGAGGAGATACAGCATGATGAAGAACATGGCTGCGAAGCGGCCCACGTTCTGGCTCACACCGATCGCCCGACCCGCAATGAGTTGACTCGCATCGATGGCCGCCTGCGAGATCCTGTCCGGACCCGTCTCGGGCACGATCCCTGCACTCTCCATGATCTCAAGGATCTCATCGGGCAGAGACCGCTCTAGCCTCTCGAGCATCTCGCCAGGGTTCATGTCTCCGGCCTTAAGGCTTTGATAAAGCTGGAGTCCTTGATCAGCTACGGCACCCGTGACGAGCAACGTGGGCACAAGAACCGTGACCAGAATGATCCCCAGCGTCATGAGGGCCGAAAGCGACGTCCGACCCTTCAGCTTGTACTCGAACCACTTCTGCACCGGCCGGAAGAGCACACCTATGAGAGCCGCCCAGAAGATCGGCTGAAAGACGCCGGAGAGCACAAAGAGAAGAAGGATCGTCAGGACGACGACCAGCCCCAGAAAGAAGCCGAACTCGACCCGTGCAGAGAGCACGTCTTTCGGCAGGTAGACCGGCTCGCTCACGGCTGGCCATCCATGCATGAGTCTTCCGGCCCGGCGTCCCTTCCCCTCAACGCATCCGATCTAACCCGCAGGCGCCGCAGCACCTCATCCCTTGAGACGGCCTGACCTTTGATGAGTCGTTCAATCTCCCCGACGATGGTGTCGTCCCCCCCGTCGACCCCACCGAAGAGACCCTCATCACTGACCCGCTTGCCCATGCGAGTCACCATGCTGTGCAACTCCAGCCATCGATCGAATCGTTCGCTAGCTCGGACGACCGAATAGAAGAGGCGTGGACGTTTGCCTCGACCCGAAATGAAATCGAGTACGATCGCAACGATCGACAAATTGAATGCAACGAGATCTTTCATGCCATCCAGGAAGAGCTTGGCTTGAAAGATCCCGAAGTCACGCAGGGTTACGTTCCGCGACATGACGGTCATCGGTTTGTTAGGCATATGTCCAATCTAGGGTCGAGGCCCTACTGTCGCTCGTGTGCGCCTCGGACCTCTCGGTTCGGGGGTGTCGTTGTGGGGTCGATTGGCCCTACGATGGAATTCTCGATCGGGTTTGGAAAACCCCGACCCAACAAGGATCGAGTGGGGCGTGTTGAGCAGTCAGGTATCGCACGTGGCCGAGCAGGAACCAATCACCGAGGGATTCGTAGGAAGGACCCCGCACGCCCAGATCCGGACCCAGCCCATGTGGCGACTCTCCCACGCCGGTAGCATTCTGGTCTGCGCCGCACTCTCCGTGCTCGGGGGGTGCAGCGATGACCTGGGAGAGGAGCGCGCGAGTGATTTGCGAGCCGCGCGACACGAGCCGCGCGATCGACCCACCGCGGTCCCCGGCGACGTCGAAGACATCCGGCGCCTTCCTCCCGTCTTCGGGACGGGTGCCGAATTCTTCGCTCAGGAGGCGCCGCCCGCCGTCCGCCCGATCTCGGCAGGTGCCATGGGGCCGCGCATGACCGAGGGCGAGCTGCCGGGGCGCTACCCATTCTACTGGACGCGGGCGGTTTACTCGGGCCGTGGCCGAGGCTGGTGGGGCGGCCGCGGAGGCGGATCCTGGGCCACCGACTATCCGAAAGGAGACCGCCAGTTCCTCATCGTTCTCAAACGCCTCGTTCGGCTGAACGCGTATGACTGGGAAAACGCCGTCTCCCTCGCGGACCCGAACATCCGGCGCTTCCCGGTCATCTATGCCGTCGAGGTAGGTCGCATGGAAATGACCGACGAGGAAGTCGCCGGCTTGAGGAGCTACCTCGATGCAGGCGGGTTCCTCATCGTCGACGACTTCTGGGGGACCCGGGAGTGGAGCGTGTTCGAGTGGAACATGGCCCGCGTTTTCCCCGAGCGAACCATCGAAGACATCCCGCCTGACCACCCTCTCTTCAGCGCGTACTACGACATCGAGGAGGTCCTTCAGGTCCCGAACATCAACAACGGGGCCAGCGGATATCAGACACACGAGCGCGACGGGTACATCCCGTATGTGAGGGGCATCTTCGACGACGAACGCCGCCTGATGGTGGTCGTCAACTGGAATACCGATCTGGGGGACGCCTGGGAGTGGGCCGAGAGCCCGTACTATCCGCTCGAATACTCGACGTTCGCCTACGAGATGGGCGCGAACATGATCGTCTACGGCATGAGCCACTGAGGCCGGATCATGGATGCCCTGTTCGAGTTCCTCTTCACGTACCGCGACATTGCCTTTCAGCAGGGCGACTTCGCCTTCGCCGCACCCGGGTCGCTCCGACTCTTACTGGGCATCGCCGCCGTGCTCGCGGCGAGCGCAGTCGCGACGTATACGATCGCGCGGGGCAAGAGCTCAATCACCGACCGCATCATCATGGCAAGCCTGCGCGTCGCACTCCTGGGCCTGCTTGTCTTCTGCCTCATGCAGCCGATCCTTCGGATCTCGACGGTCGTACCCCAGCAGAACTTCGTCGGCGTGCTGATCGACGATTCGCGCAGCATGAGTCTCGAAAATGAGGACGGAACGCAGCGTCGTGACTTCATCGAAGAGGCGTTCACACCGGCAACGGGCTCTCTTTTCGACGGCCTCTCCGATCGATTCGTCCTGCGTTTCTTCCGGTTCTCGGATGTCGCGGATCGGATCGACGGACTCGGCGAGCTGACCTACGACGGCACGCATACGAATGTGGCCCGCGCACTCGATGCTGCCCGAGAGGATCTCGCCGGCGTACCCCTGGCCGGTCTCGTCATGGTGTCTGACGGTGCGGACAATGATGACCGGCCCCTCACGGAGGCCCTGGTGCCGTTGCAGGCGGCTGGTGTGCCGGTCTTCACCGTCGGAGTGGGCGACGAAGCGGTCGAGCCGGATATCGAGCTCGGCCGCGTAGAGCTGCCCCGCGCAGTCCTGGAAGGTTCGACGTTGATGGTCGACGTCGTCGTAACCCAATACGGCTTTGGTCAGCGCACCGTCCCGATCGTAGTGTCCGACGAGACGAGCATCCTGGCCGAAGAGGTGATCCCACTCGGCCCCGACGGTGAACCGGTTGTCTCTCGGATCGGCTTCGAATTGGACCGGGAAGGGACGCGCCGTATCGAGTTCCAGATCCCGACCCAATCGGGTGAACGTATCGAAGAAAACAACCGACGGACCGCCTGGGTCGATGTTCGAGGCGAACGGGAGAAGATCCTCTACTACGAAGGTGAGCCACGCTTCGAAGTGAAGTTCATGCGTCGCGCGGTCGAAGATGATGAGAACCTCCAACTCGTCGTGCTCCAGAGAACCGCAGAGAGCAAGTTCCTTCGGCTCTCCGTCTCGGACAGCACGGAGCTCGCCTTCGGCTTTCCGACCACGCGCGAAGAGCTCTACCGGTACCGTGCGCTGGTCCTGGGCTCAGTCGAAGCATCCTTTTTCACATTCGACCAGCTCCAGATGATCGCAGACTTCGTCTCGGTCCGAGGCGGAGGCCTGCTCTTCATCGGTGGTCACAGCGCCTTCGCTGAAGGTGGGTGGATCGGAACCCCGGTCGAAGAGGTTCTCCCTGTGGTTCTGACCGAACCTCAAGGCACCGGCCCCCAGGGGTACTTCGCCGAGGTACTTGTGGAACCGACGCCTGCGGGACTTGCCCACCCAGCGGTGCAACTCGACGCCGAGTCGGGTGCCGTGACGACACGTTGGGATTCACTCCCACCCCTCACGGTGGTCAATCCGATCACACGGATCCGGCCCGGCGCGACAACCCTGCTGGAGGGAATCAACACCGACGGTATCACGACCGATCGACAGGTGGTGCTCGCATTCCAGCGGTATGGCCGTGGCACCTCGATCGCCCTCACGCCCCAGGATACCTGGCTTTGGCAGATGCACGCTGACGTGCCGCTGGAAGATCAGAGCCACGAATCCTTCTGGCAGCAGATGCTTCGCTGGCTCGTCGACGGTGTGCCCGAGGCCGTATCGGTCGCCACGGATCAGGAGCGAGTCGAGCCGGGAGAAACGGTTCGGCTGGTCGCGACGATCTCGGACTCCACGTATCTCGAGGTCAACGATGCAATTGTGACGGCGACGGTGACGAGTCCTTCCGG
>MDTE01044734.1_pt1 | contig 10258 bp, 7 predicted proteins | sample 811231 | NCBI WGS metagenome assembly MDTE01 (sample SAMN05326651, study PRJNA326480) | marine metagenome | isolation source: seawater | place: Indian Ocean: Red Sea | collected 2010 | reverse complement strand
TAGAGATAAAATAAATTTTAATTTTTTAAATAATGATTTAAATATTGATCATTTTAGATTTGAATATAGTAAAAAACTTGAATATCAATTACGTTCTTTTGCTTTGTCTAAAGAAAATCATAAGCAAGATAGCCATAAATTTGAAATAAGCTTGAATGGAGGTAGACCCTTTTTGGGAATGAATTATGGTCCGAACAGTGGAAATGATGATCCAACTACATTAGAAAGGATATTTTCAATAGAGCTTTCACAAAGTAAAGAAAATCTTATTACTTACATCACAAAGAATAAACTAAATTCTTTTGTTGTATTAAAGTAAAAACTGTAATGTATACCACAATAAATAAAATTAGTAACCAAATTTAGTATTTAAAGCTAAAAGCTAGAAAGTAATCATATTCAGTAAAAATTCCATTTCAAAATTATTGCGGAATTTAGTTACATCTTCAACTATTAACCCATATCACTCTAATCATTAGATTTATGAGAAGTGCTGTAATCTTCGCTATCGCTACTAAAATTTAATGTAGCCAAAAGGATTTGAATCCCCGACTCCCCCCATGCAATGCAGGACTTAAAAAAGTTGAGTCTCGGCACTATAACGTGCGTTAGAGATTATAACTAAATATAAATTGCGAAAATTACTGCGAGAACTTGATTGAGCATAAGACACATTGCAATAAAAAATATATTTCTAAGAGCATTTTATTTAGACAAAAAAAGGTAAGAGTTTTCTAAAAAATTTTAAATACTATTCATAGTTAAGCTCAAATTTCCTATTGAAAATGATGTTATCTTTGTTCTAATTTATTTATTTTTTCTCTTATTGCTTTAATTTCATTTAACAAATCTAAATTGCCATGATCCCTAAAAATCAATCTTTCTACAGATACTACACCATACAAATTAGTCTCGTTGATATTTTCATTGCCTATTACAACTTGATTTGATTTATCATTCTTTGACCGGTAACCAATAGCAATCGATTCATTAATGTTTTTTGATACAGATTTGCCAGTGTAGTTACCAATCCATACATTTCTATTGGCGAATTTAGCATTTATTTTGCTTTTTACGCCGTCATAACCACTCATATAGCCAATTGATACATTGTCACTTCCATTGATATTGTCGTGTAAAGAATCATATCCAACAGCAATATTATTGTAACCAGTCTCAGAACTGTACATCGTATCAGTCCCTAAGCCTATATTATAAGAACCTTCTTTAAGATTTCTTTGTGATGCAGCTCCTATTGCAATATTTCCTACTCCTTTCTTTAATACGTATTGTGCAGATCTTCCAATTGCAGTATTTTGTGTTCCATTACATAAAGTGTGCTGTGTACCTGGACCTATTGCCACGTTCCATTTTCCTTTAGTACAGTATTTTTCATCTAGAGAAAACAAAGCTTCCTTACCTAGACGAATATTTGTTTTAGTATTAGCAAAAACTAAATCATTAAGCTTAATTTTTGCCTGATTATTTTCAGAGGCTAAATTATTAAGCTTAATTTTTGTCTGATTATTTACAGCGACTAAATCATTAAACCTTATATTTGTTTGATTATTTTTGTATTTTAAATAAATAAAAATACAACTTATAAAAAAAATGTTATTAATAATCAATAGATAAATAAATTTTTTTTCTATTTTTAAGAAGCTTAAAAACTCGGAAGTAATCATATTAAGTAAAAATTCAATTGCGAGAATTATTGCGAAATTTAGTTACTTAGTCAACTATAAACATATATCACTCTAATCATCAGATTTATGACAATCGCCCGAATCTATTGCTATCGCTACTAAAATTCAATGGAGCCAAGGGGATTCGAACCCCTGACCCCCTGCATGCCATGCAGGTGCTCTACCAGCTGAGCTATGGCCCCAAAAAATGTAAATAAAATAATCACTTTAATGAAATTTTATAATAACTTTAAATTTATTATATTAGATTAATTACTTTATATTTTTATATTATTCGATAGCTACATATCCAGACCGCTCTGTCTAAAATAGGTTTTTTATTTAAAATCTTGATTTTTAATAAAAGAGTGTATATATTCAAGCGCTTTATCTGAAACTTCATGAGTCGCATGGGATCTGTCATCAAATACATCAAAAAGTCCTAAGCCAATTTTTTTAACTCTATCTTGAATAGGTTTTTTGTAGTATTTATAAATATCGCCAGGATGTAAATGTTCAAAATAGTTTACTATTTGAATTTTTGCTCTTCCTTCACCAGATGAACCCATTACATATAAATCGTGGTAATTAAATTTAGAAAAAAACATATGCTCTCTGTCTTCCCAGTGCCCTAGGGCCCGATAATTTAGAGTCATTGGTTTTCCATCAGCAACAGGAAAACTATATTTTATCCTCGGGTCAAAAGCTGCATACAAGGTTGTTGTCCATCCACCTCCTGAAATCCCTGTCATGGAAACACTTTCATATTTTTCGTGATTAACTTGATTTAAAAAAACTGTTATTGGCTCGAAAAAATAAATAAAAGGATGATACTCAGGCTCACCATTTTCTTTACCCAGTAAACTAAATTTTTTATGGCTGTTAAATTTTATATAGCCTAAGTTATCAATATAAATTAATGGTTGGGAGTTCATACCGATTAAAGGCATTGCCATTGCTATAACTTCGTATCCTTTATTTAGGAAGTATTCAATTTTTGATTTAGAAATAATAAAATCTCCTCCATTTATTCCTCCTAGACCATGCCCTTGATGATAAATAATTAGTTTATTATTTCTCTCATAGGGAATAAAATGATAAGCAATTGAGTTTATTCCATGCTTTACTTCGTGGGTATATTTATTTATGTATGCTATATCTTCAAAATCTTTATATCTATTATCAATAAACTTTTTCTTTACAGAAGGAAGTTTTTTTGTTGGTAAGGATTCTTGACCGTAAACCATTTGAAGCATTTTGGCTCTCTTTAGATCTAACTCAGAAATGTTATTTATCGTAATTAGTTTTTCTGGATCATAAGGATATTGAAGTTCAAAGTCTGCCTTTTCTCCTTTGTTGTACCAATGACTAGAATCTGTTTTCATAAATTTTGGTCTTATATAATTTCTTACTGATCGTCTTAATTTTGCTTGTATTGAAAAAATTGGTTCTTGTTCTCTAACGTAAATTGTGTAGTAAGAAAGAAAACCTAAGGTAAATATAAATGAGAATTTAAGTAGGCTTTTAAACAACTTCATTACTAATAAATTTCTATTTTTAAAATTCTACTTTAATATTCAATTTAATTCGTATTTTTTAATAATCTTCAAAGCAAAATCATCAAGAAGATGATCGCTATCTAGATATCCTATGGCTTGACATATAGTTTTGTCACAATAAAAATCAAGGTTTTTATTAATTATTTTAAAGTTTTTATCTTGAATTTCTTTTTCTATAGCACTAAAAAATAGTCCTCTGTTTTTATCTAATTTATCTCTTTTGATAAAGCATTCTTTCCTTATGTAATTAATTGGCCTAAACCATTCTTGAGAACAATAAGAATCTTTAACTTTATTAAAAATAGGTGGACTTGCAATTAAGTAGATTCTTATCCCCTTTTTTTTAAATGTATTAATTAATGATTTGAAATTATCTAAATAATTTGCAAATTCTTGCTTTTCAACTTGAAAGTATCTAATAAGACTACTATTAGCTATGACTAATACGTCCCCAAAAGAGGAATTTTCAAAGATCCACTCATTTGCTTTTATCATATTTTTTTTGCATTTTTCCCCCGGAATTTTACTTAGACTTAGGCTATCAGCTGGGAAAAAACAATTGTTTCCAGTTAAATTTACTAATCTAAAATCCTTATATTTATAAGAAAATGCTTTACTAAACATATTTGCATGACTGTCTCCAACTAGAAATATAGTACTTTTGTAGATATTGCTAGATTTCGGAACACAATCACTTCTTTTAATGATATTTATAAATTTAGTTTTTCTAAGATTACATTTGTTCAAAAAAATATTTCGTGAATTAAATGACCTATTAAATGAATTATTTAGATTCCCGGCATATATTCGCTTATAACCTCCTAATCCAAGAGCAAATAAAGTTGCTTGAGAAATTAGAATAGAAAATATTCCTGCTAAATAAGAGAATAATTTCCTTTTTGTTTGTATTCTTCGAAAGGGACATTCAATAAATTTATAAGAAATAAAAGAAAAAAAGTAAATCAATATTAGTTGGATAGGGATTGTGAATTTACTTACTCCTATTGTCCAATGACTGAGTGATATTACGCCCCAATGCCAAAGGTAGATAGAATAAGACATTTTTCCTAACTGGACAATTTTTTTTTCTGAAAGTAATCCAAAACTTAATGATTCTTTTTTAATACTTTGAATTAGTAAGCTTGTTAGGATTACAACTAACAAAATTGAGTAAAAACCAATTTTAAATGGAGAAAAGACTAAAAATATTAGAGAAAAGAACAAGTAATTACTAGGTAAATTCTTTATAAATTTTGCTAAACTAACTCTTGAATTAATAAAGATATAACTTAAAACACCCAAGGAAATTTCCCAAAATCTCCCATTGATTAGGAAATAAGAATTTTCATTATTTGTGAAACTTGTAATAAACCAAACAAAGGAAATTATGGAAAAAATTATTAGAAAAAAAGAGAACAACTTTTGACCATATTTTTCTTTTTTTACAAAGCCTGAGAAAAAGCATAAAAAAGGAAATATTAAATAAAATTGCTCTTCAACACTTAATGACCAAGTTTGTAAGAAGGGATTAAATTCTCCAGAGGAAGTGAAATATCCTGAAGATGACTTATATAAATAAATATTTGATATTCCAAAAAGTGATGTTATAGCTGTTCTTAATTGATGAATTGGTAATGGATCTAAAAGGCAAATTAATAAGCTTGTAATAAGCACATAAAAAATTAAAGCTGGTAATAATCTTTTAATTCTCTTCTCGTAGTAATGAGATATGAAACTTTTAAAATTTTTTTTGTGATTTTTATTTATAGATAAAGTGATTACAAATCCTGAAATAACAAAAAATATATCAACTCCTAGATACCCATTTGGGAATAAGTTTTGGTTAAAATGAAAAGCCAAAACACCTAGTATTGCAAAACCTCTTAAGCCATCAATATCTGGTCTGTATTGGATATTTTGAATAATTTTATTTGCGTTAACCAATTTTTTTATTGGGTGATATTAATACAAATCTTGATAAGAAATTTCCAAGAAGTTAGATAAGAATTATTCTTCATTATTTAATTTGCAGATTATCTTCGTTAAATAGAAATAACGATAAAACCCTAAACCAGAAACTGGATGAGTTTGAATTTTTTTCTTTTAAATCTTTTTGGAAAGTTTCAAGCGCTAATTTTGGATTAAAAAAAAGATTATCAGAAAGTATAAATTTTTTAATTAAATCAGGGTAAAGATCATAAACCAATAATGAGTTGGTATTTGGTCTTTGTTTCTTAACAGGATTCCACCTGATTAAATTTGGAGTCAATACGGAAGCATCTCTGAGCATAAATTTATTGAAACCACTTCTAAAATGATCTTTATAAGAAATATTCATTACATATTTATATAATTCAACATCAATAAAAGGTACTCTCAATTCAAGGCTATATCTCATTGAAAGATGATCCAAAAGGTAAAGATCAGATGGTATTAAAGATCTCGTAAAATATCTTCTTAGATTCTGTTTATAAAAAACTTCTGTATTAGAGCCCAAAGATTTAAATTCTGAATAAGATAATAAATGCCTCTCCGAATAATAATCTTTTATTTCGTCATTAAGTATATCCCAAAACCTTGAGTCCTCATAATCTGTGCTTCTCTTGAGATTGCAATTATATTCAAAATATTTTTCTTCAATTAATCCTTTATTTATATTTAGAGATTTGCAAAAATTATTAATTGAATCTGTGAAAAGTTGATTATTTTTTTCTTGTTCCAAGCAAAAAAGGTAGGGATAAATTAACCTTCTATAACCTGAATAAAGCTCGTCACCGCCTTCACCTACAAGGATAACTTTTGATTTGGAACTAGTCGATATTTCTTTAAATAAATTATTTATGAATAACCAACTTGAAGTTCTGAATGGACAGTTTGTAATATTCATTACTTCCTTAATATTATTAAGAGAAAGACTTGAATCAACTAATACTTTTTTTATAGAAAGGTTTTTTAATTCATTAATTAATTCTTCATCTAATTCACATTCAAAATGTGATGATTCTAGTGTATAAGTCTTAGCTTTATCTTTAAGTTTACTCTGCATATATAATGAAATATATGTTGAATCTACTCCAGATGAAATAGTTGAAGCTATTTCAGAATCTGAAATTAAATGTGATTCTATGGTTTGATTTAAAAAGGATCTGTGTTCCTCATGGTTATATTCCCCCCTTCCTGATAATTGAATTCTATCTAAAGTGTTTAGAGAATTATGTTCTTTTATTAATCCACTATTCAAGTCATACTTTAGTATTTTTCCCTTAGGGAACTGTTTAACTTCATTATAAAAAGTTGATTCTTTATCAAAAGATATTCCCATCTTAAGATACCTAATACAATTTTCTTTATTAAGTGTTAATTTCTTATCTTTTAAAAGAGGGGCTTGCTCTGAACAAATTATTAATTTTTGATCTTCAAAAGTATAAAATAAAGGCTTTATTCCAAATGGATCTCTATATATATAAATAAGATTTTTTAGTTTATCAAAAACTAAAATAGCAAACATACCTCTAATGTTATTTAAGGAATCTATTCCAAATTTTGTTAGTAAATTAGATATCGCTAAGGTGTCAGATTTATAGTCTTTTATGTTATGCCCAAAAATATTATTTATGGAATAAATCTCTCCATTAAAAGATATGATATATCTACCACAATCGCTTTTAATTGGTTGGGAAGAAATAAAGGAATAATCCCTTATTGTTAATCTATAAAAAAGACTTACATATTTATCAGATTCAAACTTATTAAAATCGTCTGGACCTCTATGTTTTATTAATTTACTTAATTCAACGTAATTTATTATATCCTCTTTCCTAATTTGATTTCTGGAACAAATACTTAAAAAACCACACATATATATTGATACTATTCTTGAAATTATAAAACTTTTTTATTTTTAATACAATAAGATTTTTTTTAAAAAATTATTCAAATACTAATTTAGTACATGATATGATGATGAATTATTTAAATTAAAAAAGATAATGAAAAAAAATAAAATTACAAAAATTGATAGTATTAAAGATTATCTGGATTTTATTGGAAGCGATAAAGAATATAAAGCCGAAATGCAGAATTGTGAAGTATGTGGTTCAAATAACTTTTTTCAATTGTTAAGTCATACCGATGCAGGGAATGATGTATTGGCTCCACTTCCAGTTCAAGCATGTAATAAATGTGGCTTCATAATGCAAAATCCTAGGTTTTCTAAAGAATACTATAAAAGATTCTATTCTGAATTTTACCCTCAAAGTAGAGTTCGTAGTAAGTCAAATGATCCGGATGATCCAAAAAGTATTGGTGGCAAGCAGGTTGTTACTAAAGATGGTAGGCCAACCGAGAATCATTACCAATCAGCTTACAAAAGGGCAAAATATCTATACTCATATATAAAAGAAAAAGGTTTCAACATTCCTAAAAAGTCTTTTCTTGATGTGGGTTGTGGATGTGGAGCTTTTCTTGAATATTTTAATGATGAAGGTTTTGAAACTTATGGAAATGATCCAGAACCAATGTCTGTTGAAATGGCACTTGAGAAAGGTATTCATATTGATAATATTCCTGGAGAAGAAATGCTTTTTGAAGATGAGAAATTTGGAATTATCATCATCATGGGCTCTCTAGAACATGTTCACGATCCAAATATTATTCTAAAAAAATGCTGGCAGTACTTAGCCGAAGATGGATTATTAGTACTTCAAGGTAGATTTTATCCTGTGTCAGAAAGTTTTAGATGGCTCAACTCTAATCATCATAGATTTTTAACCAATGAAACAATACAATCAATAGCAATTAAACATGGATTTAGTATTTTGGAATCAACTATCAATCCTGTTTGTGGGGAAGGTACTGGAAGAAAAGGTAATGGATTTTTATTTGCCAGCAAGAGTTCCAAAAATAAGGCATATTATGATAAAGATTGTATGAATGATTTATTATCTCTGCTGCAAGAAAATTCTCTTGTTAAAACTCCAGAAGAATTGAAAAATTTTATTAATTCTCATGATAAAAAATTTTCCTCATAATCTGTTATATTTGTCTAAACTTTAAAAATACCATGGATTTTGATGCTGGTGATTCAATTAATACATCAAGAGGAGGATGGAATTTTCAGGATATAGACTCCAAGGGATTTGAGAATCATGTTTCAAAATCTGTTCCAAATTATTATGAAGGACATGAATATATTAGATTTTTAAGTGATTATTTTATACACAACGATTCTGTAATTTATGATATTGGATGCAGTACTGGTAATTTACTATCGAAGCTTTCAACTTATCATCAAGATAAACAAAATTTGAAGTTTATTGGAATTGAACCTTCTTTAAATTTTGAAGATCTTTTTAATAAGACTACAAACCAATCAGAAATCAATCATAGTTTTGAATTGATTACAACTGAAGTCCAAGACGTAGTACTTGAAAAATCAGATATGATAATTTCTTACTATACAATTCAATTTATTCCTCCAAGATATAGGCAAAAGATAATAAATAATATTTATGAAAGTCTTAATTGGGGTGGGAGTTTCTTTTTCTTTGAAAAAGTTAGGGGTAACGATGCTAGATTTCAAGACATGTTGAATTTGGCTTATCTTGAGTATAAAAAAACAAAAGGGTATAGTAATAATGAAATAATGAATAAAATGTTATCTCTTAAAGGGAGATTAGAACCATATACGAGTAAAGAAAATAATTTATTTCTAGAAAGAGCAGGGTTTAAAGATATCTGTACTATTTCCAGAAATTTGTGTTTTGAAGGTAAGCTGGCTATAAAATAATCTCGAATATGAGTTTTAAAGGCTATCGAGTATTTTTATTAACCTTTCTTTGTGAGATTTAATAGTATATTTTTCTTTTAATCTATCTCCATTTCTTATTAATTCAGATCTTTTCTGTTCATTATTCCATAGGATTTTAATTACATCTGCAATCTCATTAACAGAATTTGGATCGAAGTAGAGAGAGGCATCTTGTAATTGCTCTGGCATTCCGTAAATTCTAGAGACTCCAACTGCACAACTGGAAAAAATAGCTTCTAATGGAGGAATATTAGTAGGCCCCCCAAAGGAAGGCATGATTAAGGCGGTAGCATTTTTATAAATAAAAGGTATGTAAATTAAATCAATTTCTTCAAGTATAGTTACTGTATTTTCAAGTTTAAGTAACTTTATCTCACTCACTATTTTATTGTATTCTTTACCTCTATTTCCAGTAAAAACAAAATGAATATCACTATAGTATTTCTTCACTATGTGGGCAGCTCTTATTAAATTAATATGATTTTTATGAGCCCAAAATTTCGCTGGATAGAACATAAATTTACTTGGCAAATTTAAATCTTTTAATGAAGGAGGTTTTACAAAACTAACTTTTTGAATATATTGCGGAGGTACGAACGGCAATATGTATATATTTTTTGAACTATTTTTATATGCAAGTTTTACATGATTTTTGCCGACATAAGAATCAACTAAAATACCCTTTGCATTATTTGATATGGCTTTGAATCTCAACTCCCTTATTGATTTTTTAAAAAAGCCTGATAATTCTGGGAATCTTGGTTCATATAAATGCATTAAATCATGAATTGCTACAATAAATTCGCTTCCTAATTGATAAGACAATAAATCTGGATAAGGATAAATTAAAAGATCGCATTTTTCCTTTTTAATAAGAGAAAATGATGGATTTATATACTTATGAATTAATCGAATTATTTTGAGTGGTAGATGAGATATTAAGAGAAACTTTGAAAGATAATCTATAAAATGGGGACCCCTTAATTCTTTTAAAATAAATTTTTTCGCATAGGGTTTTAAGTTTTTATTCCAAAATTTTTTATTATAGAAAATAATAACTTGATAATTAGACAAATACAGTCCATCCAACAAAGTTAATGCATATTGATATATACCGCCTGCAGATGAACCAAAATTAAGAATCAAGCCTATTTTTTTTTTCATCTCTTCCTTAAAACAGAATAAGCATTCCAATCATCTATATT